>MDSV01081719.1_pt1 | contig 22288 bp, 20 predicted proteins | sample 810851 | NCBI WGS metagenome assembly MDSV01 (sample SAMN05326640, study PRJNA326480) | marine metagenome | isolation source: seawater | place: Atlantic Ocean: North East | collected 2012 | reverse complement strand
GTTTTTAATTTTAGTTGGAGTTTTTCAAAAAAGTATAATCACAGCATTTTTTGCCAGCTTTGGAGTTATTTTAGGTGCTGCGTATATGTTATGGCTATATAAGAGAATTATTTTTGGAAAAATTTTAAATTCTGAATTAAAAAAGTTTAAAGATTTAAACAAAACAGAATTTTACATTCTTTATTTATTGGCCTTTTTGGTTTTATTTTTTGGTTTTTATCCCGAACCATTACTTAATACTATTGATATTTCAATTGATAACGTAATTAAAAATTATCAAGTTGATTTAAATCTATTTTTATCTCAAAGGAATAATTGATGAATATTGCTTTATATATTTTACCTGAACTCTTTTTATTTTTTTCTATTTCGTTACTTTTAATGATTGGCATCTTTTATAAAGGTAAATTTAAGCCAATAAAGTTTTTAACCATAACAAGTTTATTTTTTACTCTTGCGCTTGTTGCAAACCAACCAAATGAAGTAATTAAAATATTTAGTGAAAATTATATTATTGATAATTTATCTATAGTTATGAAAATTCTCACTTTGTTATTTTGTATACTTGTTTTATTTTCATCTAATGAATATATAAAAATTAACAATATAGATAAAGTAGAGTATTTTGTTATAACGCTGTCATCTGTTTTAGGAATGTTGATTATGATAAGCTCCTATGATTTGATACTTTTTTATTTAGGTTTAGAACTACAATCTCTATGTTTATATATTTTAGCGTCTTTTAAGAGAAATAACGAAAGATCTACTGAAGCAGGACTCAAATACTTTATTTTAAGTGCGCTAGCTACTGGCTTATTGCTTTATGGATGTTCTTTAATTTATGGTTTTACTGGATCAACTAATTTTGAAATAATTTCAAATAATTTAAATGATAAAAATTTTGGAGCTATTTTTGGAATTGTTTTTATAATAATTGGTTTAGCTTTTAAGATATCAGCAGCACCTTTTCATATGTGGACCCCTGATGTTTATGAAGGGTCCCCAACTTCTGTAACAAGTTTTTTTGCTATCGTTCCAAAGGTTGCAGCATTAACTGTTTTTATTAGATTTATGTACGTTCCTTTTATAAATGTAGTAGAGCATTGGCAAACAATAGTAGTTTTTTTATCAATAGCTTCTATGATTTTAGGTGCTGTAGCTGCTATAGGACAAAATAATATTAAAAGGCTTATGGCATATAGTTCGATCGGGCACATGGGATATGCTTTAGCTGGAGTCGCAACAGGAACAATTGAAGGAATTCAGAGTTCAATAATTTATTTAATTATATATTTGGTAATGAATCTAGGAGCTTTCGCTTGTATTTTTATGATGAGAATAGAAAATAATTATTACGAAAATATTAATGACTTGTCAGGATTATCAAAAAATCAACCATTGTTATCTGTTTCGTTTCTAGTAATTTTTTTCTCACTTGCTGGGATTCCTCCGCTAGCTGGTTTTTTTGCAAAGTTTTATATTTTCATGAGTGTAATAAAAGTAGAAATGTATGCATTAGCAATAATTGGTTTGTTAACAACAGTAATTTCAGCTTTTTACTATTTAAGAATTATAAAAATTATTTACTTTGATAAAGCAAAAAAACCTTTTGACCAAATTTATGATTGGGGGCTTAGAGCTTCATTGATTATTTCTACAATATCTATTTTATTATATTTTATTTATCCTTCAATATTAATTGATATTATTGCATCTATACAAATTTATTAATGAAATTTAAAATATTTAAATTTAAAAGAGTAACTAGCACAAATGATGTGGCTATAGATTTGATAAAAAAGAAAAAAGGAATAAATGGATTTATTTACGCAGAATCTCAAAACAAAGGCAGAGGTACCCATGGAAAAAAATGGATATCAGATATAGGCAATTTATTTGTTTCAATTTTTTTTCCACTAAAAAAAAATTATCCAAAATCTAATGATTTTTACTTAATTAATTCAGCAATAGTTTCTAGTGTAATTAAAGAATTTTGTATAAATAAAAAGATTTCATTTAAAAGACCAAACGATATTTTACTTAATGGAAAAAAAGTTTGTGGAATTCTACAAGAAGTAATCACTTTAAATAAGAAAAAATTTTTAATTGTAGGAGTAGGAATAAATGTTATTTCAAGTCCTAATATTACAAATAAATATAAAGCTACAAATATTCTTTTAGAAACAAAAAAAAGAGTTAATAATAAAGAATTAATTTTTATATTATATGCAAGATATAGTAAATTTTTTTATAATTTAAGTTCTTTAAGCTTTTTAGATACTAAAGATATAACTGCTATGATAGATGGAGGATCCTTAGATTAACAAATGAATATATTAATTGGAGATATAGGAAATACAAATACAAAAATTTGTATAATAAATCTTAAAAACTTTAAGATCAAAAATTTTGTTTATTTCAATTCAGCACATATATTATCACAAAAATTTTTAAAGAAAAATTTATCCAAAATTATAAAGAAAAATAAATTAAACAAAAATGCTTTATTCTCAAGTGTTGTACCTAAATATGAATTAAAATTAAAAAAGTTTTTAAGAACATTTTATAAAGTCAATTTGATTGAAATTAAAAAAAAAAATATTAAAAAAATAATCAAGATAAATATCAAGAATAAAAAACAAGTAGGATCTGATAGAATAGCTAATGCAGTTGCTGCTCATAAAATATTTAAATCTAATTGTATAGTTTTAGACTTTGGTACAGCTACCACATTTGATGTAGTAACTAAAAATGGTATTTATACTGGTGGTATAATTGCGCCAGGAATAAATGTTTCGCTAAAAGGCTTAGTCGACTCTGCTGATCAAATACCTACTTTTTTAATGAAAAAACAAAAAAAAGTCATAGGAAAAAATACTATTGAAGCCTTACGCTCAGGTTTTTTCTGGGGATATTCTGGTTTAATAAATAATATTATTTTAAAAATAGAAAACGAGACTAAAAAAAAATATAAAATAATTTTTACTGGTGGGTATGCTGATTTATTTAGGTCTTCTATTAATAAGAATTTTAAGGTAGACAAGAATATAACAATTAAAGGAATAATTGAAATTTTTAGAAAAAATAAAAATTATTTAATGTAGATGAAAAAAGAAGAATTTATTTTTTGTCCACTTGGTGGATCAGGAGAAATAGGCATGAATATGAATTTATTTGCTTATGGTAATCCAGGGAATAGAAAATGGATTATAGTTGATATAGGAGTTACATTTGCAGATGATACTATACCAGGAATAGATTTAATTTATCCCGATCCTGGTTTCATAGTTGATAAAAAGAATGATTTACTTGGCCTCGTTTTGACTCATGCCCATGAAGATCATATCGGTGCTATTGCACATATATGGCCCAAATTGCTTTGCGATATTTATGCTACACCATTTACTAGCATTTTAATAAAAGAAAAATTTAGAGAAAAAAAAATTGACTTAGGAAATAAATTGAAAATAGTTAAGTTAAATGGAAACATTTCACTTGGGCCATTTGAAATTGAATTTGTTACACTTACACATTCTATTCTAGAACCAAACGGTCTTAGTATTAAAACACCTTCAGGATTAGTTTTACATACAGGAGACTGGAAGATAGATCCAAACCCCCTAATTGGAGAAAAAATTAATGAAGAAAAACTCAAAAAAATTGGTGAACAAGGAATATTAGCTATGATATGTGATTCAACAAATGTTTTTAGTCCAGGTAGAGCTGGATCAGAGTCTGATGTAAGAGAAAGTTTATTAAAAATAATGGAAAATAGAACAAACAGAATTATAGTTACTTCTTTTGCATCAAATGTAGCACGCATGGAAAGCATTTTTTATTGTGCTAAAAAATTGGGGAGACATATCTCTCTCGTTGGAAGGTCTATGCACAGAATATATAAAGCAGCGCGCCAATGTGGTTATTTAAGTGATTTAATCGAACCTTTGGACACACGTGATGCAAAAAATATAGAAAAAAAGAAAATTTTATATTTGTGTACAGGCAGTCAAGGAGAACCAAATGGGGCAATGATGAGGATAGCAAATTATATTCATCCCGATGTATTTATCGAACCTAAAGATACAGTTATATTTTCATCAAAAATTATTCCTGGTAACGAAAAAAAATTATTTAAACTTCATAATCAGTTAGTTAAAAATAGTATTGATGTAGTATCAGAAGACAATGAATTTGTTCATGTCTCAGGACATCCCAATAGAGAAGATTTAAAAGATATGTATAAATGGGTGAAACCAAAATCAATCATTCCCGTTCATGGCGAACACAGACATATGATAGAACATATAAATTTTGCAAAAGAAATGCAGGTACCTTACCCTGTAAAAATTGAAAATGGTGATATTGTTCAACTTTATCCTGGCGAAAAACCAAAAATAATTGATAAAGCTCCAGTAGGAAGAATGTATGTAGATGGTAAATTGAGTGTAGGTGAAGACTCACACTCTATTAAAGAGAGAATTAATATATCTTTCAATGGTTTTTTAGAAATAACACTTTTAATTAATAAAACTGGGTCTTTAGTAAAAAATCCTATTATTTCGTTTAAAGGAATACCTAGTAACGGAGAAAATAGTGATTTTGTTTTTATTTTAAATGAAAAAATAAGAAAAATATGCAAAACATTTTCTCTACAAAACTCAAAACAAGAAAAAAGTCTAATAGAAACCTTGAGGATCGATTGTAGAAAAACAGTTAAAGAAAAGACTGGAAAGAGACCTTATACAAACGTAAATTTAGTCAGAATATAAAATATGTATTTATCAAAACTATTCATTCCTCTTTTAAAAGAAAATCCATCTGAAGCTAAAATTAAATCTCATCAACTTATGTTAAAAACTGGAATGATAAAACAATCTTCCACAGGTATTTATTCTTGGCTACCTATAGGTTTTAAAATTATGAAAAAAATTGAAAAAATTGTTAGAGAAGAACAAAATAAAATTGGTGCACAAGAGTTGTTAATGCCAACAATACAATCTGCTGAAATATGGAAAGAAAGTGGAAGATATGATGATTATGGTGAAGAGATGTTAAGAATAAAAGATAGACAAGGAAAAGATTTATTATATGGACCTACAAATGAAGAACTAATTACAGAAATTTTTAGATCCAGCGTTAAATCATATAAATCATTACCTCAAATATTATACCACATTCAATGGAAATTCCGTGATGAACTTAGACCAAGATTTGGTGTAATGCGATGTAAAGAATTTTTTATGAAGGATGCTTATTCTTTCGATTTAGATGATGACAAGGCAAAAGAGTCTTATAATAAAATGTTTTTTGCTTATCTTAATACTTTTAAAAGATTGGGTCTTACAGCTATACCTATGTCTGCTGATACAGGACCAATAGGAGGAGATTTATCTCATGAATTTATAATATTAGCTGATACCGGTGAAAGTAAAATTTACGCCGATAAAAGAATTTTTGATATTGATATTAATGAACACCAAAATAATCAATCTTCAATAAATAACCTAAGAAGAAAATATGATAATTTTTATGCAGTTACAGATGATAAATTTAAAAAAGAAGATTTTACGAGTAAAGTAAATAAAAATAATCAGCTAACAACAAAAGGAATTGAAGTAGGACATATTTTTTATTTTGGTGACAAGTATTCAAAACCATTAAAATGTTCAGTTGATTTAAAAGATGGTAAAAAGGTTTATGTCAAAATGGGTTCATATGGAATTGGAGTTTCAAGATTAGTCGGGGCTGTAATAGAGGCCAAGTTTAATAACAACATTATGAAGTGGCCTGAGTCTATTTCACCTTTTGACGTTGTTATTATTCCAAGTTTGCAAAAAAAAGATGATTTAAATTTTGAAAAATCAAAAAAAATATATGATTTTTTAAAAAATAGTAATATTGACGTACTTTTTGACGATACAGAGGATCATTTATCTGCAAAGTTTAAAAAATTTGATTTAATCGGAATACCTTATCAAATTATTATAGGGTCAAAATCTGGAGAAAATCAATTTGAATTTAAGGAAATAAACGGGAAAACTGACATTTTGACTATTGAAGAAATTAAAAATAAATTAAATAAAAAGATAAATTCAAATTGATTTCAAAATTAGAAAGAATAGTAGCATTTAGATATTTAAAACCTAAGCGGAAAGAGGGTTTTTTAAAAGTTATTTCTATTTTCTCATTCATGGGAATCACACTTGGCGTAGCTATTTTAATAATAGTTATGTCAGTTATGAATGGTTTTAGAACTGAACTAATTAATAAAATTTTAGGTTTTAATCCTCATATTATTGTCAAACCCTATTCACAGGCAATCGATGTAAAGAATATTAAAAAACTTGGTAATCTTAACAACTTAATAGAAAGAGCGTCATTAACATTTAGTGGCCAAGGTATATTGATTAATAAAGAAAATACAATGGGTATATTAGTTAGGGCATACCAAAAAAATGATATTCATAAAATAGATTTGATTAGAAATGGTATTATAGATGGATCTTTAGAACTGTTTAAGAAAAATACAGTCTCTATAGGAAAAGACTTAGCAATTTCTTTAGATTTGGTAGTAGGGGATGAAATATCTGTAATGTCAACTTCAAACTTACAAACACCATTTGGAAATTTACCTCTTCAAGAAAAATTTAGAGTTACATCAGTATTTAGTACAGGACTTGCAGAATTTGACCAAAACGTTATTTTTATGCACTTTGATAATGCAAATTCTTTATTTGAGTTATCTGGTATGGATATTGGCTTGGAAATTTTTTTAAAAAATCCTGATACCGCAGAACTCATTAAAGAGAAAATTCAAGAAATATTCAATGAACAGTATGTTTATTCATGGGCTGATTTAAATAAATCATTCTTTGGTGCATTAAAAGTAGAGAGAAATGTTATGTTTATTATTTTAACTTTAATTATTATAGTAGCAGCATTTAATATAATTTCAGGATTAACAATTTTAGTAAAAAACAAGACTAAAGAAATAGCTATTTTAAGAACTTTAGGTGTGAGCAAAAAATCAATAAGTAAAATATTTTTTTTAGTTGGTTTCACAATAGGGCTGTTAGCAACAATCACTGGCGTTATCATAGGAGTGCTTTTTTCATATTATATAGAAGAAATCAGAGTATTAATTACTTCGTTATTTAATGTTAGGCTATTTCCTGAGGAAATATATTTTTTAAGTCAAATGCCATCTGAAATTAATCTAAAATATATAGTTTTTGTTTCTTTTTTTTCATTACTAATTACTTTTTTTGCGACAATCTTTCCATCAATATCTGCGGCTAAATTAGATCCAATCAAAGCTTTAAAATATGAATAGGGAAATAATAAAATTATCAAAAATATCAAAAAAATTTTTCTTAAATAAAAAAAAAATTTCTGTATTAAAAAGTGTTGATTTAAAAATTAATAAAGGTGAACTAGTATCGTTAAACGGACCTTCCGGATCAGGAAAATCAACATTATTACACATAATAGCGTTATTAGATCAACCAACATCGGGTGAAGTATTTTTTGATAGAAAGAATATTTCACGATCTTCAGATGCAGAAAAAGATAAAGTAAGAAAAAAAGGTATTTCAATTGTTTATCAACAAAATAATTTACTTACTGATTTTACAGCACTTGAGAATGTTATGATGCCTCTTCTTAATACAGGAGTTTCATTGCAAGAATCATTAACAAAAGCCAAAAAAACTTTGTCATCAGTAAATCTATCAAGTCGAATCGATCACTTTCCAAATGAACTTTCAGGAGGAGAACAACAAAGAGTAGCAGTTGCAAGAGCAATAATTACCGAACCTAAGTTAATTTTGGCTGATGAACCCACAGGGAGTCTTGACAGAAAAACTGCAGGTGAAATTTTTTCACTTTTTTTAAAACTTAAATCACAAAATAGAGCAATTTTATATGCAACTCATAATAGAGATTTATCCAGTAAAGCAGACTATAAGTTAAATATATTAGATGGTAATATAATTAAAGAATGAATGGAGTTAATAATAAAGAATTTAATCATATTAAAGTTCATACTCAATATTCAATTTGCGAAGGAGCGTTAAGGACTTCTGATTTAGCAAAATATTGTAAAGACAACAAAATCAAAGCAGTTGGTCTAAGCGATTCTAACAATTTATGTGGAGCTTTAGAATTTTCGGAACTTCTTGCAAAATCAAAAACACAGCCAATTATTGGAACCCAAATTAATATTATAAATGGAAACAATACTGGAAAAATTCCTTTAATTGCTAAAAATTTAATTGGTTATAAAAATTTAATTAAGCTTTCTTCAAAATCATATTTAGAAATAAAAGATAATGAACATCCTCATTGTAAGATTGACGATATTATAACAAATAGTGAGGGATTAATTTTATTAACTGGATCTATAGATTCTTTTTTTGGGAAACTCTTTTCGAGAAATCTTACTGACGAAATTTATAAATTATTAAAAACTCTTAAAAGAAGTTTTTCTGACAATATTTACTTAGAAATTCAAAGACATAACGATCCTGGTGAAATTTTTTTTGAAAAATTTCTAACTAATGTATCAAATGAATTAGATTTACCTCTAATAGCAACAAATGAAGTATTTTATTTAGACAAAGAAATGCATGAAGCTCACGATGCCTATTTATGTATTGGAGAAAAAACTTATGTAAATGTAAAAGATAGAAGAAAATATTCTAATCATCATTATTTAAAAAAGTCTGATGAAATGTTCGATCTTTTTAAAGATCTTCCAGATGCTTTAGAAAATAATAAAAACCTTCCTTTAAGAATTTCTTATAGACCCAAAAATTCTGAACCTGTTCTTCCTAATATTCAAACTGAACAATCCAAAAATGTTGATCAGCTGTTGAAAGAAGAGTCATTAAAAGGTTTAAATATTAAATTGCAGGAATTTGTTTTACCAAGCACTCAAGACAAAAAAAAATCTTTAGTAGAAAAAACGTATCATTTAAGACTTCAACATGAGATTAATATTATTTCAAAAATGAAGTACTCAAGCTATTTTCTTATTGTATCTGATTATATCAAATGGGCAAAAAAAAATAATATTCCAGTTGGACCAGGAAGAGGTTCAGGAGCCGGTTCGTTAGTTGCTTGGGTTTTGTCAATCACTGATATTGATCCTATAAAATTTGATTTAATTTTTGAAAGGTTTCTAAACCCAGATAGAATTTCAATGCCTGATTTTGATATTGATTTTTGTGAGGAAAAAAGAGACCAAGTGTTTCATTATTTAAAAAAAAAATATGGAAAGGGTGTTGCGCATATTATTACATTCGGAAAATTAAAAGCTAGAATGGCGTTTAGAGATATAGGAAGAGTCCTGGGTTTATCTTACGGTCATGTTGATGCTTTATGTAAAATGATACCATTTGATCCTTCTAGACCCTTATCTCTTAAAGAATCAATAGCAAGGGAACCTAGATTACAAAGTGAAGAAAAAAAAGATCCAAGAGTTAAAAAACTTATAGAACTTTCTCTTAAACTTGAAGGACTAAATAGAAATATGGCAACTCATGCTGCTGGTGTAGTTATACCAGAAGAAAAATCATCAGAACTTGTACCACTTTATAAAGATCCATCTTCAGATTCACTTTTACCTTCAACACAATTTGACATGTATGCTTCAGAAAATGCAGGTCTAGTTAAATTTGATTTGCTTGGTTTAAAAACTTTAACAGTAATTCAAAAGACAATATCACTTCTTAAAGAAAAGAAAATTAATTTAGATATTAAAAAAATTAGATTAGACGATCCTCAAATTTTTAAATTATTAAGTTTGGGTCATACAGTAGGATTATTTCAATTGGAAAGTGCTGGAATGAGAGATGCTTTAGTTAATATGAAACCTAACAAATTTGACGATATTATAGCATTAGTAGCTTTATACAGACCTGGTCCAATGAGCAATATACCAACATACAACCAGTGTAAACATGGTGAAAAAGAACCAGATTATCTTCATCCTAAACTTAAAAAGATTTTAGAGCCTACTTACGGGGTTATTATTTATCAAGAACAAGTAATGCAAATAGCTCAGATACTTTCAGGATTTACACCGGGCGAAGCAGATATTTTAAGAAAGGCAATGGGAAAAAAGAAAAGAGCTGAACTTGAAAAACAAAAAGAACGTTTTGTAAGCGGTGCTATAAAAAATGGAATCGCTAAAGATACCGCTAGCTTTATTTTTGGAAAAATCGAACCTTTTGCAGAATATGGCTTTAATAAAAGTCATGCCGCAGCCTATGCTTTAATAGCATATCAAACAGCATATTTAAAAACTTACTATCCAAATGAATTTATTTCAGCTTCTATGTCTAATGAACTATCAAATACGGATAAATTAAGCGAATTTTTTGAAGAATTAAAAAGATTAGAAATACAAGTCCAAAGGCCATGTATTAATAAATGTTTTGCAGACTTTATACCAAAAGATAAATATTTATTTTACGCACTAGGAGCAATAAAAAATGTTGGCTTTGACGCTGTGTCATCTCTTGTTGAGGAGAGAGAAAAAAATGGAAAATTTAAATCAATAAGTGATTTTATTAATAGAGTAGATCCAAAAAATATCAACAAACTTCAACTTGAGGGATTAGTAAAAGCAGGAGCATTTGATTCTATCTTTAAAAATAGAAAAGTTCTTTTTAATAATATTCCCAACATTATACAGAATTCAAAAACTATATATGAAAATAAAATACAGAATCAAAGTAGTTTATTTTCAGAAGATAATCAAAAAATACCATATTTGGAAAATACTAAAAAATTAACAAGTTGGTCTATTGATGAATCTTTATCAAAAGAATTTGAGTCAATAGGGTTTTATATGTCAAATCATCCGCTAAAAAATTATGAAGATGCTCTTTCGCTTTATAAAGTACAATCTTTTCAAGATTTTGAAAATAGTAATAACTCAGAAGCTTTTATTGCTGGAACCGTTATGTCTATAAAAGAAAAAAAAACATCGAAGGGAAATGCTTTTGCAATAGTAAAATTTAGTGATTTAAGCAAGGTATATGAAATCTTTTTGTTTTCAGAAATATTAGACTTAAATAGACAGCATTTAATAGAGGGAAAATCTTTTTTATTAACCGTTATGAAAGATAAAGAAAATCAAGATAATAGATTTAGAAGAATTAACGTAAGAAAAATACTTAGTCTTGATAAATTTACAAAGACTAATTATGAAAATGTAGAGATTGAGATGAAAAATATTGAAGATTTAGACAAATTATATAATGCAATTAAAGATAAAGGCACTTCAAAAATTAGAATTTCTGTTGAAAATAAAGATAAAAATTATTTGTTCGAGCTTAAAGATAAAAGAAAGTTTGACTATGAAACTTTAAAAAACCTAAATAAAGAGGCATTTATAAAGAAAATTAATGTCTAATTCTTATTGTGTTTTATTAATTTACCCTGTAGAACACTCTAAAAAATACGCACACAGTTTTTGGTTGTAAAACCCCCGGTCCTTAAATGGAAAGAAATTGTGGTGGAATAACCGGAAAAACTATGAAACTACCAAGTGTTACGATTAAAAATTTATTAGAAGCTGGTGTTCATCTAGGACATAAGACTTTTCGTTGGAATCCAAAAATGAGTAAATTTATTTTTGGTGCGAAAAACTCAATCCATATTATAGATTTAGTAAAAACAATAGAACTTATTAACGTTGCTTTGCTTAAAATACATAATTGTATTAGTTCAGGAGGTAAAATTTTATTTGTTTCTACAAAAAAACAAGCAGCGGAATCAATCGCCACTTTAGCAAAAGACACTTCCCAGTTTTATGTAAATCATAGATGGTTAGGTGGAATGCTAACAAATTGGAATACAATATCGAATTCAATAAAAAAATATAAGAAACTTTCTACAGAATTACAAAAAGAAAATATAGGATTTACAAAAAAAGAATTTTTGAAAATGGGTATTCAAAGAGATAAATTAGAAAGATCACTGGGGGGAATATCTGATATGAAAAAAATACCAGATATGATTTTTGTAATTGATACAAATATTGAAGAGTTAGCGGTCAAAGAAGCACTAAAATTAGGCATACCTATAGTGGCAATACTTGATACAAATTCTGATCCAATAGGTATTGACTATCCAATACCAGGAAATGATGACGCTCGTAGAGCCATAAATTTATATTGTGATTTGATCAAACAAACTATAATTGACGCTCAGAAAAATATTAAAGTAAGTGAGGAAGTTGATAATAAAAACAGTGAAGATACTAATTTAAATAAAAACATAGAGAACAAAGTATCTGAAGATAAAGAACCTGTAAAAAAGAAGAAAAAGATTAAAACTGTAGAAAAAATATCAAAATCAATCATATCTAAAGTAAAATCTCTAGCTACTAAAAAAAAGAAATAATAATTTTTAAAATGTCCCAGGAAACAGTATTAGAAAAAGTTAAAAGACTAAGAGAAATTACGGGTGTTGGGTTTAAAGATTGTAAAAATGCAATTGATGAAAATAATGGTGATATAGATAAATCCATTGAATATTTGAGAAAAAAAGGAATTGCTAAAGCTAATAAAAAAATGGAGAGAGTCGCAGCCGATGGCCTGGTTTGCATATCAGAAAAAAAAAATAAATTTTCAATTATTGAAATAAATAGTGAAACAGATTTTGTTGCAAAAAATGAAGAATTCATAAAGTTTGTTGAAGAAATTTCAGATTTATGTTTATTAAATTCTGGTGATCTTGAAAAAACACTTATTTCTGAAATGGTTAATAAAAAAAGTGTAAAGGAGAACCTTGTTGCAATTATTTCTAAAATAGGTGAAAAGATTACAATAAGAAGATCAAATTGTATTCAATCAGATAATTTAATTAATTTTTCTTACACTCACTCTGCAGTTAAAAAAAACTTAGGCAAAATTGGTGTGCTTGTGAGTTTAGAGACAAATATAAAAAAAGAAAAATTAGAAGAATTTGGCAAACAACTAGCAATGCATATAGCTGCAACCTCACCTTTATGCTTAGACAGAGATATGCTTGATAAAAAAGTATTAGATAAAGAAAAAGAAATTATTGTAGAAGAGCTAAAAAACAGTGGTAAAGATGATAAAATTATTGATAAGATCGCTTTAGGTAAATTAAATAAGTTTATTGCCGATAATACTCTTTTAAATCAAGAGTGGATTATGGAACCTAAAAAAAAAGTAAAAGATATAATTAAAAACTTGTCAGGAAAAGACAAACTTGTAATTAAAAAATTTATAAGGTTTAAAGTTGGCGAAGGTATTTAAATTTTATGCCATCAAATGAAATTTTAAGCAACTGCGAAGCAAAAATGAAAAAAGCTTTTGAGGTTTTTAATCAAGAAATTAATTCTTTAAGAACCGGTAGAGCAAATTCTTCGATGCTTGATATAGTTAAAGTTGATGTATATGGACAAAAAATGTTAATAAACCAACTTGCTACAATAACAACTCCTGAACCAAGACTTATCAATATTCAAGTTTGGGACCAGAATAATGTTAATCTAATAGATGCCTCAATTAAAAAGTCCAACTTAGGAGTTAATCCTCAAATTGATGGTCAATTAATGAGAATTCCAATCCCAAGTTTAAATGAAGAAAGAAGAAACGAATTAAAAAAAATAATGGGAGGGTTAGCAGAAAAATCAAAAGTTGCTGTTAGAAATATCAGGAGAGAAGCTAACGATAAGTTAAAAAAAGACCTTAAAGATAAAAAGATTAGCGAAGATGAAAGTAAAAATTTTGAAAAACAAATTCAAAATCTGACCGACAAACAAATATCTGAACTTGAACGTAAGGTTAAAGAAAAAGAAACAGAAATAATGACAATATGAATAAATTAAACCATGTTGCTATAATAATGGATGGAAATGGGCGATATGGTTTAAAAAAAAAAAATTCAAGAGATTACGGACACGTAAAAGGGTTACAGTCAGCAGAAAATATAATAAAAGCTTCAGTTAAATCTAAAATTCCATACCTAACCCTATATACTTTCTCCACCGAGAATTGGAGGAGACCCAAAAATGAAATTAATTTTCTTTTCAATTTAATTAGAAAATCATTAAAAAAAAATTTAAATAAGATTATTAAACAGGGTATTAAAATTAAAATTTTAGGAAAGAAAAAGGGATTACCGCGAGATATTATTAATACAATTAGCTTAATTGAAAGAAAAACATTAAAAAATAAGACAATATATTTAAATCTTGCGCTAAATTATGGATCCAAAGAGGAGATTTTAAATGCTTGTAAGAAAATAAGTTTAAAGAAAAATAAGAAGATATCAGCAGAAAGTTTTAGCAATCATCTTTATACAAAAAACTTACCAGATCCTGATATAATGATTAGAACAGGAGGTAATACAAGGCTAAGTAATTTCTTACTTTGGCAGCTAGCATATTCAGAGATCTTTTTTGTAAAAAAGTTGTGGCCTGAATTTAATGAATTAGATTATAAAAAAATTATAAAAAAGTTTTATAAAATAAAAAGAAATTATGGAAAAGTATAATGACTGCTGAACTTAAAAAAAGAATAGTTACATCTATATTTTTATTAATAATATCAATGTTAATTATATCTATAAATAAAATAGTTTTTATAGTAGCAATTTTATCGATAGGAACAATATGTCTGTATGAATTTTTTAATTTTAATAAGAAAAGAAAAAAAAGTCATTTCGAAAGATTTTTATTATATTTTCTTAGTATTACATATTTTTTTGTTTTTATTTATTCTTCAATACTTTTAAGAGCAGATAGCATTAGTGGTATAAATTTTTTTATTATAACTTTGTTTATATGTATTTTTTCTGACATTGGAGGCTATATAACAGGAAAAGCTATTGGTGGAAAAAAATTAACACATATCAGCCCAAACAAAACAATTTCAGGAAGTATAGGATCATTTGTATTTTCTGTTTTTCCACTATTTATTTATATAATGATAAGAAGTTTTGAAAACTTTTATATTTTTGATAATCATATTAGATATTATTTTACGTTTAACTTTATTTTTTCATTCAAAAATATATTTTTTTGCTTATTGGTTTCTTTAGTCTGTCAAGCTGGAGATTTATTTATTTCTTATTTTAAAAGACTGAACAAAGTCAAAGATACTGGTAATATTTTGCCAGGACATGGAGGTCTACTTGATAGAATAGATGGAATCATATTTGCTATACCATTTGTATATTTTTTAAAAATAACTCAACTATTTTAAAATGAAAATTAAAATTGCTATACTTGGATCAACAGGATCAATTGGAGAGTCTACACTAAAAGTAATCAAAGAAAATAAATTTTTTTTTGACGTTGTTTTGCTTACAGCTAATAATAATTATAAAAAACTTATTAAACAAGCTAAAATATTTAATGCAAAAAATATAATTATTAATAATAAATCACATTATGAAAAAATTAAGAAATCTTTAAAAAATAGTAAAATTAAAGTTTTTACAAACCACACACCTATAAAAAATATTATCTCAGGTAAAATTGATATAACTATGTCTGCTATAGTTGGTTTGGCTGGTTTACAACCAACAGTAGATGCTATTAAAATTAGTAAATCAGTATGTTTAGCTAATAAAGAAACTATTATTTGTGCTTGGGACATACTAAAAAATCTTAAAAGAAAATATAAAACAAAAATCTTACCTGTAGACTCTGAACACTTTTCAATAATGGAGTTAATTAGAAATAGCCACCCCAAAGAAATTGATGAGGTGATTATAACTGCTTCTGGAGGTCCCTTTTTAAAAACTAATAAAAAGAAATTTAGATTTATAAAACCAAGTCAAGCAATTAAACATCCGAATTGGAAAATGGGAAAAAAAATTTCTGTAGACTCTGCTACTATGATGAATAAAGTGTTTGAGGTAATTGAAGCTTATAAATTGTTCGACTTAGACAAAAAAGTTTATAAAATTAAAATACATCCTCAATCATTTGTTCACTCAATAGTCCGTTTCAAAAATGGGTTAATAAAAATGATTTTATATAAGACTGATATGAAAATACCAATTTTTAATATTTTAAATATTAATAGAAATATGTTTTGCAGATCACACGAAATTAATACTAAACTTTTAAATGATATGAATTTTTATGAAGTAGATAAAAAAAGATTCCCAGCTATAAAGTTAGTTGATAAATGCCTAAATTCAGGTCCGTCAACCCCAATCATAGTGAATGCTTCAAATGAAGTATTAGTAGGTCTTTTTTTAAGAAAAAAAATTGGTTTTTTAGACATAGTTAGGAATATTAATAAGATTTTTAAAGATAAAGATTTTAAAAAATATGCTAGAAGGAAAGCTAAATCGGTAAAAGATATAGAAATAATAGACAAATGGGCCAGATTGAAAACAAATCGTATGTGTGTAATATAACCTTATGTCAAAACTTAAAATTTTTATAATCTCATTCTTTTTATTCGTTTCGAGTTTAAGTTTATCCGTGCACGCAGATACAATTGAAAAGATAAATGTTAAAGGAAATGAAAGAATTTCTGCAGAAACGATAATGTTATTTGGCGACATTACAATTGGAAAGAATTATGAAACTAATGATTTAAATTTATTAATAAAAAAACTTTATAATACAAGTTTCTTTTCAGACATTTCAGCTTCTATAGAAAATAATATTTTAAATATTACCGTGAAAGAGAATCCAATTGTCAATCAGATTAAATTAGAAGGTGAAAAAGCTTCAAAGTTTAAGGAAAAAATTATTGAACTATTAACGTTAAGGGAGAGCGGAGCTTTTAATGAAAATAATATAAAGAGTGATATAAATTTAATAAAAGAATTTTATAGAAGTCTTGGACACTATTTTGTAAAAATTGACAGTAAAATTGAGAGATTAGATAAAAATAGAATAAATATTTCTTTTTTAATAGACAAGGGTGATAAAGCAAAAATTGCTAAAATATATTTTTTAGGAGATAAAAAGATAAGAGAAAAAAAATTAAGAGATATAATAACTTCTGACGAAGCTCAGTTTTGGAAATTTATATCGAGAAATGTATATTTAAGTAAAGAGAGAATAGATTTAGACACAAGACTATTAAAAAATTATTACAGAAACCAAGGTTACTATGAAGTAAGTGTAAAATCTACAAATGTTGAATATTCACCTGATCAAGGTTTTGTTTTAAGTTTTAATATTAATGCTGGTAAAAGATATAAATTTAATAAAGTATATGCCAACATATCTGAAACCTTAGAAAAAAATGCATTTGTATCTTTAGAAAAAGAATTTAATAAACTAGTTGGGAAATATTATTCTCAAAAAAAATTAAAATCCGTATTAGATAAAATTGATAAACTAAGTGAACAAAAAGAGTTACAATTTATTAACCACAATGTTTTAGAAACACTTGATGGACAAAATGTTGAAGTTAAGATTAATATTTTTGAAGGAGAAAAAGTAATCATTGAAAGAATAAATATTACTGGAAATTCTGTTACAAACGATTCAGTTATAAGAAGCGCTCTTATTGTAGATGAAGGAGATCCCTATAGTGCACTTTTAGTTAATAAATCAATAAATGAGATTAAAGCAAGGAATATTTTTGGAAAAGTTGATCATGAAGTAGTTGAAGGATCTTCGAATGACCTTAAAATACTAAATATTTCGGTTGAGGAAAAAGCTACAGGTGAAATTATGGCAGGAGCTGGAGTTGGAACAGATGGAACAAGCTTCTTAGTTTCTGTAAAAGAAAATAATTGGTTAGGTCGAGGTATTAAATTAATTTCTGATTTAAATATATCAGAAACAAAAATTAGTGGAAATATTTCAGTAAATAACCCTAACTACAAGTATACTGGAAATGCAGTCCAAGCAGCTTTAGATGTTTCTTCTACTGATAGATCTACTACGTCTGGGTTCAAAAGTTCAAAAACTGGATTTGATCTTGGAACTTCATTTGAACAATATGAAGATTTTTACATATCTCCAAATTTAACCGTAGTTTTTGAAGATATTGAAGTTGATTCAACAGCATCATCGTCTGTTAAAAAAATGGAAGGTAATTTTTTTAATGCTGATTTAGGATATTCTTTAGCTAGCGACAAAAGAAATCAGGCTTTCAAACCAACTCAAGGCTCACAAGTTGTCTTTAGACAATCTCTACCAATTATTCAAGATTCTTCATCAATTTTAAATGGTTTAGACATAAATAGTTATCATGATTTTTCAGAAGATTTGATTGGTTCTTTAAAATTTCATGCAAGAACTATAACTGGTATTGACAGCGATGTTAGATTGACAAATAGACTTTATATACCTAGAAATAAACTAAGAGGCTTTAATACTTTTAAGGTTGGCCCTAAAGACGGAGATGACTATATAGGAGGAAATTACACCACAGCTATGAGTGCAGAGGCTCAATTACCAAATCTTTTACCAGAGTCTTACAGAACAGATTTTAGTGCATTTTTTGATGCAGCTAATGTTTGGGGTGTAGATTATGCTGCTTTAGATGAGACAAATACTATAAGAACATCAGTAGGTGTCAGCGCAAATGTTTTTACGACTATAGGACCTCTCAGTTTTACATTAGCTCAAAGCATAACAAAGGCTACAAATGACGAAACTGAAACTTTCAATTTCAGACTAGGAACATCATTTTAATGAAATATTTCGTAAGATTTTTTGTAATTACTTTTTTACTTATTTTAAGTACTAATGCTTTTGCAGAAGATAAAATTGCATTTTTAGATTTAAAATACGTTTTAAATGAAAGTAAAGCTGGAAAAGGAGCACAAGAGTTTTTAAAGAAATCATTGAAAGATAATTCAAAAAAATATTCAGATATGGAACAAAATTTAAAAAAGGAAGAATCAGATTTGCTAACTAAAAAAACAATTTTGTCAAAAGAAGAGTATGTAAAGAAAAGTGATGCTCTAAGAAAAAAAGTGATTGATTACCAGTCACAAAGAAGAGCATCGTTAGATAAAATAGCTACTCAAAGGGCAGAAGCACGCTCTACACTAATTAAAAGCATCGAACCTCTTTTACAAGCGTATATAAAAGAAAATAATATATCATTGGTTGTGGACAAAAAAACTGTCTTAGCGGGTAACTCATCAAACGATATAACTAAAATCATAGTTGATAAACTTAATAAGGTACTTCCTTCAATAGCTTTAAAATAAAATGACTAAAAATCATTTTTATGAGAAAAAAGGACCATTTCCTTTAAACAATATAATTAAAAATATTGGTATTTCTGAGTCTTCTCATAAAGATAACAATACTATGATTTATGGTTTTGAATCATTAAATAATGCAACGCCTGAAGATATAACTTTTTTTAATTCAGTAAAGTATAAAGATCTATCACTTAAAACCAAAGCTAAAGCCTGCATTTCAACTAAAAATTTATTTAAATATTTACCAAAAAACTGTATTAAAATTGACGTAAAAAATGTCCTTTTTGCTGTAACACTTACTTCGAAAATGTTTTATCCAACAGCAGATATGGACTTTCCAGACAATTCATTGAAAAAAGCTGAAGACCTTAAAAATTTTTCAAATGTTAAATTTGGAACGAATGTTCTCATAGGAAAAAATGTTCTTATTGGTAAAAACACTTGTATTGCTAGCAACACTATAATTGAAAGTAATGTTGTTATAGGAGAAAATTGTTCAATAGGTTCTTTTGTTACTATAAAGAATTCACTTATCGCAAATGATGTTCATATTCAGGACGGATGTAAAATAGGAGTTAAAGGTTTTGGTTTTATACCTATAAAAGATAAAAATATTAGATCACCACATGTTGGATCTGTTATTTTAGAGGATGGAGTAGAGATAGGAGCAAATAGCACTATAGACAGAGGCTCATTAACAAATACAGTTATAGGTGGTAATACTTTTTTAGACAACCAAGTTCATGTAGCTCATAATGTAAAAATTGGTAAAAATTGTATGATAGCAGGGCAGGTTGGCTTTGCAGGGAGTACAGTATTAGGCGATAATGTGGTTATTGGTGGTCAAGCAGGAATATCAGGGCATCTTAAAATTGGAAATAATGTTAAAATTGGAGGAGGTAGTGGAGTAATTAATAATGTCTCTGACAACATGCAAGTAATGGGATATCCTGCGATACCTTTAAAAGAATTTGTTAAACTAAGAAAGAAAAAATGAATAGTGATAGTATAGATAAAAAAAAAATAGAGAGTCTATTGCCACATAGAGAACCTATGCTTTTAATCGAAAAGTTGGTAAATATAGTTCATCTAAAATCTGCTACAGCCATCGTAAATGTAAAAAAAGAATCTTTTTTTGTGCAAGGGCATTTTCCAGGACAACCAGTAATGCCAGGAGTTCTTATAGTAGAAGCATTTGGCCAAGCAGCTGCAGCTTTGACAGCATACGGGGTTAACCCTAAAGAATATGAAAATAAATTAGTTTATTTAATGAGTGTCGAAAAAGCTCGATTTAGAAATCCTGTATTACCAGATTGTGAATTACATCTTCATATTGAGGCTGTACGTTCACACGGGAGAGTTTGGAAGTATAAAGGAGTAGCAAAAGTAAATGATAAAAAAATGGCTGACGCTGAATGGTCTGCAACAATAGTTGATAGAAACAAATAAAAATGATTCATAAATCAAGCATTATTCATAAAGATGCAAAAGTTGATTCCAAAGCTAAGATTGGACCTTTTTGCTATGTGGGTGCTAATGTTGATATTAAAGACAACGTTGAATTGATATCTAATGTTCACATTGAAGGAAATACCAAAATTGGAAAAGGGACAAAGATTTTCCCATTTGCAACAATCGGTACAAATCCTCAAGATCTAAAATATAAAGGTGAAACTAATAGTTTAGAAATTGGTGAAAATAATACAATTAGAGAATATGTAAGTATAAATCCAGGTACAAGTGGTGGAGGGGGTAAAACATTTATTGGAAACAACAACTTACTTATGATTTCATCACATGTTGCTCACGATTGTTATATTGGGAATAATGTAGTAATTGCAAACAATGTGCCTTTAGGAGGGCATGTAACAATCGAAGACTCTGTTGTTATTGGAGGAAATTCTGCTGTGCAGCAATTTACGAGAATTGGAAGATTGGCAATGATAGGTGGAATGACAGGAGTTTTAAAAGATGTAATTCCTTTTGGGCTATCTTTTGGTAATCGAAATTACTTACGTGGAATTAACCTAATAGGTTTAAAAAGAAAAAAATATGATAATAAAACAATTTTAGAATTAGATACTGCTTTCAAAAAAATATTTGCATCAAAAAACCTTCATGAAAATTTGAATAGTATAAATGGAGAGTTTAAAGATAATCAATTAGTAAATGAGGTCATAAATTTTATATCAAAAGATAAAAAAAGACCTATTTGCACACCACAATCAAAATAATGATAGGTCTTATATTTGGCGAAAATACTTTACCTCTTGAAATACTTAAGAAAATTAAAAGAAAAAGATTAAAGTATTTAATAATTGATTTAACAAGAAAAAATATTTTTAAAAAAAATATTAATTCCTATTCAGCCTCAATAGGGCAATTTGGAAAAATAATAAATATTCTAAAAGAAAATAATTGTAAAAAAGTCATTTTTGCTGGAACTGTAAAGAGACCAAATTTTTCAAGGCTAAAATTAGATTTAAAGGGCATATATTATATGCCAAAAATTATTAAAAGCTCTAGATTAGGAGATGCTGCTATTTTAAAGGAAATAATAAGAATTTTAAATAGTGAGAATATTAAAACACTTAATTCTTTAACCTTTAATAGTAATTTATCTTTGAAAAGAGGAAATTATTCAAAACTAAAACCTAATAAAAAAGATAATAAAGATATTAAAAAAGCAATTAGTACGCTAAAAAAATTAAAAAAATATAATTTTTCACAAGGAACCGTTGTAAGAAATGGAAAAGTAATTGCTGTCGAGAGTAAAGAAGGCACTGAATACATGTTAAAAAAATGTAAAAAAGAAACTACTAATAATAGTGGTGTCTTGGTTAAATTTCCAAAACCGAAACAAGATTTGAGAATCGATTTACCTACCGTTGGATATAAAACATTTTATCAATGTAAATTAGCAGGAATAAAGGGAGTTGTTTTAAAAAGTAATCAGAATGTATTTCTAGAAAGAACTAAATGCATTAGTTTCGCTAATAAAAATAAAATGTTTATTAATATAAAATGAAGAAAATTTTTATTTTAACTGGCGAACCATCAGGAGATAAATTAGCCTCCGAGGTTATAAAGCAAATAAAATTAAAAG
>MDSV01062614.1_pt1 | contig 22289 bp, 24 predicted proteins | sample 810851 | NCBI WGS metagenome assembly MDSV01 (sample SAMN05326640, study PRJNA326480) | marine metagenome | isolation source: seawater | place: Atlantic Ocean: North East | collected 2012 | reverse complement strand
TAAAGATTAAAAAAAATAAATTCATAGAAATCCTGCATAGAAAGGGTATTGGATCGCAAGTTCATTACATTCCTGTGCCAATGCATCCAATTTATAAAAAACTAGGTTATAATATGAAAAAATTACCTGTTGCAAAAAAATATTATGAGTCAGCTTTAAGTATACCCATTTTTTTTAATCTAAGTTTTAAAAATCAAAAAAAAATAATTAAAAATATAAAGATAATATTAAAAAGATACTCTAAAGCTTGATACTTATGAAAAAAAATTATTTAAATCTAATAACTTCTTCATTAGATTTAAAAAAAAAACAAAAAAATAATTTTTTTTTAGGTCATTTTTGTATTTCAGATAAGTTTGAGACTAATTTTTCCAAAACCAACACTTTAGCTTTAAAAAATGAAAATTTAGATAAAGAGTATTATTATTTAAAAAAAACTACTGAAAGTCTATTTAAATATCTCACAAAAAAACTCAATAAAATACACAAAATTAAAAAAAATGAAAAATATTGGAGAATAATAATTTTTCCATGGACGTGCTACTATGTGGCTACACTTTATAATAGATGGAAAATTATATCTACATTTAAGAAAAAACTTAAAAAAAGATTATTTTTTTCTAATGAATATATTTTTGATAAAGATTACTTTAGGGCTGAGAGCACTGTGAGTTGGGTTGAAAAGGTTCAATTGGATGAATTTAATAGCTCTCTATTTAATAAAATTTTTAAATTTCAAAAAATTCAAAATATTAAATTTAAAAAAAAAAAATTTTTAAAAAAAAAAAAATACAAAGAGAACTCACAATCAAGATTTAAAGGAATATTATCGTACTTCGAAAAAATTATACTTAATTATAATAAGGTGTATTTCGACAAATTTTATTTTGATAAATATAATTTTTTTAAACTTTGTTTTGATAATATATTACTTCCTTCAAAAAATCTTACAACTTTTGAAAATATAAAATTAAATAATAAATATGATAATGATTTAAGAAAAGATTTAATTTATATCGGTAAAGAGAACACGTTTGAAAGTTTTTTATACCAGGAAATAATTAATCATTTGCCAAAAACTTTCATTGAATTTTATAAACCTTTATTAAAAGATAAATTATATAAAAACATTAAAAGGAAATTAATTATTGGAATGTACTCTATTCATTTTAATGATTATTTTAAAATTTATGTGGCAGAGTCAATTGAAAAAGGTTCGAAATATATTCACTCAAAACATGGAGCTGGTTGCCATGTACCAGAACATGCTGATACTCTTTTCAATCACTTTTACAAAATTTCTGATAAAATAATTTCTCAATTAAATATAAATAATAAATTAAGAAAAGAAATTTTTTTACCAGTCCAAATTTTTAAAAAAATAAAAAAAAAGAAATCTAACAAACTTCTTATTTGTTATCATGGTTTGTTTAAATATGTTTTTAGACCAGGTAAATACAATACAACGTTAGAATATAATCTAAAGCAATTCGAGCAACTATCATATTCATTGAATAGATTATTACCTAAAATAAAAAAAGGTCTTAAATTTAGGAATAAAGAAAATCATAATGTAAATTATGAAAAAAAATTTGCAAATAATTTTGGCTTAGGACAAATTGAAAAGGTTAACTCAAAACCATTTAGAAATTCAATATCAGAGAGTAAGGTAATAATTTGTTTTCTAGCGCAAACTACATTCACTGAAATTTTGTACAACAATATTCCTGTGATTTTAATTGGTAACAAAAGTATATTTTTTAGTTCACCTAAATCGTCTGAAATTTATGAAAAATTTAAAAATAGTGGTATTTTTTTTGATCACGCAAAAAAGGCAATTAATTTTCTCAATAAAAATTGGGAAAATATTGATGAATGGTGGTTTTCAAAAAAAACCCAAACTGCAAGGGATTTTTTTCTAAGGTATTATTATAAAGAATTTGATAAAGTTGATTTTAATAGATGGAACAACCTAATTAAAAACGAAACTAAAATATTAAATATTTAAAATTACCAAAATCTAGGGTCAAGATCTTTACTATTGAAAAAGCCTTTCAATTTTTTGGAAACATCATTTTTAATGTTTATATTTTTAGTTGAAAGAATTTGCTTCAATTCAGTCAAATCTTCCACTCCATAAACAACATAATCCACTTTTTTATTTTTTATTGCGTAAGTTAAACAAACATCTAATGGATTAAGCTTTTCTTTTTTTAAAAAGTTTACATAATTCATGTGTGAATTAAATAATCTAAGATTTTTTGTTTTTATTCTTTTTTTAACTAAAAGACCCTGTAAAAAAATAGATCTACCGTAAAAAATATTTTTATTTGATTTTTTTAAATCTTTAAAATCATTCTTTAAAATATTAATTGGATATTGGATTGAAGATTTAGGAAAAATATTTAATATTCTATTAGCCACTTTTAAATCATATACAGAAAACCCAAAATTTATTATATTAAAATTTCTTTTTAATTTTTCAAATATCTTTTTATCTCTTGAAATTTTATAAACATCATCTTGATGGTGCATTAATAATGTAGAAATTTTGTCTACACATAAATTTTGAAAAGACTTATCGATGGACCTACAAATTTGATCATATAGGTTATTTTTTTCAAGTTTCGAAATCTTGGTAATTATATTAATTTTATTTTGTAATTTATTGTACTTTATAAATTCACCTAAAATTTTTTCCGTATTGTATCCTGGCGCAGTATCGTATGATTTTACCTTACTATCCCAGGCATATTCCAATATTTTGATTATCTCCTTTTTGCTTTTAAATTTTTTTTTACTACCTATGCCATATTTAAAATTTCCAAATTGAACTGTACCTAAAACATGTTTTTTAAGCGTCATAGTGTGTTCAATACTTGAAGAAAAGTTGAATTATTTTTGTCAAAAGTAACAAATTCTTTTGCAAAACTTTTTTTTATTTCATTCCATTTTTTATTTTTATAGTTTTTTACTTTATTTAACAAAAAATTAACTTCTCTTTGAGAGAGCTGGTCAGTCCAAAAGGGACCTTTTCTATTAAACTTTTTAGGCCACCCAAAAAAGCGGTTTATGCGCAGGATAGAGTCTGAGGGTCTAATATTAAAAAAAATAACTCTTGTTCCTCTAGATAAAGTCTCATACAAAATTGTAGAGTCTATACCAACGGCCATAAAAGAGCGGTCTAATATTTTATAAGAAAAATTAGTAGACAATTTTTTTGATTTTAGAAATTTCCAATTTTTTTTTGTTTTTAAAATATTTTCAAAATAACTCTTTTCATTTTTGTAAATACTTTTATGACTGCCAAGAATATTTAATTTAATATTATTTAATTCAGAGTATTTATATAAATATTTTACAAGGGTTTTTTCTGGTGCTAAAAATTTCTTATAACTTGTGAATTTTGTTACATTTAAAGTCTCGTGATTCTCTCTATAAGACGAAACATAAACTAATTTTTTTTGTTTTTTAATTTTGTTAATTGGTAAATAATTTGACCTAAAGCTACCAATAATTTTAGTCTTGCAACCCAATAAATTCTTATAAAGAGGTGATAAATTTTTATTAAAAATAAAAGCATAATCTACTTTATTTTTTAATTTTCTGAATCTTTTGTCTTTTAAATTAATTTTTAAAGGTGAGTCATCTCCGGTCCTATAAGCATTTTGAATTAAAATTTTTTTTTGATGTTTTTTTTTATCTAGTAAATAAAATTGTTGATAATTATCTAAAAAAGTTAATATAAATTTAGGATTTACCAAGTTAATATATTCGTTGCAATAATCTATAAACTTAAATCTTAATTTTAAAATACACTTTAAAATAACTATTATATTAAGTTGTTCTCCCCTGATATGTAATATATTCACATCTTTTTGATTTATGAATTTAGTCAAATCTAAGTATTTAGTTTTATCATACAAAACATACTTGGTTTGCGGAGGTTTTGTAAAAGAAATTTTACCTTTAAAAAATAAAATAATTAGGGTGATTAAATTTTTTACCATCTTTCTAATTTTGATAAAATTTTAACTGTTTTTTGTTTAATTCACCTAAAGGTTTATCTTTTAAATAAAAAATTGAATGATCTGTTTTTTCAATTCTTCTATACATCCAGTTTCTTTGAAAATTATTTTTTAAAAAACTTGCATTTGCAGTTCTTCCATCAATTAAAATTATTGTTCCAGGTAATAAAAAAGGTTCTATTTTTAAAATATCTGATGCCATCGGCATTAACTCTTTATGAGCTGTGCTAAAGTTATTTATGTTGCCACTAACTGAAAAGGGATTTGGTCCGTCTAAATAAATAAAGTCAGGATTAATAAGCGGCAAGTATTCATACTCTGTGCAAATTCTCCCATTAAACTGGGACATTTTGCATTTAGAAAAATGATAATAAATTTTTTCTTTATTTCCAAAAAATTTACTGGTTTTATTTTTTGTTAATTTTAAATATTTTTTTTGATTATCTATTGTGTGTAGCTCAAAGGGATTATTTTTTCTTAACATTCTCGTTTTTGATAAAAATTTTTTTCTATTTATAATTAATGCATGCTTAATAATTAATGTGGACCAACCACAGCCAAATTCTAATGCGGTTATCCTTTTATTCATCAAAATTAATTTATGAATAAAATATAGATCTTCAAGATCTGGTGAGAATGATCTTTTATCATCTATTAAAAAATTTTTTATTTTCATCTCCTTGAAATAATTTTTTAAGAACTTTTTGCTTTTCTTTGATGGTATCTTAATCATAATTTTTAAATTTATACTTCGTGAAAGAATTTTTGTGGTGAAATACGCCAAAAACTTTTTTTATTAATAATTTTGAGAAATTTTTCTGCAGCTTTACCATTCCCATAAACCATTTTCTTTGGTTTTTTATAACCTTTTAAATATTTTTCAACTAACTCATTAGTCAGTTCGTTTATGTTTATATTCTTAATAGAATTTACCTTGCTCCTTTTAAATTGTCTATTACCAATGTTTATTGTAGGCGTACCGAAAACTGGAGCTTCATATATACCTGAACTTGAGTTGCCTAAAATAAATTTAGCATTTTTTAAAATAGTTAGGAAATTTTCAAACCTTAAGCTCTGAAATAATTTATTTTTTTTTCTATTAAGTTTTTTTTTGTAAGTTTCTAATATAATTTCAGTACCTGGATCATTATTAGAATATATAACAATAAATTTATATGATGAATTGTTGACAAAATTTATCAATTTCAATGTATTTTTTTTTAGAGCAGAAATTTCTGAGGTTACCGGGTGCCATAATAAAATAGCGTAATTTTCAAATTTTACATCATAATGTTTTTTTACTTTTTCAATTGATTTAAGTTTTTTTGAAAGCATTATATCCAAATCAGCAGAGCCAATAATAAATACACTGTTTATCTTTTCTCCCATTCTCAAAACTCGTAATTGAGCTTTTTTGTTTCCAACAAAATGAATATGCGATAATTTTGTAACGGCGTGTCTTATAGTATCATCAATATTGCCAGAAACTTCTCCACCTTCTATATGAGCAGTTAGAATGTGATTTAATGATCCAACAATTGCGCAGGCTAAACATTCTACCCTATCACCATGTATTATAATTAAATCCGGTTTAATTTTTTTTACAACTGCTGAAAATTTCTTAATTGTATTGTTCAGTATTAATTCTAAACTATCGCCGCTTGATTGATTTGAAAATTTTATTATTTTTGACTTAAAGTTTTTTTCAACTTCCGTGTAAGTATTCCCATATTTTGGTAGCATATGCATCCCAGTAATAGCTAAAAAGGTATCAAATTTATTATCATTTTTTGTTATTTTAATGATGCTTTTTAGCTTTCCAAAATCTGCTCGAGTACCAGTTACAAATAAAATTTTTTTTTTCATTTTTTTTTTAAATATTCTTTTTTTATATAGCTATCTTTGTTTATTTTTTTAGTTGCTATTCTTCCAATTAATTTTTTAAAATCTTTAGCAAGAAAATCTCCGGTGCCAGGCCTTTTTACCCAAATATTTTCTTTTGATAGTTTTTGTCCTGGTAAAATATTTTTTATAGAAACAACAGAGGCAAAAGCAAATTTTACTGTTTTATTTTCCTCTATAAGCGCCATTTTTTTTCCTGGTTTAATTAATTTAGGGATCACTTTACATGCTTTTAATAAATTTTTTAAATCTGCTGCGTCCATTGAGCTTGAAATATCGGGTCCTTTTCTTTTTTTTTTATCTGTGAAATGTTTTTCAATTATTTTCGCACCTAATGTTAACCCACCGTAACAAGAAAAGTTAGATGAGGTGTGATCTGACAAGCCAATCACTGCATCTGGGAAATTCCTTTTAAGGATTTCTATGCAATTTAGTCTTACTAGATCAGGAGCAGTAGGGTAAATATTTGTGCAATGTAGCAAAGCAAATTTTATTTTGTATTTACGAAATATTTTTACAGCTGGCCTAATAGACTCGATTGAATTCATGCCAGTGCTTAGAATTATTGGCTTTTTAAACTTCGCAATATGCTCAATTAGTGGATAATTATTACATTCTCCGGAACCAATTTTAAATGCCGGTATATTAAATCTTTTTAATCTATCGGCTGCTGCTCTTGAAAATGGTGTGCTAATAAAAATTTTTTTTTTACTTTTAATATGGTTCATTAATTTTTTTTCTTCCTGCTCATTCAATGAACTTTTGGAGATAATCTCATAAATAGATTTATTAGAATTTCCCGGTATTATTTTTTTTGCAATTGGGATCATTTCATCATCAACAATGTGAGTTTGATGTTTTATTACTTCCGCTCCCGATCTAATTGCTGTATCTGCTATTGAAATTGCCGCATCTAATGATCCATTGTGATTGATCCCAAGCTCAGCAATTACTAGCGGCAGCTGCTCGTCACCTACCCATCTATTAGCAATTTTAAATTTGTTCACTAGTTTTACCAAGATGTATATCCGCCATCGATTATAAAATTTTGACCTGTAGCATATGAAGAGTCGTCGCTAACAAGATATTCCATAATACCGTTAAGCTCATTTTTATTACCCATTCTATTGAGTGGAGTTCTTTCAGAGTATTTTCTTTTAAATTTTTTTGAATGATTATTGAATATCCCTCCCGGAGATACAACGTTCACTCTTACAGAGTGTTTTCCAAGCCAAGTTGATAGCCATTTTGTTAAGCCGATCAAGCCTGCTTTTGTTGCAGTGTAAGTAGGAATAGATTTAAATTTTTCTCCTTTATAAATTCTATGATCAGGACCTACCATCCCGTAAATGCTTGATACAAAAATTAAACTGCCTTTAGTTTTTTTGAGATGTTTTATTGACTCTCTTGCAATTAAAAAACTTGCAGTGAGGTTTATCTTAATGCTTTTTTCCCATAGAGATAAAGGGTATTTTTCAAACTCAGGAAAGTTTTTATTTTCCTTACTAACAAGACTTTCTTGCGTTGTTGCTGAGTTTATTATCACACTATCCAATCCATTATAAATTTTGCTCGCATCTTTTACCATTTTTATTATTTCATTTTCTGAAGTTAGATCGCAAAAAAGTGATTTTACTTTTTTTAATTTTTTTCTAATACGCTGATATTTTGGCGATTCTATATCTGATATTATTAGTTTGCTCTTTTTATCATAGAAAAATTTTGCATACTCTGAGCCTAAAACTCCTGATGAACCAACTAGTAGTATTTTTTTCTTTTTAATATTTGGCATTTTTTAAACCTAAAATATATTTAACAATTTTAAAATCAAACTTATTATCAATATCTAGTCCTGTGAAATTCTTTATTAAATGACCGTAAAGTTTGCCATGCATTAAAAAATTTTTTTTGAGGATAAATAGTGGTTTTAAAACATATATACTAGCAACGTGCTCAAATACATTTGGACAGTCTTGTCTTCTAACAATATTTTTTTTTAATTTTTTTGATAATTCTAAGTGATTGTTTTTATTTTTTTCAACAAGATTAAAGTATGGGTTCTTTCTTGCTTCTGTAATTGAAATTATGCCGTCAAATTTTTTGCGCAGTTTATTAAATTTATTAAACTTCTTAATCATTAACTTTATGTCATTTATATCTCTTATCGGACACGTGCAATCTAAATCTATAAAAATATCATTTTCGTCCATAAGTTTTTTTTTAAGCATATAATTTACAGAGTGTTTCCAAACATAAATTTTTGAAGTTTTAGAGCTCGAAAGATTTTTTGGTCTTGAAATTAAAAAATCAACCTTTAATTTTTTAGATAAATTTAAAATTTTATTTGAGTCAGAGCTCACAATGATTTTACTATTTCTCTTTATCTTTTTCGCCTGTTCAATGCTCCATTGAATAAGTGGTTTTCCATTAATCAGTTTAATATTTTTATTTTTAACACCCTGCGAATTTTTTCTTGCTCCTATATGAAAAAATATCCTCCTCATAAAATAATTTTTTTTCCTGTTTTATTAGATTTAATCATAGCCCTTATTATATTGGTGACTTTCATTCCATCGTTTAAATCTGAATAATCAAAATTTTTTGACTTCTTTTTATTTTCAATAAAATTTTTAATATATAGCTTAAACATTTCATTTCGAGAATCTTTAAATTTATATTTTTTGGTACTATATTTATTTCTTTTGATAATTAAATTATTTACTAAATCTAATTCATAATGATTATTTAAAGTCACAATAATTAATTTTCTGTATAAAACTGGTGAAAGCATTTCAACAGATATTTGGCCAGATAAATTTTTTTTTAAGAATAAATGTGTGATGCTTATATCTTTGGCTTTTAATTTTAAAAACTTTGAATTTACATGACTAGAATAAATTTTTATAGGAAGGCCAAACAGGTAATTTACAAGATCTATTTCATGACAAAGCTCCCAAAATACGGAGGAGTACTCTTTTTTCCCTGCAGAATAAAATTTTTTGTGATTTTTTTCCCCCCGCCAGTCTTTAAGATTTTGACCACACATAAAGTTAAATAAAAAAACATTTTTATTTTCTTTTTTTTCAAGTTCTCTTTTTAAAAAAGCTATAGCTGGGTTAAATCTAAATTGAAATCCAATTTTAACTCTTTTACTTTTTATTGAATTAAAATATTTATTTTTTAGAAAGTCAAAACTAGAATTATCTACTAATGGTTTTTCACAATAAATATTTATAGGAAAATTTATAATCTTTCTTAAAAAATTTGTATTAGCATTTGTATTTGTGGCAATAATTGCATGAGATACATTATCCTTAATTTTATTGTCTATCTTTTTAATTAATGCAACTCCTTTATCAAATTTATTTATTAACTTTTTAACTCTAGTTTTGTTTTTTGAATATATTAGTATTTGTTGGTTTTTAGCAATCTTTTTAACATTTTTTAAATGTCTTTTTGCTATAGATCCAGTTCCTATTATAAGTAATTTTTTTTTCATTTTAACTTTATTGTTCAATTTTTGAACATACATATTTCATTACAAGTGGTAAAGTAAAAAAAAAGGTGTTTATTTGGGATTTTTAACTACCTTTACCCAATTTATATTTTTTTATAGCCTCATCTGACAACCAACAATAAGGATTTTTTTTCATTAAATCTAAGGTAGACAAATAAAAATCTTTCAAAGAGTAACTATAAATTTTATTTTTACCTATCGAAACTACATTTATATGATTTTTTTTTTTAAAATTATTAAAAATTTTTCTATTTCTATCTCTTTGAAATTTATAGAATTTTTTATACATAACAAAAAGATAAAACTCCATTTGTTTTATAGTATTTTTATATTTAATTTTTTGATTAAATGATTTTGTATACCTGTAAGGTACGTTCTGCATATACTCTAAATGATGTACTTGCGCTGCTGTGTAACCAGGCTCTAATCCAAAACCAATAAATTTACAGTTTAATTTTATTAATTTATCAAACGGAGAATCTGGTCCATATACGTGTCTTGAATTATTAGAACAAATATATTTAGCATGTTTGCCTATCGAAGAAGTTGAAGAATATGGATGAAATTGTCTATAACAGCCTTTTTGTTTCCTTAAGTATTCTGAAAATGAACCAGTTTCAGAATTTGTTTTTTTTACATCAAAAATTAATTTGTTATTATTAATTAATCTGAAAGAATGAGTAGGAAAAGATATAGTGCATCTCGTTCCAAGTATTTTTTGGATTACTTTTAATTTATCATGTAAAATATTTTTTCCACTATATTTTCCTAAGGCTACAAGGTTGCCAGTAATGTAAATAACATCGTTTTTTTTTAGATTTAATTTTTTGTATGCTGAATTTAAATCGCTTAAATTATAATCATATTGCATGCTATTTTTGGAGTTTTATAAGCATTTTTTCTAACTGATTGAAATTTCTTATTTTTGATAGTTCATCCTCTGAAATTTTGATTTTTAAGTCTTTTTCAAACAACATTGCAATAGTGATTAAATCTAAAGAGTCTATATTGTTTAATGCAAAATTTTTTGTAATATCAATTTTTTTTTTTAATTCTTTCTCGATTTTTTTAATATTTTTTTTAATAATCATATTTTTTTTAATATAGTTAAATTTATTTAAATTAAAAGGCCAATCGAGATCGATAGGCCAACACCAAATCCACATAAAATAATTTTCTTTCTCTTTTTAAAATTATCCTTTTTAAGAGAAATGGGTATAGAAGATGATACTGTATTGCCTAAATTTTCTATAAATTTAGGACATTGTTTTTTTGCTAAATTTAATCTTTCATATAAAATAGAGACAATATGTTTGCTTCCCTGATGAAAATAAAATCTATCTATATCTTTATTTTTTAAGTTATTTCTTTTTAGAAAGTTCTCTATAAAGACTGGAACTACTTCTTTTGTAAACTCCATAACTTTTTTACCATCCATTTTTAAAACACCATTTGAATTTATTATTGCATCATAATATTTTCCATTAGTATAAAAATCACTTGAAATTAAACTTTTCATTTTTTTGCTTTTCTTGTTTTTTTCAATAACTGTTAAACTTGCTGAGTCACCAAATAGCAGCTCTGTTTTGTAGTCTTTAGATCTTATTATTTTTGAATATGGGTCACATGTAAAAAATAATGCAATTTCATTTTCTTTTAAAAAATTATCTGCAATTTTTAAACCATACATATAACCAGCACAGCCTTGTGAAATATCAAAACATGCGATGTTTGTGTCTAAACCTAAATCTGTTTGTAATATTGCAGAATTGTGTGGTAACCCTCCATGATCTGGATTTTGAGTGCATAAAATAATTAGTTTTATTTTTTTTTTATAATCTTTTAATTTTAAATTTTTCAGTGTTCTTTTACACATTTCCACAACTGTTTCGTGCTTGCCTTTTCTTGCTAAAAAATTAGCGCCTATTTTGGATGATAAAAATTTTGGTGAAATAGATTTATATTTTTCAAGTAAATTAATATTATTTCTTGGTACGTATGTTTCGATTTCTTTTATTTTAATCATTTATTGAAGAAAAAAATATTTTTCCAATTTTTTGTTCATTTTGGATAATATTTGAAACAGTATATTTATTAAATTTATTTTCAATGTTTTTAATAATGATCTTTTTATTTATTTTATTTGGGAAAACCTTATTTAATTCAATTTTATTTACAATCCACTTGGTGTTCTTATCTATATGCTTCTCATGCCAGAATTTTGTTAGAGCAATTAAAACTTCGATATCCTTAAAAGATGTTTGAAAATTGCACTTTGCGCTTCTTTTATTGGTTTTAAAATAACTGTGGAATAAATTTTCATCATAAGAATAATTTAATTTTAATTTTTTTTTAGAATTATTAAACAAAATAACTAATGTTTTTTTTTTATAAATAATTTCACATAACGCAGAATAATTAGAATTGATATTATGTGAATTTTTTTTTTTATTTAAAATTTTTATGTTTGGGTGGGATTTAAGGAATCCTTTAAAAATTATATTAATTTTTTTGATATTCTTATTTTTTAAGTATTTCTCAATATACAAGAAAATATCTGCTCCTTGAATATACTTCCTATCTCCTCTTAGCAAGAATGACATAGTTCTGATTATGTTCAAATTTTGAACAAAATCAAGAATTTATCGAATTATTTTCACAAATTTATTGATTTTATCAATTAATGTTATAATTTGAGTTTTATACTAATGTCTAAAATTTTAATAATTCCTGCTCGGGCAGGTTCTAAAAGAATAAAAAACAAAAATATTAAAAGAATTGGAGGTATACCTATTATTTATCATTCAATAAGAACAGCAATTAAAAGTAAAATTTTTGATGAAATTCATGTATCAACAGAAAGCAAAGAAATTAAAAAAATTGTGGAAAAATACCCTTTAAAAGTTAAATTTTTAAGAGAAAAAAAATTGTCTCAGGACAAAACTCCCTTAATGGAAGTTTTTAATTTTGTTTTTAGACGATATAAATCTATGAATATAACATTTGATCAAATTTGGTTTTTAACACCTTGTTCTCCGCTAATTGAAAAAAAAGATTTAATCTTAGCTAATAAAAAATTTAAAAATAAAAAAATTAATGCTATTCTTGCAATTTCCGAATACTCTCCACCGGTACAATGGGCTTTTAAAAAAATGAAAAATTTTATAAAACCTTTTCATCCTAAAAGTTTAAAGATTAGATCGCAAGATTTAAAAAAATCTTACTATGATACTGGAACTTTTGGAGCTTTTAAAAAAGAAGTTTTTTTAAAAAAGGTTAAGCCAGTTTTTTATGGTTTTGAGATAGAAAGACATAAGGGTATAGATATAGATACTCCATCAGATTGGGCATTAATGGAAAAATTATTTAAAACAAAATGAAAAAAATAAATATAAAAATTTCAAAAAAACACTTCTCTAAAACTATTAAATTAATACCTTCTGCAAGTCAGACTTTTAGTAAAAGTTATAAACTATTTGACAAAAAATTTTTTCCTCTTTTCTCCAAGAGTGGAAACAAGCAATTTATTAAAGACTTGGATGGTAATAATTTCTTAGACTTTATTAGTGGCCTAGGATCTGTTTCTATAGGGTATTCAATTGATAAATTTAATAAATCAATTATGCATGCCCTTAACAGAGGCATCACATTTTCATTGTCTCATGAACTAGAATATATTGTGGCCAAAGAATTAAGAAAAATAATCAGTTCTGCAGAAATGGTGAAATTTGGTAAAAATGGAACGGATGTTAATTCTGCTGCGATAAGATTAGCCAGATTTCATACTAGAAGATCTCACATAGGAGTTTGTGGTTATCACGGATGGCAAGATTGGTATATTTCTTCTACCACAATGAATGGAGGGATACCTTCCGATGTAAGCAAATATACTCACCAAATTAAATTTAATGATTTAAAGGATCTAGAGTCAAAGTTTAATAGGTTCAAATTCGCTGCAATAATGTTAGAACCGTTAAGTTTTCAATTACCTTCTCTAAAATTTTTAAAAAAATTAAAAACACTATGTAAAAAAAACAATACAATTTTAATTTTTGATGAGATCTGTACTGGATTTAGAGTTTCTTTAGGTGGTGCGCAAAATTTATATGGAATTAAACCTGATTTATCTACTTTTGGAAAAGCAATGGGTAATGGTTTTCCTATTTCAGCAATAGTGGGTAAAAAGAAAATAATGAAAGATTTTGACAAAATTTTTTACTCTGGAACTTTTGGAGGTGAAACACTTTCATTAGCTGCTTGTCTGTTTGTTATAAAATATTTGAAAAAAAATAAAACAATAAAAAAAAATATAGCTAAAGGAAAATATTTGATTAATTCTTTTAATAAATTATCCAAGTTTTATAAGCTTGATAATATCTTAAGCTTACAAGGTCATCCTTCTTGGCCATTTTTAGTAATTAAAAATGTTCCTCAAAATAAACAAATAAAAATCAAAACATATATAATGCAAGAATTTGCATTAAATAAAATATTATTTTTTGGTGCGTTTATAATAAATGCTTCTCATACAAAAAAAGATATGAGAAAAGTCTTAAATGTTTCAAATATTACTTTAAAAAAATTATCTTTAAATTTAGGAAGTATTGAGAAAATTCTCATTGCTGAACCAACTAAACCCCTATTTAAAGTCAGAGATTAATCTAAAATTTTAAAATTTTTATCTAGAAAATTCTTTGTCTTCTTTCCATGCTTGAAAATTGAGTCAATAACAGAAAAAAAAGCATATCTTTTTTTTTCCTTATCCTGCAAAAATTTATCTTTATCTTCAAAATTAAAATATTTAATTTGAATTTTAGTATTAGAAAAAAAATTCATTTTTCCAAGGTAGTCTTTTGCCCCTAATGTGGTGTAATATTGATTGCATTTAAGTTGTTTTAATAAATATTTTAGCAATTCAATTTTTGTATAATCATCGCTATTTTTAAAATTACTTGAAAGATATTTTTTTGTTTTAATATCTAGGTAAAAACATATAGCTTCAATTATATCAATGTTTAGCTCACACAAAAATTTATGTTTCTTTAAAAATATACTTTTTAATTGTAAAAAAAATTCTTCAAAGAAATCTTCTTTTTTATAATTTAATTCAATCGTTCTAAGAATTTTTGCGACATCTAGGTTTTTGTAATCAATCTGAACTTCATTAATTTTTTGATTTAATTTACCTTTTGTAATAACTGGAATAGTTATTAATTGAGGATTTCCACTAATTCTAATAAAGTTTCTTTGTTGCCAGCTCCTTTTATCAAATTGGACATCATCAAGAAAAATAAAATGATCTACATTATTTATTAAGGAAAAATATCCTCCGTAAGGTATAAAGGGTGGTTGACTAATTGCGGCAATCATACGTAAATAATATTAGCGATAAATTTCAATTGTATATTCCCACAGATTATATTGATGATTAATAACTATTTTTTTACTAAGATTCTTTCTAATAAATGCAACGAGCCTATCAACAGACATATAAAATAAATTCTTATCTTTATATTCTACATCAAACGTTAAAAAATTAATTATTAAACACTTTCTTGTTCTTTTGAAAAGTAGCGCTATCATTTTAAAAATGTAAGCCTCCCATTTTTTATTCGAAAAATTGTTTTTTACATTAAACAATCCTGAGGAAATCACATAATCAAATTTTTTACTATTTAAATATTTTTTTTGAGAAAATAAAACGAAATTATTTTTTTTATTTTTTTTAAACCTACGTTTGCTTAAATCAATCATTTCCGTTGATATGTCTGATCCAAGATAATCTTTATATTTAACCTTTTTTTTTATAAGATAATTTAAAAATTCCCCATTACCACATCCGACGTCGTGTATTGATTTATTTGCAAGGTTCGTATTTTTGATGATTTCCGCAAATCTAATGTATTGACTCTTTTTTGAAGACCAATTCATACCTTTAAAATTATTACCGTGAGATTTTAATTTCTTTTCATAATATTTTTTTGTTTTAAGGATTATAGATTTAGAAACCATTAAATTTTTAATACTTTCATATTATGATTAAGTTAATATTGTTATTATATGATATAAAGTTTAAATTAAACTATTAATGTTAAATTCCAATAATACAATTGCTTTTAGAACACACATATCTACATCTATTGGATTAGGACACTTCTCTAGACTTCAGAATTTAGAACATAGTTTTAAAAATCAAGTAGAGTGGATATTATCGGGTGACCTTAAGATCATTAAAAAATTATTTAAAAAAAGAAAATACATTTTTTTTAAAAACTCAGAAAACTTAGAGAGCAAAATATCTAAATTTTTAATTAACAAAAAAATCCATAAAGTCGTTATTGATTTAAGTCATGACGAAATTATAAAAAATAACAAAATTGTTAAATTACAAAAGACGTATATGGACAAAGGGATAAAATTAATCTCCTTTGACGACGCAAGACACAAAATTGTTAGTCACTATTCAATAATCGGAACCATTTCGTCTTCAAAAAAATTAAAAAAAACTAATTCAAATAAAAAAATTTTTATTGGAAAAGATTACAATTTTTTGCACTATGCACTAAAAAAAAAAGAAAATAAATTCAAGTTTAAAAAAAGTGTGTCAAGAATTCTTATATCAATTAGTGGGACAGATAGGAATTCAACTGGATTAAAAATTTTGAGACTTTTGGCTAATCTTGATTATAAATTTACATTCATAAATGGAAAAAAAATTGATTTATCAAAAAAAAATAATTTAATTTTAAAAAAAAATTTTTCTAAATTAAAGATCTTGAGTCTTGTTTCGAAAAGTCAAATGATAAAAGAAATTGAAAAAGCAGATTTAGGAATATGCGGTCCTGGAATTATAAAATTTGATTTATCCATGCAAAAAAAGCCCTTTATCATGATTTTAGATAAAAACACAAAAAAAAACATACAGATGGTAGATTTCCTTAAATTTAAAAATTGTGAACATTTGGTAATAAGCAAAAGAATAACAAATGAAAAATTATATAATTCAATTTTAAGATATATTAGCAATTTTAATTTAAGAAAAAAACATTTTTTAAATTCAAAAAAATTCTTTAATTTGAATGTTATGAAAAAAAAACAAGAAACATTAATTGGTAAAATAAAAAAATTGGGATAAATGGAAAATTTTAAAAATTATTTTCATGTTAAAAATAAGAAATTTTATTCTTATGGCAAAACTTTAATTATTGCAGAAATAGGTTCAAATCATAATAATAACTTCGGTATGCTTGTGAAATTAGTTAAAATAGCTAAACGAGCAGGTTGCGATGCAGTAAAATTTCAATTATTTAAGGCGAAAAATCTTGTTCAAGAAAAAAGTAAAGGATACAAAATTTTAAAAAAAATTGAACTTCCTGATACATGGATTCCAAAAATAAAAGAACTTTGTTTAAAAGAAAATATTTTATTTGCTTGTAGTCCTTTCGATGACAATGCAATAGAATTACTGAGAAAAAATAAATGTGACATATTAAAAATTGCTTCACCTGAAATTAAAAATCATTTTTTAATTAAAACAGCTATTAAGACTAAAATGCCAATTATTATCTCAACAGGAGATAGCGACGAAATAATTGTCAAAAGAGCTTTTAGTCTTGTTAAAAGTTCCAAAATTTCAAATAGAAAAATCTCATTTTTACATTGTACTTCAGAATATCCAGCTAAAATTGAAAACTTAAATTTAAATATGATTAAATTTCTGAAAAAAAATTTAAAAAATGTTCCGATTGGTTTTTCTGATCACGCCATTGGCATTGATAGTAGCGTTTCCGCCGTCGCTATGGGCGCTTGTATTGTTGAAAAACACATTACAAAATCTAGAAAATTAAAGGGTCCAGATCATTTTTTTGCGTTGGAGCCTAAAGAATTAATTGAAATGGTAAAAAAAATTCGATGCTTAGAAATATCATTTGGAAAATATAAAAAAGAGAGAATTGGTTCAGAAAATACTATATACATTTGTGCTTTTACAAAAAAGAAAATTGTAAGAAATTCAATTATAAAAATTGAAGATATAATTTTCAAAAGAACAAGAAAAAAAGGAATAGGGTTTGAAAATTTAAAAAAAATCTTAAATAAAAAAGCAAAAAAAAATTTTAAAAGAGATGAAATGATTAATTAAAATGAATAATAATTTATTTATATTTGGGAATGGGGATATAGCAGAAATTGCTCATTATTATTTCACTAATCATTCTGAATTTAAGCCTAGGGGTTTTATAGTAGATAGTGAATTTTATGATAAAGAAAATTTTTGTGGATTAGATGTTTTTTCTACAGAAGATTTTTTAAAATTGAAAAATGACGAAAGTAAAATTTTTGTAGCACTTGGATATTCTAAACTAAATAAAATTAGGGAAAATAAGTATTTATTCTTTAAAAAACGAGGTTATAAGTTTGCCAATTTTGTCAGTCAAAAAGCTAACATTCTTAACGATAATAACATTGGAGAAAATTGCATGATTTTAGAAAATAATGTTATTCAGCCTTTTGTAAAAATTGGTAACAATGTCACGATTTGGAGCGGAAATCATATCGGTCACCATTCTGTAATTGAAGATAATACATTTATTTCATCACATGTCGTGATCTCGGGTAGAGTAAAAATAAAAAATAATACTTTTATAGGAGTTAATTCAACTTTTAGAGACAATATTGTTGTTGGTGATCACTCCATTATAGGCGCAGGTTCACTAATATTAAAAAATACTGAGAGTTACTCGGTGTTTAAAAACTCAGCCTCCATAAAATCAAAAATTTCAAGTGATAAAATATAAATGAGACTAAGAAGTTTTGGATTAATTTTTAAAAAAAAACATTTTCCGAAATGGAATAAAACCCATGCTTGGGTTCCAACTCCTGTAATTTTAAAGAAAAATATATGTAGAGTATTTTATGCTGGTCGCGATGAAAAGAATTTAAGCAAAATAGGCTCTTTTGATATTAATTTATCGCGTCCAAAAAAGATACTCAACGTTTCGAGCTCTCCAGTATTATCTTTAGGTAAAATTGGATACTTTGATGATTGTGCGGTTATACCTAGTCAAATTTTTTATTTTAATAAGAATTATTATTTATTTTATGTTGGTTGGACGCAAGGAAAAACAGTTCCTTACATAGCCTCAATAGGATTAGCCTATACGAAAAACTTAAACAAAAAATTTAAAAGAACATCAGAAGTGCCTTTAATTGGAAAGTCAAGATATGACCCTATTTTTACGGCTTCTTGTTTTTGTGTGAAAGAAAATAATAAGCTCAAATTATATTACTCATCGAATACTAGATGGAAAGTAATTAATAAAGTTCCTACTCCGAAATACTTGATTAAAGAAGCAAGTTCTAAAAATTTGTTTAATTGGCAGTTTAAAAATAAAAAAACTTTTCGCCATAAGGATAAAGAAATTGCATTAACTAGGCCATGGATATTTAAACATGAAAATAAAGAGATGATGCTTTATTCCTACGGAAAGATGAAGAATAAAAAAAATAACTATAGAATTGGATTAGCTGTTAAAAATAAGTCTGTATGGAAAAGAATGGACAAAAAATTGAAAATTTATAATAGCGTTGATAATTTTGATAACAAAACAAAAGAATATGCTTCTGCTATTAATTATGCTGGCAAAACATATGTCTTCTATAATGGAAACAATTATGGTGAAAAAGGAATAGGTCTTGCTATAATTGATTAAGATTTCATAATGATATAAACAAAATCATGAAAAAAATGTCAAAAAGTCAAAAATATAAGATGGAGACTAAGTCCAGTGACGCACAGGTAAAACATAGAGAAATTTTATATAAACTTTTTAGAGATCGCCCCCTTTCGGACGAAGAGCTTTTAATTTGTCCTGGTCTGTATATGCGGAGCTCAGCGTTAGCAAAAATTCTTTTTTTAGATGAGGCTTATAAATTAATTATTGATAAACCTGGAATAATAGTTGAATTTGGAACCTGGTGGGGTCAAAATTTAATCTTATTCGAAAATTTAAGAGCAATTTATGAACCGTTTAATCAAAGTAGAAGAATTGTTGGATTTGATACATTTGAAGGTTATCCAAATTTAACTAAAGAAGATAAAAAAAGTGAAACAATTAAAATCGGTGGTTACGATGTATCAAAAAACTATGACAAATATTTAGAAGATTTAATGGATTTTCATGAAAAAAATAATGTTCTTGGAACAGTAAAAAAACACTCAATAGTTAAAGGTGATGTTACTAAAACAGCTCCAAAGTATTTCAAGGAAAACCCAAGCACTATTATTGCTTTAGCATATTTTGATATGGCCTTGTATAAACCCTCAAAAATAGCATTAGAGGCTATAATTCCTCATTTAGTTCCTGGAAGTGTAATCATGTTAGATGAGTTTAATAATTACGATTATCCTGGAGAAACTTTGGCTTTTAAAGAAGTGTTTCGAAATAAGAAATATTCTCTTAAATCATCCAATTATATTAAAGATAGAACTTTTGTTATTATAAAATAATTATTTTTAATTAATTTTTTTTTATAATAAAATTCGCATCCTTTCTGGGGATAGTAAGCCTTTTGAATTTAAGATTACTTTTAGATAAGGGCTCATTAAGATTTGCACAAAATCCGTATTTGATGCCTAGTGAAAATAAGACATTTAGAGTCGTCTTGGAATATGATCCAAGAGGATGCGACATGGAAAAAATTTTTTTTTTTGATAATTTTTTTAGATCGTTAAGATTTTTTTTATAATCTTTATATTGAGAAGATCTATTCTTTAAAGAAATACTAGCTTCATGTTCATTAGAATGCAAACCAATCGTATGCCCTTCTTTCTCTAAATTTTTAATATCTTTTTTATTTAACCAAATCCTATTAATCAATTTTTTATTCTTCTTTATCTTAAATAATTCAAAGATTTTTTTATTCAAATAAGATTGGTCAAAAAAAACATTTCTTAAAAATCTATATTTGATGTCATAAGTTGAATAAAATGGATATAGTTTTTTAAACTTAAGATTAAAGTCTCTATATTTTTTATTATTAATAAAAAAATCTTTTTTCAAATTTAAAAGTTGAATTAAATCCTTTACAAAATTGTCATGCTTCTCATATTTTTGTGAAACTAAAAATGAAGTTAGTTCTTTGTTATCAATTTTATTATTAATAGCTAAGGAGTGTATAAAGAAGAATGCTTTTATACGAAATTTTTTCATTATTGGAATAGCAATTTTTTTTTGAGATTTAAGACCATCATCAAATGTGAAACATGTCTGATTTTTTTTTAATGAATTATTTTGGTATTTTATTATCCATTCTTGTGGTGATAAAATATTTTTTTTGCCAATTTTTTTTATGATTTTAATAAAATTGCTCTCAGATAATGATCCTTGTTGGACACTATCTAATTTAGATTTATGAAACCTGTGAAACATTATGGCATAAAATTTTGGTTTTTTGGTGTTAAATTTTTTCATTATCTAAACCAGCCTATTATATTATATATAACTTTCTAACTTGCTGTCTCTAACAGTGTCTAGGGTTGCACAGTGTATTCCGCCACCCTGAGTGTACATGTGCCTCATCTTAACTGTTATAATATTAAATTTTTTTTCTTCTAAAAATTTTATTAAAGATTTTTGTCTTTCATCCACAACGACGGTTTCTTTATCAAGGGAAAGAAAATTCATTCCAACCCAAGGAGAAGACATGCTGCTTACATTCGTGTTGAATCCTAACTCTTTTAATCTTTTAGCTATCTTGTCTCTGACATTATTTTGTAAATTAAGTTCATCTTCAGTGGGCGGGGCAACATCATCAAACCAGAGTTTTTCCCATTTATCAAATATGTTAGGAATATTATTTTTATTAGCTCGTTTGCTATTGAACAAAACTAATCCTGGTTTTAAACAAAAAACAGTTGAGTCAATATGACTTGCTCGATAAAGTTTATCTGTGGTGTGGACGTTATATTGGCCTTTTAAAACTGAGCTAAGCCATTTAGCTCCTTTATAATTCCCTGATGAAGAAACTAAATAAAGTAAATCCTTACCAATTCGTAAGGTATTTGCTGCTTCGAACAGTATTTCTTGTTCAGATAATTTATGAAGTTTTTCAACTCTTCCTTTAGTTAGTTCCTTGTGTCGAAAATCTTCTTCGGTTAACTTTCTATCTTTTTCATCCTTAAAATAAGGTTCTAGTGGATCATTTTTAAGTAAAGGTTTTGGTGCTGAGATCCAAGTAAATCCCTCTTCAAAATATTTATACCAAATATCATATAGGGTGGTTGTTTCAAAATACCTGCTTATGCTTTGAGATGGACTCTCTATTACGTTGTTTCCAACTACAAGGTTTAAGTCTCTTACATTATATACGTTGTTACCATTTGAGCTCCAAAATGGTGAGGAGTAAATTTTTGAAATATCATGAACATTTGGTCTAAAAACTTTTGCTCCATAATTTTTTAAAACTTTTGCTAAGTTATCTAAATCCTCATTAGTTTCGTCTAAAACTCTTTTAGGAGTAGCTTCTTTGCATAAAGATAGGGCTTCTTTATAAACTTTAGGTTCTATTTCTTTTGGTGAATGCCATTCAATCGTTGCTGAAGTTCCTGTAGCGGTACCAACAATTATTTCTCTGACTTTATCCCATTCATTATGTGAGTTAATTTTAGCCATGAAAATTGAATTAATTCTTATATCATTTAACAAAAAAAACCTGCAATAAATTGCAGGTCTTTTTAATATCTATATAAAAAAATTTTTTTCAGTGCATAAATCAAGCCAATTGAGCTATTAGTACTGGTCAGCTGCACGCATTACTGCGCTTCCACATCCAGCCTATCAACG
>MDSV01027472.1_pt1 | contig 22289 bp, 17 predicted proteins | sample 810851 | NCBI WGS metagenome assembly MDSV01 (sample SAMN05326640, study PRJNA326480) | marine metagenome | isolation source: seawater | place: Atlantic Ocean: North East | collected 2012 | reverse complement strand
GCTCCTGATGGCAGGAACATCGAAATTTGTGTGTATGGAAACGGCACTAGAATAGGTCTTCAAGCAGCACCTGGAACTACAATCACTGGCGGACGTATTGCATTGACATCTGCTGAAACATTTACTCTTGATGGCGCAGATTTAGGCAAAATAGGACATATTAAACAACTTGGAGAAACTTTGTTTCCCGCTATATTACAAGATGGTACTGAAAATTTGAGAGGTGCAATAAATGCTTTATCGGATGAGACTGGTGTTTTTGCTTCCCTTGATGAAAATAATCACTTAGTACTGACTGCCCCTGATGGAAGGAATATAGAAATCACTACATCAGGGGATGGCGGCAGCTGGACTGGTTTGTCGGTACTTTCAGGCTCTTCTGTTTATGGTGGAATTGTGACTTTATCATCTGATCTGCCATTCAATCTTTCCGGCAACGGATTAGATAAATTGGGACATATTGGTTACAAAGGCATGACTGAATTCGGAATGAGCGATGAAAATAGTAGTAGTTCTTCTTCAACGACAAAGGCCGCCGCTAGGGTAGAAGAATAAGTTTAGTAAAATGATGACTATTGGGCCATTAATTTGACTTCACATTCATCCAACCTAGTCTTTGCGACGACGTGATCAGGATCAAGTTGTAGTACTGCTCTCCAAGATGCGCTTGCAGCATCAAACCGCTCCCCTTCATGGTGCATTGCAGCAATGTGTAATCTAGCATCTAAGTGCTCGGAATCTGCTTTTACTGCGGCTTCAAAGTCACTCATTGCGTTGTCATCACGACCCCATTCAAGATATAATAAGCCTCTTTGATGCCATGCCGGAGCATAATTTGGCGTGATTCTAAGTGCTTCATTGAGCGGCGCTTCTGCGCGTTCAGGACGGTTTAGAGCCATGAAACACGCCCCTAACTGAGTCATTGCTTGATAATGATGAGGGGCTTTCTCAAGTACCATGTCTAGATCTTCCCTTGCCTGAGACCACTCCCCAAGCATCATATGAGTCTCAGCTTTACGGAATCTTGCAAGCGTGAAATTTGGCGCCAAATCTAACAGAAGTTCAGCATCGTCAAGTGCTTTTCTACCTTCATCAAGGGCCATATAAATACTGCAGCGATTAAGTCTTGCACGGATATGGCCGCTATCAACTTTCAACGTTTTTCCATAATACTCTAGAGCTCTTTCAAGATGCCCGGTTCTCGCCTCAATATTACCCCTGACATAGGTGATTACAGCACTATCGCCGTGAATATCTGCTGCATCGATTAAATTTGCAGCAGAGGTGATATCTCCTTGGTCAAGTGCAAGTAGTGCTGCTTCTGCTGCAGCGGAGGAGTCGTCTTCTGGCAGTAGTCGGCGCGCTCTAGTAAGTGCCTCTTCAGCGGCGTCTAAATTACGTAGCAATCTGTTTGTACGCGCCATACCAAGCCAAGCAACACCTAATTCTCGATTGAGTTTTAGAGCTCCTTCAAATGCTGAAATCGCAACCGATAATAAGGTTGCATCTGTTTCGCCGGTTCCATCTCTAGTCTTATCTGCATTTACCAAATGTAAGCGGCCTTCGACAACGTGTAATAATGCATGATCTATGCCAACTGGAGTTTCATCTAATAGTTTTTGAGCATCATCTGGTCTGCCATCTAATAGATGTCTTGTGGCAATTCGAGCGCGTAATTCACCATTCATCATATCCTTATCTAATGCCTTTGTTAGAGATTCTTCGGATGCTGTGCCTGAACCATCAGCAAGTAATAAATCGGCTTTTAGCATGATCAAATCAACGCCTCCTGCATCTAAAGCGACTGCATGTATTGCGGCTTTGAGAGCTTCTTTGAGACGATTTTGTTTAGATGCGAGTATAATTGCACTCAATGCCCATGCATCACCACATTGACGATCCAATTCTAAACAGCGGTCTGCTGCATCAAGGGCTCTTGCTGTTTCACCTTCTTGATACAATAAGTTCGCATAAGATAGCCAGTCTTTGGATTGTTTTGGATCTTCATCTAAGGCTTGCTCAATCGCTTCTAACGCCTCTGAACGAGAGCCTGCACGGGCTCTTAGTCCAGATAATAGTGAGCGGTCCGCGGCTGTGTCAACTCCTAGTGCTTCTAGTCGAAGTACGTCTCTCTCCGCCTCCATATCACCCAGCTTAGCTAACAGGTGGGCATGAGCGCGCAGTAATTCAGGATTGTCGGGGTTAATGGTCATTCTAGCTTCTAGCCAGTGACGTCTTAATGCCACATCTCCTCTCTCAATGGCAATGTATTCCAGTGCCTCTAAGACGTTAGCATTGCCAGGGGAAGCAGCATAAGCAAGACCAAAGCAAGTTTCAGCCCAATCATATCTTCTCAAGCATAATGTTGCATGGCCGAGTTTATGGGCTGCAACTGGTTTCAATCCTAATTTACTAACATCCATATTATGTGAGTCGAAAATCTCAATCAATTTCATTACCATGTTTGAACTTGTTTGGGTTAGTAAATCATTAGACCCAACTATACTCTCAACCGAGATTGGAGAAACTAATGTTTCAAGAGCTGTTAACGCTTTGGAAAATGGTTCGGCATCATCTAATGATTCTCCTAGTTCGCCGATTTGTTCAAGGTGGGCAATCGTGCTGTAAGCTTTGAGAGCACCATCGAGTTCTGGGTTTGTTGCACGCAATGCATCAACCATGCCATTGAGTACCGAAAGACGAGTGTTAATTTGTGAGGCTTGGGTATTTAGGTGAGTGAAGTGAGCGCTTTGAGACTCTTGTAATAATATGTTGAAATCGGTTAGCTTTTGCATTTTCTCATGGTTTTGTTTCAACCAGTATCCAACGCCCCCGCCAGCACCAAGGCAAGCAATCCCAAACAAGGCAGTAATTGGTTCCATGGGAATCGAATCGAGTTTGAGCCTTTATGCTCTCCGGCTAAAATTAGTATTAAGATAGGCTTTTTGCAACCTAAAAAAAATACCCGAAGTGTTAATTTTATCCGGTAAAACGGTATGAAAATATGATATTGACCGCTTATATTGAAAGACTATCATAGTTCACAGCAGTTTAGGTCACAACATGTCGGTTGAAAATGAAGGGGAAACCAATGACCATTGGTTTGACGATCATCTCACCAAATGGGCTGATCTAGAATTTGATATCACTGAGATTTCAAATTATTTAGAAGAAAACCACGAGTCGGCTACAGATGCAATTATGAGGGTTGAATTTCTAGTCAATGCCAGTAAAACTCTAATCGAGCGACTCAGCCATTCTTGGCTCACACGCCTTGATTTTACTGATGGATATTTTGAAGAATGGGTGGAGCGATTAAAAAATCCAATGAATTACCCTGAAATTAATCAACAATATGAGCGTTGGGCAAAAATTAATCGTAACTGGGAATTGATATTACATAGTCATCGACAAGACTGGGACTCTGTCATGATGGGGGAAAATAGGAGATTGATTTTAGCAAGGTGTGACTCTCTAGATATTTCCTCTAAGCCTCAATTAAATCTACTGTTTTCTTTACTAAGCGACCCTAATTCATATCAAGAAATTGATGCGCAATTGTCATTGATTGAAGAGAATGAAGCTAGACAAAAAAGAACGGTATACTCGGCTATTCAAGATCTAATAGCAAATGGTTATGATGTAAATTATATCTCTGAAATGAGTCTCATTGATGCTCTAAAAGAAATCTCAAATCGTCAAAATATGCATAACCAACATGAAATGATTCGTTTACAAATAATTGATTTGCTTGCTGGATTTGATGATAATCTTGCAGAAAAATACGAAGAGCAGCGTAAAGCACTAATCAATGAATTGGACGCTAATGTATTGCATAATCTATCTGAACAAATCAAAGCGGTTAGTAAAGACTTGAGAATTAGGCTTTCAAACGTTAATACTCAAATTGCAGAATGGATGTTGTCCGGGATTAACTTTGAAACAGAAAATATTGAAGCTAATGAATTACTCGAATGGGAAACTAATATGCCCGAATTAACTAAACAAATCAATACACATTTGGCTATTGTAAATCGATTTGAATTTTTTGACAATAGATTGGAGGAGGTCCCCTCTGGGGCGCAATATATTGGCTATCTTGAACATACTGAGGCATTGGCCGATATTGTTGAGCAATTAGAATTGACATGGAAGGAAGCAGAGCTTGAAGCTGTTTCAATTATTGAAAAATATCAAAATTTGGGTTTGATACTAGATGACTGGAATAACAGAATTATTGCCGACCCTCTAAGTTCGCTAGCGACAATCAAATTCGATGAATTGGGATGGAAAAAGCGAATTGATTATATCCACAAACTTTTGGAGATTGACATTTCATTTGAGGGTAGTCTAGAGGTTGAGAGTCGAATCGCTTTGCTAAAAGAAATAGAAGCTGGAGATGAAGTCATAGAAGACACTGAGCATCTTATTCAACGTTTAATCACTAGAGGTGCTCGCCATAGAAGGCTATTGGAACGTGAATTAATTGAGTTGATTTCGTCAGGAAAGGCTGCTGAAGACACTATGTCAAGTACGTTTACTTTGGCGGAGTTTGAGCAATTTGTAGCCTATGCAAGAAAGCATGGCTCAAGCAGTAATATTAGCTATACTGCTAACTCAATTATCAGTGGCGATATTAGTGAAAGAATCAAAGAAAAGATCTCTCATGAATTGGCGCAATTTTCTGCTGCTGGATGGTATACTGATGATTTACAGACAATGTTTGATAACAGCCCGATTAGCGTAGCTAAAATTCTAGCAAGTATTCGCCCGCAAATGAAAAATCATGACGCGTTAAGAAGAAGGTTGTCCGCGATGCCGTGGAATAGAAATGTCTCGCTTGCTTTGCAATTACAGGAAGATATGCAAAATCCGCTTAGATTAGCAAGCATCAATGAACAAATTCCTAAGCTTATGACACAATTAGCAAAGCAGAGCGTTGAAGATGAAAATTTTTCATTCACTCCTTGGGCACCTTCGCCAATAAGAAAAACTCTACTGCCAATCCCTGAACAAATCACAAGCCCCGGTGATGCGCTCGGTGATGCTCATGAAGCAATGCTTGAAGCAATGGAAAGCAACAATCAGTTAGATGATGATGAACTATTTGATGTTCCAAAAGAACAAATTAAGCAACAATCTGATGAAATGACGGGTGAAACTGGGGCTAATGCCGCGATAAAGATTGATGAAGATGAGTTAGTTGCAGATGAAAGAAATGAGGCGATAGAGCAAGAGGTAATTGAAAAAATCCCCCAACTAAAGTCACAGCAATCGGCAAAAATTGAGGGAAATGCAATTGAACATTTGTACATAGTGATGAGAAAAATAGGTTTAGATGGTGATGTGGATAAAAGCCAATCTATCGCAGATCAAATTATTTCAATTCGTAAGAGTATTGCAAAAAATGTTGGGATTGAACCTCGTGATGTCCGAATTGACAGATTGTTAAGAGTTGTTTTAAGGCTATTGCCGCAAGGAAATAGTGAAGATGAAAAACGCAAACTATTGATTATGAAAATATTTGCCAATATCAAAAGATATGAAAACTGGGTTAAGTTAAGATTAGAAGCAAGACATAAATCGGCAAAAGGAAATTTAATGGTTGATTCAACTACACTTGGTAAAGCTTTGATGCGAATACCGGGTCCGGGATTCAAAGTTCCTTTGAATAAAGATGAGAAACCGCTTCCAGCAATTAATGAAATTAAAGAATTAGAAGTAGAAGTGAACGCCTTAATCAATTCGATGAATTTAGAATCAGCGAGTGGTGTAATAATCGCTGCTGAATAATTATTGTAATTCTTCCAATAATTCGTTTTTCTCATCTGCAGATAATGATTCTTCCACTGGCGCAGCTGTAACTGCGATTTCGGGGGCTTCGGGAAGTGGAGCATCGAGGGGTAATTCTCCTGCGTCCATCGGAATTAGAGGTGGAAGCAGTCCTGCTGGTGGAAGCGGGGGGGGTAGAGTTGCAGGGGGTAGTGCAGGTGATATTGGGGGCGGGGGTACCGGAAGAGGCGAGGGGATGTTTTTAGGCGGTGGAGGCGCTGTTGTAATCGACTCTTGAGGAGGCGGTGTTGGAGCTATTGTTGGCATTGATTCTGGAGGCTTTGAAGGCGGCGGAGGTGGAGGTGTACTCGACTCTTGAGGGGGCGGTGGTTGAACTATTGTTGGCATTGATGCTGGGGGGCTTGAAGGGGGCGGTGGGGCAGTAGCTGATGATTCTGGTTCAATAGATTCTGCTGGCGCAGGTGGTGGTAACATCTGTTGTTGCCCTGGAGTTAAGCTCTGCTCAAGCGAGTGGGGATGTTGCTCATCAACCATCACTATTGGTGGCACCGTTGCATCAGCTTTTGATTCGATTGGCAAAGCTAAAGATTCATGCAATGAAGTTATAGATTCAGTATCAAAATTGCCAGTATCCATATATTTGGCAATAGTTGGACCTATCAAAGCCATACTTGCTCTAAATCGCGGACGATTAGATCCGTAGCCAGTAAACAAAACCTTGTGTTTGGAACCACTTGTTGATAGTTCTAAACTATGCACTTCAAGATGCATATAAGTCCAACCTCCTAAGCCGATGGCGATTAATAATTGTCCTAAAAATCCCAAATATGGTACAAATATGGTGATTAATCCCGCGAAAAAAGATGATATCCATACCCATTGGTGCTTATGCATCAATTCATTATGGTTATGAGAAAACCCGGTTAGTTCATTCTTCAATGCAGCTTTCACATTCAGTCTGCGTTGCCCATCTTCGTCATAAGTCACTTCAATTACTCTGATTAAATTATCACTGAGTATAAGTGAAGTGTTTTTTTTACCATCTGTTGATTCGTTAAGAGGGAACTCTTGTACTTCTTCACCAGACATTGACAGTAGAGGTGAAACCCTTACTGGAAGGGTCCAAGGCTCAGCGTTTGTAGTGATTTCTTCCGGTGCTTCAACGATGTCATGTTGTTCAACAGTTTCTGTTTCTTGAGCTTCTGCTTGCTCCTTGTCGTTGAGTTCTGCCTTTTCTTCAGGCATAGCAAATGGGTCTTCGTCGTCATCGGGCCAAGCCGGTGCATCGTCGCTCATAGATATGCCAAAACATGCTTAATTCATTATAGTCGCGATGATTTGACCTCAACGATGGACTTCTGCAAGCCAAGATTTGACGTCTTCTCTTGCGCCATAGCCTTTACCAGCTTTAGTTCCAACAACTGTTTCAATTGCTGCTTGTGAAGCAATCTCTAGAGTTCTTTCACTTACAGGTCCATTGAACACTATGGCTATTGCACCATCTGCTTCATCTGCAGCAGCAGCTAATTTAGATGGCCCTACAGGGTCCGATACACTCCCGTCCATCATGACGAAAATCGCTTTCTTAGCCTCTAATTCATCTAAATGTCCAAAGAATTCTTTCACTTCATCTGGAGCTGTGGCTTTCTCAAAATCTTCAGCCATATCATCAGCCCAGTTTTTATCTTCGACTCCTGCTTTTTTGTCATCATTTGCTTGCTTTTGCTTTAATTGATGTGCAAACTTTGATGCATCAATTTTCATTGAAAGACATTTCGTTACAGTCTTTTGTGGAAGTAGTTCCCATTCTTGGCCAACTGGTGCTTGCGCTACAAAATCAACTTTCATCATTTCATTCAATTGGCTAAAAAGCATCTCGCCGCCTCGATCTCCATCAATAGCTAACACAACAGTTTCTTTACCATTTGCAAGATCGATTAATTCTTGTTTGATATTTCCTGCACCGTCTGCTGAAATTGCGTTTTTAACTCCGCAGTTTAGTAGATTTCTTACGTCATTTCTACCCTCTACTACAATTAAAGATGATGATGTTTCTACATTTGGTCCGCAGGTTAATCCATGGAATTGTTTAGCAGTACCAACTGTTAGTACCGATCTTACCTCTTCAATAACGGTTTTAGACGCTGCTTCACCAGAATTTACTAAATCAAGTAATAATTCTTTGGCTCTATCAACTACAGTTGTTCTCTTAGTTGCCCTTATATCTTGTATTTCTTTGACGGAAATTTTGGCAGTACATGGGCCTATTCGATCTATAGTTTCTAGTGATGAGGCTATTATTGCTGTTTCAACATTATCTAAACTGCTTGGAATTAGAATCATACCGTGGACTTTACCACCCTTAGATTCCATTTCAACATCAACGTGGCCGATTCTAGCGGTACGCTGTAATTTCCTTAATTCCAACTCATCCCCAAGTAAGCCTTCAGTTTGGCCCATTATCGCTCCGATGATATCCTTTCTCTGCACGGTTCCGTTGACTTTAATATCAGCGCGAACCATGTACTTCATTGCTTTATTGCTCTTCGAGTTGTTGCCACCTCGACTATTTTGTTTTCTTGACATTTGAATTTCTCCTAGTCCACAGACCGCTCAAAACGGCAGAGGGAAAGCCCTCAAAACCAAAAATCTCGGAACAGAACCGAGACTTGAATGGAATGTGAATATTACGCCCTCGCGCCCATCATTATTGAATGCTCTTGTCAAAAAACCCATAAAATATACATTTTGTGTGAGCAATTAATTCTATAACAGAAAGTGCATGGGTCATTTGTGTCCGAGCCAATATCGCACAGTCTTGAGGCGTTTCACAGCACCATTAATGTGATGCTGGTCGACAAGATTTTGACACGCGAAGAAAAAAGACTGGTCATTAAACTTGCCAGTGCGCTTGGGCTAACTGAAGAAGAACCTTCGCTGATTTATCAGGCAATAAAAAACAACGAAGAAATAAAGGGTGGAACACCAATTGATATGCAAAAAGCCCGGGAAATTTATACCAAGGTATTCGAAATCGCGATTGTAAACGCATCCTTGTCTAGAGATGAGTTTAGAGTTTTAGCTCATTTAAGAGACATCTTCAAAATTGATGATAAGGAACACCACAGAATTGAAGAAGAGCTTCGTGAGATTGTTAAAGAAAAATTCGAAGACCCTGGGGTTGTCGACAAGATGCTCAGCACCCTAAGGGATTCGGTCAGTTTAGTTGGAGATTTATTCGACGTTGTCAGGAAGAAGACTACTGATGGTGCCAAGAAATGAATGTCAAACTTGACCAGTACCTTGAACAATACTCTGCCAAGGTAATAAAGTCTAGACGGCGTTGTTTAAAATTCCTTAATGGCGCATATGCTGCTGGCAGTCCAGGCATGATCACTAAGCCACGCGCAGATATTACAGCTAATCAAGGTGGATTTTCATCTCACTATGGTTGTCCTGATCCTGAAATGCGTACCATTGCATCCTGGCTATTAACCAATGGTAAACAAAGACCTAGAAAACTGGCTAAATTAATACCTGCATTATGGAAAAGACATGGCCGAGAAGATTTGAAATTAGCTGGATTGCTATTATCTAACCTCTCCTCTGAAGAATTGGGTGAAAATCCATGGATGGCTTTAATTCATTTATTTGACAGTCAAGAACCACTAGAAATAATTCTTGAAATCGCTGAAGAAATGAATCGTAGTGGCCACCCCGTTCCTGATGACGACTGGTTGGTGGCAATGGCACAACAGAGCCACTTATGGCATCAAATTGCAATGTTATTTGTTTATGTAAGAGGTACCGGCTTTGCGAAGTTACGAAATTTAGTAGTGTCTGCTCCTGGCGGTGGAGAAATTTTTGAACGTGTCAGAACTCATTTGTTAGAACAGGATAATTGATGTCCTTGGTGAACTTAGTTAAGTCATGGCGGAACGGTTCCTTCCAACTAACGATCCGGTCATGGAGGCAGTTCTTCAATGGACTGTGGAAAGAGATGCTAAGGATGTGAGGCGGCTGTTAGAATGGTTGCCAGAAGCAAGAAGCAGAAGAGAACGGCAAGCTTTGATGCAACGGGTTAGAAGCTTATTGCAAGAACTTGAGGATGCCATGGATAAACTTGAACAGTTGCATTGATGATTCACATGACTACTGCCATTATTTTTGCTGGGGGAGAAAGTAAGCGAATGGGACAGGATAAGTCACTAATGTTTGGTGGCGTGGAAAGATTAGTTGCTGAATGTGAAAAAAGTTCTATCTCAAGAATTATTATTTTATGTGGAGATAAATCAAGATTATCGCTATTTGATGGGGAAATTTGGGCTGATCCAGAGGATTGTCATTCAATTGTTGATGTTGTAAAATGGAGTGTAAAACACATAAGTGATGATGTTTTATTGATTCCATGTGATGCATTTAACCTAAATTCTGAAGGGATTGAATTACTTTGTCGGCAAAAAAACTGTGTCGCTGTAGATAGCAAAGGTATACGTCAACCGCTATTATGCCGTATCACAAATCGTCAGCTTATCAATTGGAGCGGTGATTCGATTAATTCAATGCTAGATGGTTTACCCTCTTTTTCAAAACCTAAGATTGCAAAGCAGTTTGATAATTTTAATCAAAGCTCAGATTTGAGAAATCATTTGTCGCAACGGCATCAATAACCAATGGATACAATATATGTTCAAATGTTTTAACTTTGTTAGATAATGTTTCTTCGGTATCCTCTGGCAAAACATCTACTTCGCATTGAGCGATTATCTCACCTGTATCCATTCCTGAATCAACATAATGAACTGTGCAACCGGATTTCTTGACGCCGGCTGAAATTACATCTCTATGTGCGTTTGCACCTGGGAAATCGGGGAGTAAGGATGGATGAATGTTAATTATTTGACCTTGCCATTTGTCGATGAAATCTATACTAAGTAGACGCATGTATCCACTAAGTATTATCAATTCAACTTGATAATTATGTAATGTTTCATCAATCATTAATTCATGTTGGTGGCGCCTTTCATCCTTATCCAATATTGCTGGTAATTCAATCACTTCAACCGGTGTGTTAAGTGCTAATGCTTTGTCTATTCCTAAAACATCCGCTTTATTGCTAATCACTACCGAAGTGATATGACTGCAGTTGGTAGTTTGTTGATGTGTTAGCATAGCCTGCATGCCACTTCCTGACCCTGAAATTAAAATTGCGCATCGAATCGGTTGTCTGGGTGTACCAATTCTACCGACTGTTGAGGTGGGGGGCATATTGATGGGGCGGCGATAGTTTGCTATGATTGCTTCTACAATCAATGTCTAAACAATCGATGCCCGGTAAATAGCATTGAAACTCCTAAATCATTTGCTGCATCGATTACCTCTCGGTCTCTTATCGAACCTCCCGGTTGTACAATTGCTGACGCTCCCGCTCTAGCTGCTTGCTCAAGTCCATCTTTGAAGGGGAAAAATGCATCAGAAGCCAAAACGCAACCTTTTGCTTTTTCACCTGCCCGACGTGCGGCAATTTTTACTGCTTCTACACGACTGGTTTGCCCAGGGCCAATACCTACTGTTGCAGTACCTTGTACCATAACAATAGCATTTGATTTCACTTGTTCGCAAACTCTTACAGCAAATTTCATACTCTCTACTTCGCCCTTAGATGGTTCAATCTTTGTCACAACCTTTGCTTTAGACCAATCTATAATTGGTGCTTCTTCTGTTTGCACTATCCATCCACCTTCAATTGGTTTCTTGACCAAAATACGCTCCAAAGGAGATAACCTATCATTTGGAGATTCAATCCTAAGTATTCTCCTGTTTTTTTTCCGCATTACTATTTCCTTGGCTTCATCTTGATATTTTGGCGCCATTAATACTTCAATGAATAACGGCTCCATCGCATTTGCAGTATCTACTTCTAATGTTTGGTTAAAGCAGATTATTGAACCAAATGCGGATTCTGGATCACTCGCTAAAGCAGCCTGATATGCTTCGAGTTGTGTTGTACCCAAGGCTGCTCCGCAGGGATTGTTATGTTTTACAATAACACATGCATGCGGTTTTGTTGGCCATTCATTGGTTGACAGTGAACGACAAAGTCGTAATGTTGCGTCTGCATCTGAGTAGTTATTGTAAGACATTTGTTTACCGCCTTCAACATGTGCGGTTACCAAAGTGGAGTGTTGTCCTGTAACTTGAGGATCTATGTACAATGCTGCTGCTTGATGGCCGTTTTCTCCATACCTTAGATTATGTAATTTATCTGCTGCAGATAATAACATATTTGGCATTTTAAGCTCCTGTTCCGCCTTATTATCATAAGATTCTGGAGCCCCAATCCATCGGTTGTGAAGTTCTTGAGATATCGCATTATCATATGCTGCTGTATGTTGGTAAGCTTCTAAGGCTAATCTTTTCCTTACCTCCATTGATACCAACTCAGGAGAGTTTGCTGATTGTAAATGTTCGATTACCTCGGAATAATTTAACGGATTACAAACAATTATCACATTTCTATGATTTTTAGCAGATGCTCGCACCATTGTTGGCCCACCAATATCAATCATCTCTAATAATTCAGGATCTGCCAACTTAGGATCTTTACTTGCAGCATCACTAAATGGATACAAATTACATGCTACGAGATTTATGGGGGCATAACCTAATTCAGCAAGTCCCTCTCGGTCTTGTGCTTGTTCCAAACGCGCAAGTAAGGCTCCATGAATTGCTGGATGAAGTGATTTCACTCTGCCATCGAAAATTTCTGGATGGCCAGTTACATCTGAAACACTGATTACCGACAAACCAGCATCTTTCAATTTTTTAGCAGTTCCCCCGGTTGAAATTAACTCAAAACCGAGGTTGGTTAATTCTTTAGCAAATTCAACAATGCCTGTTTTATCATAGACGCTTAACAATGCTCGTGGCTTTTCTTGACCGCTCATGTCTTGGACCCGATGTCGGGTCTAATTCGAGCCGTATGAACATAGCGTTGTACAATCAATCTCCACGGGCTGAAATTACTTGGTCAACACGCAATAAGCCACAGGCCGTCTCACAGGCAGCCTGCAAGCCATGAAGTAATGTATCACTGCATTCCCAAACATTGGTTAATTGGTCTGCATTTCCTTCTTTAGTCACTCCACAATTCTCACTGCCGGATTTAACAATTGATCTCAATTTCAATAAACCATCTAGAGTATTATTGCCGGAATTAGCAAAAAGTGTTGTTGGAATAGATTCTAAAGCACGGGCAAATGCTTCCATTGCTAGTCTTTCTCGGCCCGAAATTGATTCAGCAAATTCTTTGATTGCTAATGCGGCAATAATGTGAGAATTTCCACCTCCACAAATCACTAATCCCGATTCAATTGATTTTGCAACAGAATTTAAGGCATCGTAAATTCCTCTGATGAATTCTTCACTAGTAGTGCCGCCACCACCACAAACATCTATTGTTGTCAGTCCTGATTTTTCACCAACATCAAGATATAACCGATTCATTCTGCCATCATCAGAATCCAAAGATTCCAAGTTCATACTTTGAAAAGTACCCAGCACTGATGCGTCTATGTCATCTACATGGTCAATCATCAATGCGCCTGTTGCAAGGGCTACATCTGATGCTCCAGACTTTTCGAGGGATCCTAAAGCAAATATTTCATGTTCTGCAAGCATATGAAGGATTCTTGCATCAATGGTTTCAGCACAAAATACCATGCTTGCACCACTATCGATTATTGCCTTAGCCTTTCTCTCCAAATAAGCATCTTCTGCATCCATAAATGAAACCCATTGATCGGTTGTTGAAATCTCAATTTCCGAGTCATAACTTGTTTTTTCAAGTTCCAAGGGGCAAGATAATACAATTACTTTGCCATCCTTTAATTTACTAGGAAAGCTTTCTAATTCGATCTTTTTCTGAATAATTATACCATTGATTAATTTGGTATCTGATAGACTCCCTACGGCTTTTTTTGCCATACGAACCTGTTCAGTATCGATCTCCCAAGCGCCATTATTTTGGTTAGCTATCTGTGTTACCGCTTTAACGACTAATTTAGCTAATTTTCCACCCACTGGCTCTACTGATGTGCCGGTCATGGAAGTCAAAGCCACCGATTCAAGTATGACTTCATCGTCAATTGAAACTGGCACTGAAATGTTGTTGATTATGTCTATTGTTTTCTCCATAGCCTCTTGATAGCCATTAGCCAAGATTAGAGGGTGCAAACCTTTCTCAAGCAATACTCCGGATTCCTGCATCAATTCACTAGCAAATATTAGGCACCCTGTGACGCCATCTCCACAAGCATTTTCTTGAGATTCTGCCAATTGAACAAAGGCTTTGGCTGCTGGATGTTTTACCAATAATTCAGCAACGATTTTTGCTCCATCATTGGTTACCGACGTTTCGCCATTGGTCTTATACAACATCTTGTCTAACCCATTTGGACCAAATGTTCCTTTTAACAAATTTCCAAAAGCAACTGCTGCAGAAACTAATTTTTGAGTTACTGCAACGCCACTTGTTATTGATGTTGTAGGTCGAACTATGACTACTGGGGCGCGGCCTGAACCATCGTTGGGTTGAGCAGTCATACTGCAAGGCAGAAATCACCTATTGAATAAGTCTTCTAAGGTTCAAATCACTTGTCTAATTTGTGAATCTTTTTTGATTCATCATTACTCCAATGATAAGCCATCTTGAGTAGTTTTAGATAGTGTCCAAGGTTATCTCTTTTCATCTTATCATGAAGTGCTTCATTATTGATGAAAATATCGCCCCAAAGATTGGCTGCAGTTCCCTTATTACCTTTTGGAAGGTCAAATACCTCTTTGGTTGTTGGTTCTAATAATGCACGCCAAACTCTTGCAGGATTAACCGCCATAGTTACTTCGATAATCACTTCTCCTTCTTTGATACCTGTGCCGGTTTGCCAAGAATCTGAGCCTAAATCTGCCAAGAATGGTAAACAAAGATCTTGAATAGATAGGCTAGTCATTGGATCTGCGTTGGTTAAACTTGTATATGCTTCACGCATTCTGCCCCTGTCTGCGCCACGTGCTCCTGTTTTTGTGCGTAACTTATCAATTGAGGTTGGCACCAAAAACCGAATATCGGTGTAATAAACCAATGGATTGTCGTCTTTTGCCCCAAATATATGCGAATAAGGTGCCGACCCAGCAGATTCTCCTAATGCTTCTATTGGATATATTGTTTTTAATGCACTGGTTGCGATAGATTGTACTATTCTTCTCATCAAGCGGTCTGGTGCGCTTGAAATGTCATCGAAAGAATTCATGTATTCTTCCATATCAATAATATCATAGCCTCTTACTGACATAATTGAATGTACGCTTGGGCCAACTACTTTCTTTTCTCCATCATGGAAATCTGCTTGGCTAATCCATCTTGCACCCTGTGCAACTTCACTAGCAGCAACTAGATCTGCATAAGCCTTGAATCTACGAGTGACTCGATTCATGAAATCTGCTTGGTCTAACTTGGTGAAAACCGTAGCCTCATAATTAGATTTTAATGCATGGTCTGCAACCTGGCTAGCGTTAACACATGTTAACAAATTGCCTTGATCTGATGGATACATAATCAATCTTCTTCGCTTTGAAGAGCCACCTAGTTGCCCCACAAGTGGATCGGTAAGAATATAGCCTAAACAAGCACAAACCTCGAACAATCGAGCATATTTGTCTTCGTCACTAGATCTTGCAATCCATTCATCTAATCCTGGTTCAATACAATGGAACTCTAGTGGCACCATTTCGCTTCCAGCACCAAACATTTGTCTTACTGTGGAGGAACTCATCATACCCATCAATGAGTACATTGATGTTTTACCTGTAGTCATGAATACATCGGTAATTCCTTCTTCACCAAATGAAAGTCTTCGGTCTGGTAGGTTTACTAGCAAATTGAAGGCTGTTGGTGTATCTCTATTACCATCTACTGCTGGCCAAATCCATGTATGTGGCCTAGTTGTCAAAAATCCATTAGCATCTTTTCCAAAACCCGCTGGAGAATATCTTATCCAACCTAAACGATTGTTAAAAGAAACATTTCTGTGCATCAATGAAGGATAATAGCACTTGTCCAACGGATCTGAATCTGGCACTACACCGCGGTGCCCTAAACCCCAAAGAATTGGTTCCCATTCGGGGAATTCTGCGTCTTTTTTGCCAAGGAATATGTGATTATCACCTGGAGTGTCTCCTGTTAAGAATGAGCCACCCATTCTCTCTTCATCACCAGTTGAACAGAAAAAGAATGATTGTGTTGTGAATAATTGCTTAGGAGTCCACATATTTGCATTAATGATTGTCTTTTGCTTAAGAAAATCTGAAACATTTAGAATACGCCTTTCAAACTTAAAACGCTCAGCTTCTATCCAAGTTGAGCCTAAAAATAAATTGGTATTCAAAAGTTTAGCTTTTGCAGGCCCAATGTATCTTACTCTTGGATCCGGTTTTGCCATATCGGTTTCCGGCAATGCCTCCCATGGCCCTCGCTTTGGGATGTAATCAAGAAATGCCTCATAAGCAAATTCTTCTACCTGTGCTTTTTTTACCGATTCTTCTACTTCGTCCATCAAACGAACGTAAGTTTCGTTTGGGTTGACTCTACCTGTTGCTTGAAATTCTTTATTTGATACTGTTCTATGTTCCCACATTTTTTTCACCTAGAATTTTTGAGAAGAAAGGTCTGCTGGGCTGCTTTCAGATTCTTCTGCCTCTTCTGCCTCTTCTGCCTGAGTTGAGCCATCATCTACTGCTTCTTTAGCCTCTGCATCTTCACTTACTGCTTCTGCAGTAGTTTCTGCGGTTTTTGCAGCTTCTGCTGCGGCCGTCTCAACCCCTATAGCAACTTCATCGACCTTGTCTTGTACTGCTGCAATCATCTCCTCAACAACTGCTTGTGCAGCTGCTTCAGCAGTTTCTTTGGCCTGTTCAATTGTATCTTCATTAGATTGACGGACTACTGTATCTGCTGCTATTGTAGCTGCTACTTCTGCTTTGGCGATGACTTCTTCTTCAGAGGCCCCGCCGCCACCAATGCCGCCTGTAGCTTGCTGAAGAATCAATGCCGCAGTTGCGGTCATCGATGCGTCGACATACGGTGCTGCACGATAGAAATATTGGACCATGAATCCGACAGTTCCACAAACCGCACCTAATCCAATAATCCATCCATTGTTGATGTTTTGTACATCATTTGGATTATTATATAATTCATCAGCCGGTATACCGGTCTCTGGTGGCCACCAAGTCATACCAAACGCATTGGTTATTGACTCTATGGTTGCCCATACCGCAAAAATAATCATTATAATTGATGCATAATTCATCAATGTTCGGTTCTCAAGTAAAAATGCAACTAGTGCATCTCGCTCTTTCGCCTCTTCCTCGCCTTGCCCATCCGCAGCGCTCATGGTGTCCGGTGTTTTCGCCTATTATTAAAGTGGATTGCCTGTTCTACAAGGTAAATTGCCGATTGTGGGGTTCATCTTCTTCCCTTGCGTTCTTTTCTTCTTCGACTCTTGCTTGAATGCTCCCATGCCCTTGAGGAGCGACTACGTCTATCTTGCACATCTTCCCAATGGGGGTTGGGTTTTTCAAAACCACTAGGCATTTCTTCAAAGGTTTTGACTGAAAGTGAAATACCGCCTAAATCGTCTTGTAATTGTTTGATATTAGATCCTCCTTTACCAACCAAAGTTGCAACCATATTTGCTGGAACAAATATGTTAGCACCTGAATCACTGGTAAATTGTACTTGAGATTCAATTCCAACCCACTCTCTAATCTGCCTCACCAATGAATCTTTTGCAAGTGCCTTAATTGGAGAAATTTTTTGCTTTAGTCCTTCAACTGGGACAACTGCAATCTCGGAACCAAATGCAAACATCTCATGGGTTATTTTTCCACTTGGAAATTCTACAACCTCTATTACTGGTCGAGCCAATTCTTCTTGCATTCCGGTAGGTGGTTTGACGGTCATTCTTAATTCTAATACTTGCTGAATTTTGCCAGCCTCTACGTGTAATATTGTATCCAAAACTTGGCTTACAAGGCCCAATTCGACTTTGCCAATCAGCCTCTGTATTGCCTCTAAAGCTGAGTTTGCATGAGTGACTCCAAGCAATCCCACTCCTGCTAATCTTACGTCGGCAAAAATTTCAAAATCTCTGGCACGCCTTACTTCATCGAAGATTACGAAATCTGGTCTAACAAGGAATATTATCTCAGCGGTTTTTTCCAAGTCCCCTTCAAGTGGCGCATATTGAGTTATCCTGTCAGCCAATTGCAAATCTCTTGGTGCCTCCATGGTTTTTACCATTGCACCTAAATCAGTATCCAAATATTCTGCAATAGCCTGTGCCAAAGTTGTTTTTCCTGAACCTGGGCGACCACAAATGAATATTCCTCGATGATGATTGGATAACCTTTCAACCAATCTTTCATCTAGTTCGTAATCAGTTAATGATAACTTAGCAACCGGCCTTACAATTGTGATTTCTCTGGCGTCGGCAAATGGCGGCCAGGCACAAGCAATTCGTAAATCACCAAGTTGTACAACTTGGCATCCTTTGCGGTCTATTTCAAGAAAACAATCGCTTCTGTGTTTGTTTTGCTCCGCTAGGTCAACTAATTCCTCTTGAAGCATTTCTAAGCGTATTGTGTCCCATTCACCATCATTATTTTCTAGCTCTGTTAATTGTAATTCGCCAATTTTGCCGCGTTTAACTCGAGGAGGACAATCTGCTTTGAGGAAAACTGTATGTACATCTTCGAGTAAAAGTTCCTCAACTAGAGAGGGTAACTCTGGATGGTCGCCATGCTTAGCCATAATACTATGTCAAAGAATGAAGCCTTTGACACTTCGCATGAATCAGAAGATGATTTATTGATTATCGTTAATTACAGTAGGCTCCATCATTTCAATGCTCCACCAAAACGTTGCTATTGTCACCAAAGATAAAAGATAGATTTCTACTCTTGAGTCGTTGCCCCACATAGATATGCACCATTCAGCGAATAAAACTGTGACTAAAATGAACGAAAAAACATTTACAATCCCGTAGGAATTTATCCCTAAATGCTTGAATGTTGTTTCCCTAGTTGATATACCCCATAAAAATCCAACAAGACATGATAATACTATTGCTGTAAATGCAGTATTAATCGCCTCTCTTGTCACAAAAGCAGTGATTATTGTGATCGCTAATACCGCTATCAACATCTTCTGCACATTGGCAAAGGAAATCCCCATATTCAAGGCTAAAGGCTCGCAATTATTCAATTCTCTGCTAAATTTCCTTAATGAAAGAATATCTTTACAAGTTATCTTAAAGATTAATTTTCTAATTGGACTCTATTCATTTGATATTTGATAGTTTCAAGCCATTTTACGCATTTAAGAATTGATTTGGGGGGGGGGTAAATTATCGTGGATTTGGTATCATTTGATTGTTCAATGATGTATTCCCATTCTCTTATTAGTGGCATTTTTAGATTATCAACAATAATTGATTGTTGATATTCATTGGTCGTTAATTCAATTGAATTGGCGTCGTTCATTTCGACTACTATTTTGCCTTTTGATCCGGAATAAATTAGCTCACGTATTTCTGATTCTCCATTCCACCCTACATCGATTGAGGCTTCCTTAATGCCGGGAAATTCTAATGAAATTCGAGTATTGATTGGCTGGGCTTTATTATCAAATAACAGATTGTCAATGGTTGCTCTTTTTGGCTCACTTTCATTAAAACAAAAGCATGCTGTATCTATTCCGTGTATTGCCAAGGCATCGAAAACATTGGGGTTTTTTGGTGGAGACCTAGTGGTTATTCTTGAAAAATCAACTCTTTGTAAGTCTCCTATTTCTCCTTTTGAAACTAGAAGGTTTGCTCGATTTATCAAATCGTGAAAGCGAAGAATGTGGCCGATTAATAAGCGCCCGCCAAGTTGTTTTGTTTTGTGAATTATAGAGTTGGCTTCTAATTCGGTTAATCCTATTGGCTTTTCAATGAATAATACATTGCAGTAATCAAGTATCGCTAAGGCCAATTCACAATGTGTTTCAACTGGGGTGACAATAGCAACAACGTCAAGTTCTGTACTTTGGACCATGATTTTCCAATTTAAAGAAAAAGTGTCGATTAGGCCATTCAATTCGGTTTCTTTCTCGGGAATTAAATCACAGGCATGAATTTCAGAAACAATTCCTGACTGTTTTAAGATATTCAAGGTATTTAGATGAACTGTGCCCCAGCGGCCACAGCCGATTATACCAACTTTGGCCCCCATGCTGTTACTATCTGTGTCGTGTCGGTTTGATAGGGTTGCCCTTGCCACCATAATGCTATGTTAGTCTTGAATAATATCAAGATGTGTTTATCGATAGATTGAATTTAGCCATTGATCATTATCATCTTTGTAACGCATCTGGAATGATTCGGGGACGTCTTCAGCATTCCACTGCCAGTGCCCTTGTTCATTAAATCCCATTTCAGCATAAACCTCTGGAGTGCAATGAACGCCTAGTTCGCCGAAATAAAACGCATGTGAAACTCTTGTTGTCAGGCGAAGTAAGCCTGCTTGATGTAATGCTAAGGAAGTTATCGCATCTTGACTTGTGGGTGTGTTACGCCATGAGATGCTTGGAAATGGATGGCTTATAGCTTCTTTTGGGGGAGTGAGTTTCCTTCCTTGCGATGGTTTTGGAGGCTTTCTTAATACTCGCTTCATGAATGCTCGAATACGGTAATGCGGCCTCTTAAAGTACGGCTTTTTCAGCAAATATCTCGCCTCATAATCGTACAAAGTAGGTTTAATGGCGTCCCATACATCCTTGGTAATACAATATGACACAAAATGACGATTCGTCAGTTCTACTTGATGCAAACATGGGCGTAAATCTTCTTCATTGCCTTGCTCAACATTCCAAACCTGAACGGGCCCCACGTCAGAATATTGATGTGACCAATTTGATAAATTTAGCAATGTTGTAAAATATGTAGGATTTAATTCTATATCGTTTTCTACCATGATTAGTCTATCATAATCAAGTTGATCAAAAATCTCTCTTCTTGCTCCGATTAATTGGCGGCCAACTCCGAAATTTTCCGAACGAGTAATTATTGAATGATAGGGTATGTTGCTCTCTTCAATAATTGATTTAAGGCGTAGTTGTTCGCTTCCCTCGCCACCATCAAGATAGTGAAACACATCTAATGAACCGTCTGCAACTTCGGGACAGTTGCCTAATGAGGTAAGCATTCTAGTGAAATATTCTGGACGGCCAAAACCAAAAGTTGCGATGGCCGTTTTCATTTTTATCACTTCTTTTTATTTATCTTGAGTCAAGCACTATTGGGTTGTGAAGAGGTTTCAGATTCTTCTTCGGCGACTGGTCCGCCTCCGTCAGAAGAGTTTTCTTGGTCTGAAGAGTCATCATCTTCTGACTCAAAAACTACTGCATCATCGTGATAATAATTGTCATATGGGTTTTGATAATCAAGCGGAATACTTGCTGAGTTCTCCATGGTGGTCAAATTTGTGGCAGTTATGCCATTTGCCGAAATCGCATAGATGTAATCACCCATAAAGATGGAACGACGAATGTTGTACGAGTTCCACCAGTACTCTTCAGAATCATAGAATTCAGAGTGGTCTACTTCACCATATGCAGTGAGACTTGTTTCTGTTACATTAGTAATCATCAATTTGCTAACCCATTCTCTGTCACAATCGACATATGTTCTCGTTTCATAATCATAATAGCCGCTAGTGTAGGTATTCATTGGAATTGCTACCATTGATTTTGGCGCCCAGTATTGGAATGCTTTATGCTCATAAGTCGCCTCTGAGCTTGACCAAGACCAACATGGATTATTTTCATCTTCGACAGGCGAGATTGTTAGTGTTGTTGTCTCTAGTGGATTTGTAAAGTCAGAAACATCAAATAGCGACAAACGAACGTTGCTCCAATCCAATCCTTCACCGGTCTCTAAATCCGCGGGACCCATTCCAATGGTTAACAACGTGTCATTTGATAATGGATGTATGTAGGTTGATACTCCTGGTATTTTCAACTCACCCATAATGACTGGATTAGTAGGGTCCGACAAATCGATGGTCCAGAGTGGATCCATATTCTCAAATGTGACAATGTAAGCTCTATCTTCAACAAATCTTGCGCTCCAAATTGTTTCATTGGGTGCAATGCCCTCGATTATGCCGATTTGCTCAAGGGTTGTGTGGCCAGTAGCATCAGTAATTGGCTGCAAAGTAACTACATTGGAAGTCATTGGCTCAGGGTTATCCATCCACCATCTACCCCATTGGCCCTCGGTTGATGCCACCCGAAGTACGCCTTGATATTCTGACAGTGAGAACTGGTTTTGTATCGTACCGTCTACTCTGCCTGATGCGATATATTCTGTTGTACCAGAATCACTGATGTCGAACAT
>MDSV01246956.1_pt1 | contig 22290 bp, 23 predicted proteins | sample 810851 | NCBI WGS metagenome assembly MDSV01 (sample SAMN05326640, study PRJNA326480) | marine metagenome | isolation source: seawater | place: Atlantic Ocean: North East | collected 2012 | reverse complement strand
TTGGACTACAAAAGCTACACTAGCTATTCTTGCAGCTCTATTCATGGTTTTCATCCGTGATGCTGCTTATGTAGTGAGAATCAAGGTCCTTTCTTTACACGAATTAAGTTGGAGGAGCTCTTTCAACACTGTCATGCTTTGGGAGTTTGCATCTGCCCTAACGCCAACCGTAATAGGAGGGAGCGCTTTCGCTGTTCTAATATTGAAGCGCGAAGGTATGAATCTGGGGCGTTCCGTAGCAACTATCCTTATAACTGCCTTAATGGATGAGTTGTTTTACGTCCTCGCAGTACCTACCCTTCTGATTTTTGTAAGCTTAGATTCATTTTTCCCTAGCGACACTTCTGATCTTTGGTTTGATACAGGAGTCCAAGCCCTATTCTACGGCGGCTATTTCCTTACATGTATAGTTTCAGTTGTAATTATCTCTGCATTTTTCATTTCCCCCAGAGGAACCGGCAAGGTTATAGGGTTGGTTTTTAAAATACCAGGCTTAAGTAAGTGGAGTTATAAGGTTGACGATTGGATGGCTGATTGGGAAATCGCATCGCAGAATTTAAAAGGAAGGTCAGTGTGGTTTTGGAGTGGTGCCATGGGGGCTACTTTAATGAGTTGGACTGCTAGGTTTTTAACCCTAAATGCAATTTTGATTGCATTTATGGAGGTGGTCCCTCATGCTGAAATTTTGGCAAAACAACTTGCAATGTGGATTGTGATGTTACTAAGCCCCACGCCTGGCGCTTCAGGTATTGCTGAAGTTGCATTCCCTTCATTTATAGGTCCTGCTCTAAATGTTGCAATGAGCGGGGCAAAACTAGGGGTGATTGTGATTGTATGGCGTACACTAACCTATTTTATATACCTAATTTTTGGAGCAATCATAGTCCCTAATTGGTTAGCTAGAACGGCTAAGACATCGAACACTTAGCCTTAACTTTATCTTTCTAAGATTTTAATCATGCAGAAAGGAAAAGGAACGAAAGCGGTACACGCAGGAGTAGAGCCTTGTGAGGCAACAGGAGCCATTATGACTCCCATATACCAAACATCGACATACGTTCAAGACGGTGTTGGAAACCATAAAGGGTACGAGTATTCAAGAACACTTAACCCCACTAGACACGCATTAGAAAAAGCATTAGCTGAGTTAGAAGGCGCTAAGCACGGGCTAGCATTTGGGTCTGGTCTAGCGGCAATGGATAATCTTCTGAAGATCCTCAAGCCTGGTGACGAGGTTATTTCTATCAACGATTTATACGGAGGGTCATATAGACTTTTTACAACAGTTTTTGAGAACTACGGAATCAAATTCCACTTTATTGATCTCAGCGACATGGACGCTTTAAAAGAGAAACTCAACTCAAATACAAAAATGCTTTGGATCGAGACTCCAACAAACCCCATGATGAAAATCACTGACATCAAAGCAGTGGCTAATACCGTTGCTGGAACCGATGTTCTTGTATGCGTAGACAACACCTTTGCAACTCCTATGCTTCAACAGCCACTAGCTGAGGGAGCGGACGTAGTAATGCATTCAGCTACAAAGTATTTAGGAGGTCACTCAGACGTTGTAATGGGGTGCCTAATGCTCAACGACGATCAATTAGATGCGAAGCTTCGCACTTTACAGAATTCTTGCGGTGGAGTAACTGGGCCTATGGACAGCTTCCTTGTTCTAAGAGGAATTAAGACTCTTCATCTCAGAATGCAAAGGCATTGTGAAAACGGTCAAGCAGTTGTCGATTTTCTTCAGGGACATCCTAAAGTGGAGAAGGTATATTGGCCAGGGCTTAAGGACCATCCAGGGCACGACATCGCTTCGAGACAGATGTCAGGATATGGGGGGATGATCTCGTTTACTGTTAAAGGCGATAGTATTGAACTCGCTCATAAGCTTGTAGAAGAAGTGAATATATTCACGCTTGCTGAGTCTTTAGGTGGAGTAGAGTCATTGATAGGACACCCTGCAACTATGACTCATGCTGCTATACCTAAAGAAGTTCGAGAAAAAGTGGGAGTAACTGATGGACTAATCCGATTGAGCCTAGGGGTTGAAGATGCAGAAGACTTAATCGTTGATCTAGCAAGTGCATTTGATAAATTATAATTGATGAGTGAGTTCAAGGAAAATCACGCAGTTGTAGGCGCCGGACTAATAGGTGGGCTTTGGGCACTTATGCTTGCTCAACGTGGCAACAAAGTAGTACTCTACGATAGACGTCCTGACCCCAGAAAGGCAAATCTCGATGGCGGAAGGTCTATTAACCTTGCCTTAAGCGACAGAGGTTGGAAGACTATGGAAAAAGCTGGGGTTGATCATTTAGTTAGGAAAATCGCCCTGCCAGTGAAAGGCCGAATGATGCACGACCTTGCAGGAAATCAATTTTTCCAACAGTACGGAAACGACAATCAATTCATTTACTCAGTTTCAAGAGGTGGGCTTAACATGCTTCTAGTTGAAGAAGCCGAAAAACACCCTCTCGTAGAAGTGAAATTCGACCACCCTTGCTCTGGTTACACTTTAAATGATGACGGAACAATTAGCGTGAATTTTAAGGATGGATTATCTGCTGTTCACGACAGACTATTTGGCACTGATGGGGTTTACAGCGCCGTTAGGGGTACTATGGTTAGAAACGATAGGTTTGACTATACTCAGAAGTATATACCGCATGGATATAAGGAGATTCTGATGTTGCCAAACGATGATGGAGACTACCGCATCACAGAAAATGGTTTGCATATTTGGCCTAGAGGACAATTCATGTTCATGGCCCTGCCAAATCCTGAGGGGAGCTTCACTTGTACCCTTTTTGCACCGTTCGAGGGAGAGGAGAGTTTTGAAAACATTGTGTCAAACGAAGACGTTGTTAAGTTCTACACCAAGTATTTTCCGGACTCTATAGATATGTTGCCAAACCTAATTGAGGATTGGAATGAAAACCCCGTGAGTTCAATGTGTTCTGTAAAGTGTTTTCCTTGGAATGATGGAGGAAGAGTAGCATTGCTGGGTGATTCTGCTCATGCAATTGTACCGTTCTATGGCCAAGGAATGAACAGCGGCTTTGAGGACTGCTCAGTACTGTCAGAATTAATTGACGAGTTGCCAGAGGATGCTTCAGATACGGATTGGACTGCTTTGCTTGACAAGTATTCTAGGGTAAGGAAGCCTGCGGCTGACGCAATCCTAGATTTGGCCTTACACAACTACATTGTAATGAGGGATAAAACTGGCGACCCTAAATTCCAGCTTCAAAAGAAAATAGAAGCAAAAATCACCTCTGCCCACCCTGACAAATGGAAGCCACTTTATTCACTTGTGACCTTCAGCCACACACCGTATAATGAAGCTTGGGAAAGAGGGGAAATGCAACAAGCAGTGATGAATATCGTTATGGAAGAACCCATGATTGAATCAAATTGGGATAGCGATGAAATAATCCAACTTGCAATCGATACGCTGGAAAAGTTCCAAGCTGATTCAAATGCAATGGCTCGTCCAACTCCTCTCCTTTCAACAGATGTCTAAAGCAGTAAGATTTTCAATTCTTTCAGCGCTTCTTTTATGCGTTACTTTTTGCAATGCCCAAACAACATCTTTCGAGTCAACAGTTAAAACTTACACACCTTGGGCATTATCGTTGTCTATAGGTCAAGAGGGTTTTTTTGAGGCAACAACTCCTTGGGATATTAAATTGATTGAAGAAGGAGATACTGTTCACTATGGCACTTTTACACCAAACGCGCCAAGGAATTGGAGGTTTGGACTAGGGGGCATTTACGTATTTGAAGACCCTATTCTCTTTGATAGAATAGGCCTCAACTTCCTAGGAGGAAAAAGGTATAACGAAGAGGCGTTTACAGGACTCTATCACGGTGAACAAGACACTATAAATTACGTGTCTTCTGCAATAAACATCGCAGCGGTTTTCACAGCTTATAAAACATTTACAATCAGTCCAGATCTATTTATTGAAACTGGAATTGGCGGATCAATTAGAAGGGATTTTTTCAGAGATATTTTTTCAGTTGATTTTTCTAACGAAATCACCAATGGTGATGCTCTAGATCTTCCAGTATTTACTGTTAGTTGTGAGGCCCTTTTAGGGGTTGGTGCTATGATGTGGACTGGACGTTTTATAAGGCTCCATTTTGCTGTGGATCTGCTTCAACTTTCTCCTTTAAATATTTCAGGCAAGACTCCATGGCTGATGAATTCATATAGGCCTTATAGGGTAATGCTAAGTTGGGACTTACATAGAAAAAAAAGAGGTAAAAGAAACTGTGCAAACACCACACACAGTGAGGAGGCAAAAGAATTATTTGGGAAGGATATGCGAAGTTCAAGAAAGTTCCAAAGCATCTTTGGAAAGAAGAAAAAGAAAAAGCGTAGACGTTAATCTGCGCAAAGCTCTACTAGAACTTTAGATGTGTCTGATGGGTGAAGAAAGGCAATGCGTTTTCCATCTGCTCCTCCTTTAGGGCCACTTATACATCTATACCCCTCTTTCTCAAGTCTTTCAATTTCCTCTTCTAAATCATCCACGTGAAAAGCGACGTGATGAAGCCCCTCTCCTCTTTTAGAAATGTGCCTTGCAATAGGCCCATCATCTGAAGTAGATTGAAGCAATTCCACCTTTGATTCACCAGTTTGGAAGAACGAGGTAATAACATTCTCATCTCCTACTTCTTCTCTCTTGTAGGGTTGAGTGCCCAGCACATCGATAAAGATTTTCTCTGCAGCTTCAAGATCCTTGACAGCTATACCTAAGTGTTCTATCCTCTTCATGCTCCAAAGGTATGTAATCCGTAACTTTACCGCATGAATCTATCACTAGAAGGAAGACAAGCGTTAGTATGTGGTGCATCTCAAGGGATTGGGCTTGCTGCAGCGAAAGAATTAGCTGGACTTGGAGCTCGAGTAACTCTACTGGCTAGGCATGAAAAAAGCCTTAAAGAAGCATGTGCAACTCTACCTAAGGTTTCATCAGGAAATCATGACTATGCAGTTGCAGACTTTAGCAATTCTAAAGGAGTTGGAGAGGTTGCTCGAGATTTAGCAGCTAAACACAACTATGACATTCTTATAAATAACACTGGAGGACCTGCTGGAGGACCTATCTCTGAGGCAAGAGCATCTGCATTTGTGGCTACTTTCGAGCAGCATCTTCTATGCAACCACCAACTAGTTGGAGCGCTTCTCCCAGGAATGAGAGAGAGAAGCCATGGTAGAATTATAAATGTGATAAGTACTTCGGTAAAAGCTCCACTTAACAATCTAGGTGTTTCTAATACTATCCGTGGTGCTGTTGCGAACTGGTCTAAAACTCTAGCTAACGAAGAAGGCAAGCACGGTATTAGAGTAAATAATGTGCTTCCAGGAGCTACTAGCACAGGCAGGCTTCAAGGCATAATAGAAGCTAAATCTGAAAAGACTGGTAAGAGCATGGAAGAGGTTAGAAATGTTATGATAAGTGAAGTCCCCGCAGGTAGGTTTGGAAAGCCCGAAGAGGTGGGATCAGCTATCGCATTTTTATGCACTCCAGCAGCCGATTATATCAACGGAATTAATTTGCCAGTTGATGGTGGAAGAACCGCGTCTCTTTAATTTATCTTTGCCTTAAAGAAAACGTAAAATTCACGTTTAACTACATACTATGCAGGAAAAAATTGATGCATTTATGACACTAGCTGCCAAGCGCAATGCTAATGAACCCGAATTCCTTCAAGCTGTCCAAGAGGTAGCTGAAACCGTTATCCCATTTATCGAAAAGAATCCTAAGTACGACGACTATCGTATCCTAGAGCGAATGATCGAACCGGAAAGAACTATCATTTTCAGAGTTCCTTGGGCTGACGATGAAGGAAACGTTCAGGTTAACAGAGGATTTAGAGTTGAGTTTAACTCGGCAATTGGACCATATAAAGGAGGACTTAGATTCCACCCAACTGTGAACCTAAGCATCTTGAAATTCTTAGGATTCGAGCAGGTATTTAAAAACTCACTTACAACTCTTCCTCTTGGAGGTGGTAAAGGTGGTTCTGACTTTGACCCAAAGGGTAAAAGCAATAATGAAGTAATGCGTTTCTGCCAAAGCTTCATGACTGAGCTTAGTCGACATATTGGAGCAAATACGGATGTACCAGCTGGTGACATAGGTGTAGGAGGACGTGAAATTGGTTACATGTTTGGTCAATACAAGAGACTTCGCAACGAATTCACAGGAGTACTTACTGGTAAAGGGACAAACTGGGGTGGATCACTAATCCGTCCTGAAGCAACAGGATACGGAACTGTATACTTCGCTCAAGAGATGCTTACCACAAAAGGAGACAACTTTGAAGGAAAGAAGGTTGTTATTTCTGGTTCAGGTAACGTAGCTCAGTTTTCTGCTGAAAAGTGTATCCAATTAGGAGCGAAAGTTCTTACAATGTCTGATTCTAAAGGATTTATATACGAACCTGCTGGAATCGATGCAGAGAAGCTTGCTTGGATCATGGATCTAAAGAATAACCGAAGAGGTAGAATCAGCGAATACGCAGATCAATTCCCAGGAAGCACTTTCACAGAAGGTGGCAGACCTTGGGGAACAAAGTGCGACGTTGCTCTTCCATGTGCGACTCAAAATGAATTAAACGGAGAAGAAGCAAAGGAACTAATCGACAATGGTTGTAAATGTGTTGCAGAAGGGGCAAACATGCCTTGTACTCCAGAAGCAGTTGAAGCGTTCCACCATGCAGGAGTTCAATTCTCCCCTGGTAAGGCCTCTAACGCTGGAGGTGTAGCTACTTCAGGACTTGAAATGACTCAAAACAGCATGAGACTTTCATGGACTAGAGAAGAAGTTGACACAAAGCTTCACAATATCATGAAAGATATTCATGCCCAATGCGTTAAGTACGGCACTGATGATAACGGCAATGTTGATTACGTAAAAGGAGCAAACATTGCAGGCTTCGTAAAGGTTGCGGACGCCATGATTGATCAAGGAAACATTTAATTAATATGAAAGCTTCAACTATAAACCTCATTAATTCTCTCGTGCTAATAATATTTGGAACTTGGGGATATTTCGATTTTGACACATCACAATCTTTAACAGCGTTTATACCTGTAGTGTTTGGCGTGATTTTACTAATTTGTCAAAACGGGGTTAAAACTGAGAATAAAGTGATTGCACACATTGCCGTCGTTTTGACCTTGTTAATCCTTATAGCTTTAGCTTCAAAAATCCCAGGAAAATTAGAAAGTCAAGGATTAGGATTATTACGTATATGTTCAATGACTTTCACATGTCTCCTTTCTATGATTGCGTTCGTATTAAGCTTTATAAAAGCTCGAAGGGGATAATTGTAAATGAAAAGGAGATACATAACTTACATTATATGTGTAATTATGTTTTCTTGTGGCATTCAACAAGAAAAAAAATCACCTGATTCAAGTAGAGTAGACCTAAATGAAGTAAAGCGAGTTTATGGTTTTAAATGTGCTATCTGCCATGGTAAAGACGGAAATTCTGTGATCAAACTTGCTCCTAACCTTAAAGAATCAACTACTTCTTATGAAGAGAGTGTAGCAGTAATTAAATATGGATCTGGCACTATGCCCCCTCACAAAGAAACAATAGATCCAGAAACAATTAAAGGCTTAGCCAAATACATTGAATCCTTTAGGGATGAATTATGAGAAGTAGGGGTAAAAAGAAAAAACTCATTGATACGGCTACTGAGAAAGAGACTTGTATTCTGGTTGGAGTTGCCACTCAACATCAAAAGCGGGAACAACTCATAGAATACCTCGAAGAACTTGCTTTTCTTGCTTCTACGGCTGATGCTGTCACAAAGAAGACCTTTATTCAAGCTCTCTCTAAACCTGATGTAAAAACCTTCGTAGGTTCAGGAAAACTTCAAGAAATTAAGGATTATGTGGAAGCTGAAGAGATAGACATGATCATCTTTGACGATGAATTAAGTGGTTCTCAAATTAGAAATATTGAAAAAGAAATTGAGAATGTAAAGATTCTCGATAGGCCCAATTTGATCCTTGACATTTTTGCTCAACGTGCTAGAACAGCCCACGCAAAGACTCAAGTAGAGTTAGCTCAATACCAATACTTGCTCCCTAGACTGACAAACATGTGGACTCACCTTCAAAAGCAGAAGGGTGGTATAGGTATGAAGGGTCCTGGTGAGAAAGAGATCGAGACAGACAGAAGAATCATCAGAGACAGAATAGCTCTTTTAAAGAAGGATCTTGCCTCAATCGATAAGCAAATGGCAACCCAAAGAAGTAACAGAGGAGCTCTAATTAGAGTTGCTTTAGTTGGGTATACTAATGCTGGTAAAAGCACATTGATGACTGCCCTGTCTAAGAGCGATGTATTTGCTGAAAACAAACTTTTTGCGACTTTAGATACAACAGTTAGAAAAGTGGTGGTGGAAAATCTACCATTCCTATTGAGTGATACTGTTGGTTTTATTAGAAAGCTTCCAACTCAACTTATTGAAAGCTTTAAGTCAACTCTAGATGAGACGCGTGAAAGCGATTTTCTTATTCATGTTATCGATGTGAGCCATCCACAATTTGAGGATCAGTTAAGGGTAGTTGAGCGCACTCTTGCTGAGATTGGTTCAGATGATAAACCTACTCTTCTGCTTTTCAATAAAATTGATAATATTGAAACGCAAGAAGAGATAGATGGTCTCAGAGAGAGATTTGAAAAGACAGATCAGGAGGTATTTTTCATGAGTGCCTTGAATAAAGATGACGTTTTAAGTCTTAGACACGAATTGTATATGAGAGTAAAAGAGCTTCATGCAAAGCGCTATCCATACAATCAATTCTTATATTAGTTCCATGCCAAGCATACGCCAAGAAAAAGTAGCTAACCTTATTAAGCAAGAGTTAAGTATCATCTTCCAACAAAACTCTTCAATGAGATTTGACGGATATTTCATTACGGTTACACTTGTTAGAATGTCTCCTGATCTAGGTTCTGCTAAAGTATTCCTAAGCTTTATGGGTGTGAAGGACGTTGAAGTAGCATTAAGAAAAGTCAAGCGCGAGGCGACTTGGACTAGAAAGAAATTAGCCGGAGTAATTGGGAAGCAAGTAAGACGCATTCCAGAACTTCACTTCTACCTTGACGATAGCCTTGACTATTATGACGAAGTGGAAAAGGCCTTAAAAAGCTAAAGGTGAGACTTCCTTTAAAACTCGCATTACGATATGTTTTCAAGCCCAATTCTTGGAAATTAGTTCACATCATTTCAAGTATTTCAACGTTTGTAATCGCCATGGTTGTGACGGCTATGATAATCGTGTTGAGTGCATTTAATGGCCTTGAGAAGTTAGTGAGTGAGTTGTTTGGCACTCTTGACGCTGAACTAGCCTTGATCCCTAAATCTGGAGAAGTCCTTCCTGAAGATTTCAGTAAAAAACTAGGCACCAATAAGCACATCTCTCATTACTCAGCTGTGATTGAAAGCGAAGCTATTATCAGTGCAAACGGGTCGTCAGAGGTATGTTCAGTGCTTGGTGTAGACAGCAATTACGCCAGGGTTTGTCCAATTGAAGGGTCTATTGTTTCTGGGGGTTGGGATAATGGCTGCACAGTAGTCGGATACGGATTAAAAAGCATGTTAAGCTTACCTGCTGACACATTAATGGAAGCCATGGTGGTGTTTGGAGCCCCTAAAAGAGGCATGAAAATCAGCCGCCAAAAGGAAAGGGCGTTTAGAAAATTGCCCCAAACTGCATGCGGGACTTTCTCAATCAATGCCGATTTAGACACAAGGTATGCAATAGTGCCAATTGAGTTTGCTCAGGAGTTATTCAGCCGTAGTGATGAGGTAAGCAGATTTGAAATAATGCTGAAAGTTGGGTCAGATATTGAAGATTTATCTCCTTTACTGCAAGAGTTAGAAGGTGAGGCTGTAGTGCGAACAAGGGAGGAAAAACACAGGTTTATAACCCAAACAAACAGAGCAGAGAAGTGGGCGACTTTCGTGATATTAAGCTTCATTCTTATCGTGGCTGCTTTCAATATTTTAGCCTCTTTAACAATGATGCTAGTCGAGAAAAAGCAGGATCTAGCGATTTTAAAAGCTATGGGGATGAAGAGAAATGACATAGAAAAGACATTCTCAATTCAGGGACTTGCAATTAATATTTTTGGAGGAATTGTAGGATCCGTTTTAGGAATCGCTCTTGTTTTAGCACAAATGAAATGGGGTTTTATCACATTAGAAGGCTCTGTAGTCCCATCATACCCAGTACTACTAAAACCCATGGATATAGTTTGGATTCTAGGAGTTGTAGTGGGCATTGGCGGACTAGGGTCAGCCGCAATGGTGCGCTACTTAATTAGAAAAGTCGTGGTCTGAGAAATTGACTGCGATAAATTTCAGCTTATCTCTAATTTCATCTGCAGTATCAAAAGTCACTAAATCGAGACGGTGCTTTTTAAAGTCAGGAATACCCTTGAAGTAGTTTGCATAATGCCTGCGCATTTCCACAATTCCTAGCCTCTCTCCTTTCCAGTCTAGTGATCTTTCGAAGTGCATGTTTACAGCTTCGATTCGCTCTGCCATATTAGGTGGTGCAAGGTGCTCCCCCGTTTTTACGTAATGCTTAATCTCGTTGAACACCCAAGGACTTCCGATTGATGCTCTGCCTATCATGATACCGTCAACACCGTATTTGTTTTTATACTCAACGGCCTTTTCTGGCGAATCAATGTCTCCATTTCCAAAAACTGGAATGTTCATCCTGGGGTTGTTCTTAACCTCGGAAATCAAAGTCCAATCAGCAGATCCCTTGTACATCTGAGCACGAGTTCTACCGTGGATGCTTAAAGCCTTAATACCCACGTCTTGAAGTCTTTCTGCCACTTCGATGATGTACTTTGAATCGTCGTCCCATCCTAGACGAGTTTTTACTGTTACCGGAAGCTTACAGGTGTCGACAATTTCCTTAGTCATCTTCACCATCTTGGGAATGTCCTGAAGGATTCCTGCGCCTGCACCCTTAAGCGCAACCTTTTTTACTGGGCATCCGTAATTGATATCAATTATATCTGGACCTGCTGCTTCAGCAATCTCTGCAGCCTCTCTCATCGAGTCAATGTTTCCTCCAAAGATTTGAATTCCAATGGGTCGCTCGTACTCAAAAATGTCGAGCTTCATTTTACTCTTAGCAGCATCACGGATGAGCCCTTCAGAACTGATAAACTCAGTGTACATGACATCAGCACCGTACTTTTTGCAGACAGCTCTAAATGGAGGGTCACTCACGTCCTCCATAGGAGCTAGTAATAAAGGGAAATCCCCTAACTCAATATCTGCGATGCTTGCCATATTATTCCGAACTTGCTACAAAATTAAGACACTTCATGAAGTACCTACAAGAAGCCTTCCGTAATATGCATCCATTGCTTCAATTTGTATTCATTACGAGCATAGCTGCTGTGGGTTTATCACTTGCTACAACGATTGCTTTTCGCATTAGCGGGTGTCTTTGTGGAACACCTTCCGACGAAGCTGAATACCTAGCAGTTTTAATGAACACGACATCAGAAAAAGGAATTTGCAGCAATTTGATCTTAAATGATCTAAACCAAATCCTAACATTCTTCGGAGCTGGATTAGTTTACTGCCAACTTTTTGGTAAGAGAATAGGAGTAGGATTCAACCAAGAGGGCAAGTCGAATAGACTTATTATGTTTACCGCATGTGGTGTAGGACTCACAATATTGTCTCTTCCATTCTTAGACCTTATATATAGATTCAATCACTGGCTTATCGAGGGTACTAGTCTCTATGAGATCGCTCATAAATACGAAGAAACAGCATTAAAAGTGACCAAAGCCATGTTAGACATGGAAACCACAAATGAATTAGCAATCATCCTGTTTTCTGTAGCAATCTTACCAGCAATTGCAGAGGAATTCCTATTCCGCGGAGCCCTACAACCAATGTTTGCAAATTGGAGTGGAAATATCCACATGGGAATTTGGTTGAGCGCAATATTATTTAGCGCCATTCACTTTCAATTCTTTGGGTTTATTCCAAGAGTACTTCTAGGCGCTGGATTTGGGTACCTCGTGGTTGCAAGCGGAAGTATTTGGACTGCAATTGCGTGTCACTTTATAAATAATGCTATCGCTGTACTTGAGGGTTGGTTCTTCAAAGAAGAATTTCTAAAAGCTGGACTTGACCCAAGTAGTGAAGTTTGGGGAGCGAGCAATTACCTGATGGCTTTAGTGTTTAGTCTTTTGTTTATTCTCCTTCTGAGAAGGACTAATGCTCTTTCTGTTATGAAGCAGAACGAGGCTAAATACTTAGGGCTCGAGCAATAATAAGGTCTTCCTTAGTGGTAATCTTCATGTTCATTGGTTCCCCTTCGCACAGGTGAACCTTATGCCCAGCAGCCTCGTATACACTAGCGTCGTCTGTAAAATTTATTGAGTAATCGGCCGAAAATGCAGGCTTAATTAGATTAAGGTCAAAACATTGTGGAGTTTGAACAGCTAAAAACTCAGATCTATTCATTGACTGAGAAGAACCGTCAGGGCTTACTCTTCTAATACTGTTATTAATTGGTGTGACAGGAATAGCTGAGCCGTGAATTGCTGCTTCGTTAAAGCACGTCTTTATCATTTCAACTGTCGGAAAAGGTCTTACTGCATCGTGAATTGCTACTAGACCTTCATCTGGCAATGTTGTTAGACCGTGAAGAACTGAATGGAATCTTTCAGCTCCTCCAGGGATAATCGAATCGGCTCCTGAATCACCATATTTCTTTTCAAGTTCTTCGAATTCATCAAGGAGATTGGGATTTAAAACGACACAGAGATGTGCGTCTGGAACGGCCTCTTTGAAACGACTAAGGGTCCGCCACATTAGTGGAAGACCCTTTACCGATAAAAATTGTTTAACTGTCTTGCTCTGCATACGTGCGCCAGTTCCTCCGGCAACAATTAGAACAAAACGGCTCATAATTTCTTATTTAGCTGCAGCGTAACGCTCAGAAATTGAAGACCAATCAACAACGTTGAAGAACGCTGAAATGTAATCAGGACGACGATTTTGGTAGTTTAGGTAATAAGCATGCTCCCAAACATCTAGACCCATTATAGGAGTGTGGCCGCATCCTTCCCCTGGCATTAGTGGGTTATCTTGGTTTGCAGTTGAACAAACGCATAGCTTACCTCCTTCACAAACGCAAAGCCAAGCCCAACCAGAACCAAATCTAGTTGCTGCCGCCTTCGAGAACTCATCAACAAAAGTGTCGAAAGATCCAAAGTCTTTATCAATTGCTTTTGCAAGGTCGCCAGAAGGCGTACCACCTCCGTTTGGAGACATCGACGTCCAAAACAGATTGTGGTTGTAGTATCCTCCGCCGTTATTTCTAATTGCGTTGTTATCCGTGTGACTTACAAGAAGATTCTCAATGCAAGAATCAGCAAGAGCAGTTCCTTCGATTGCAGCGTTTAGTTTAGCAGTGTAACCTGCGTGGTGCTTTCCATGGTGTATTTCCATAGTACGCGCATCAATATATGGTTCAAGTGAGTCGTAAGCATATGGTAGTTGTGGTAGTTCAAAAGCCATTGTAAAAAGGTTTTATTTATAAGAATTACTAGGTAGCAAATATAATCTTCCATCGCGTAGACCAAACCATGCCACCTCCTTCATTTCATAAATTGCTCTTTTAATATATTCGTCATCCATAGAAATGACTTTATAGAAGGCCTCCTCCCCATAGAAATTCCGAATAACTTGTAAGTAGAATCGCTCTTCTATGATGGAAGCCTCTTCAGCCTCCCATTTAGGCCAGTATCCCATCAATTTCTTAAATTCCTTCATCATCTCAGCAAGTCCTCCATTAGCAGGGTCAATCCAAATCTCAGATCGTCTAAGATCGTCATAGCTTGAAAGTCCCGCAAGGAATCGCCTGTTTCTGTCCACCCAGTTGAAAGCACCATCTCTAAAGGCACCCACCCAAATAAGTTCAGCAAGATCTCTAGAAGTACTGCTAGTGTCTAGCGGAATAAAGACGTCAGGGGTTATGCCGCCTCCGCCGTAAACTGTTCTGCCAAGAGTGGTGTAGTAGATCAATGAATCGTCATGCCTAATACTGTCTTGGTGGAATAACTCGCCCGATTCAATTCGAGTACTACGGTCTGACGAATAGTCTATGTCTTCACCGTATGGCTTTTGGATAGGTCGGCCACTCGGGGTATAGAATCGGGCAACTGTTAGACGGAGGGCACCGTCGATGGCTACGTCGAACTCTTCTTGCACGAGCCCCTTGCCAAATGATCGTCTTCCTATGATAAGACCTCTGTCGTTATCCTGGAGTGCGCCAGCGAAAATCTCAGAAGCTGAAGCTGAACTTTCGTCGATAAGAACGGTGATGGGCATGTTCGAAAACACACCATTTAGCTGAGTGATATAAGAAAATTTTGGTGAGGACTTCCCTTCTGTATAGACTATTTCCAAGCCTTTTGTCAGGAAAAGTTCTATCATGTCAGTGGCCGCTTTTAGATATCCTCCACCATTACCACGAAGGTCAACGATTATGGAAGTTGCACCATTTACTACGAGTTCGTCCATGGAAGATGCAAACTCGTAGGCCGTTGGTGCAGCAAAGCGAATTACCTTAACATAGCCAATATCTTCTGTGATCTTAAATGAAGCAACAACGCTATTGATGGGTATACGCGCCCTAGTTATTGTGACGTCATAGATTTCGTCCGAACCGCCTCTCATCAATGTTAGGTCAACCTTTGTGCCTCCCTTTCCCTTTAGGAGTTCCATGACCTTGCTATTAGTTAGATCCCGCCCAGAAATTTCAAGATTATCTACTTTCAAAATTCTATCACCTCCTCTAATACCAGTAGATTCTGACGGTCCGCCCTGAAGGGCACTCACAATCATCAAAGTGTCGTTTGTAATGATAAATTCAACCCCTATTCCCTCAAAACCACCTTCCATAGGCTCACTCATAGCCTTGATTTCATCAGAAGTAAAATAAAGGGAGTGTGGATCTAGTTCTTTTACTATTGCTTCAACCGCAATTTCTTCAAGAGCACTCCTATCGATTGTGTCGACGTATAGGTATTCAATTTGGTCTAAAACAGAATTAAGACGCGTAGAAAATTGAGGGCCAAACTGATCATTAGAATCATAAGTCATCCCCAGAAAAATTCCTAAAGCAAGCATAAAACAAAGAAATAAGGGGCTATTTTTCATAAGCTCAAATTAAAGGCTTTGGAATTTTTCTACTTCTACGTTAGCAGACTTTAAGAAGTCAATGCCACTAGTGTCTTTATACTCGTCGCGATACACAACTCTCACAATTCCCGCCTGATGAATGAGTTTAGAACAATCTCGGCAAGGAGATAGAGTAATGTAGAGTGTCGCACCCTCTGCGCTGTTGTTGCTTTTTGCCAATTTAAGGATGGCATTTGCTTCAGCGTGAAGTACATACCAATGGGTTACGCCAGCATCATTTTCACAGCAATTGTTAAAACCTGAAGGCGTTCCATTGTAGCCATCGGCGATAATCATTCCGTCTTTTACGATGATTGCTCCAACCTTCTTTCTGACGCAATGAGATAAATTACTCCACTCTGCAGCCATCTTGATGTATGCGCTGTCGTATCTATGCTTCTTAAGCTGATCCTTTGTCATTTTATCTCTTAATGGCCCGCAAGATAAACCCGTAAGTCGTAGTTTCGTCATATGCGTTTATATACAAGAACGGGTGATGACGGTACTACTGGATTGTTTGGTGGTAGCAGAATACCTAAAGATGACCTACGTATAGAATCATATGGAACTATAGATGAGTTAAATTCATTTATCGGGCGTTTGCTAGAAAATGAGGAGCTGATTGATCACATTGAGTTTTTCCGCAGTATTCAATCTGAGCTTTTCACCATTGGTTCGCATTTGGCAACAGTTGATGAAAAAATGAGAGAGAAACTACCATCTTTGAGTACCAAAGCGATAGAAAACTTCGAAAAATGGATGGATAATGTAGATGAAAACCTACCTAAACTGAGAAATTTTCTTCTACCAGGAGGTCATCCTTCTGTGGCAGACGCTCATGTAGCGAGATCTGTTTGCAGAAGAGCTGAAAGAAGAGTAGTCGCTCTATCTCTTGTAGAATCAGTAGATCCAGCGATTGTAAAATATCTCAACAGGCTTTCAGATCTGTTATTTACCACTGCGAGATTGCTCTCATTTTTATCTAAAACAGATGAAATTGAGTGGAAAGTTGCAAATGATTGAGATTCTATTATTTTTGCTCGCAGAAATCTAGTCTAATTAGTAAATTTTAAGACCGTGTACTGGACCCTCGAATTAGCATCATATCTAGAAGACGCCCCATGGCCTGCGTCAAAGGACGAGCTTATCGATTACGCAATGCGTACTGGAGCTCCTTTGGAAGTTGTAGAAAATCTGCAACAACTTCAAAATGATAACGAGAACTACGAGACTATCGAGGATATTTGGCCTGATTATCCTTCGAAAGAAGACTTCTTCTTCAACGAAGACGAGTACTAGATTCTAGATCGTTTTAAGACAGTAATCTTCTAATAGTTGGCGCATTTGCCTGCTCCATCAAAACCTTCTTGCCTCTACTTAGTTTTTCCACAAGAGCTTCATTTCCGTGCCTTACCGTCAAAAGCTCTAAGCCTGTTTCAACTTTAATCAAAAAATCATCTCCCAAAAGCTCCTTGAGTCTAGACTGTTTCTTTTCATTTGTATCAAAGACCAAATCAAATTGTACGGCTGAATTCTGCATCATTCTCAAGTGAATACAACATATCGATAAGGCTCCAAATACCGTTTCCAGATGATCCTCACCAACGAAACTGTTGTCAGAAGGCCCCAGAGATAAGCAAGTCGTATTAGCCCTCGATATATACATTGGCGTGTTCACCTCTAATTCTGGGAAATCTCCAATACAAGTAAATGGACCTTTTGGATTCACAAAACTCTTTACATAGAGAGGAATGTTTCTATTCTGAAGTGGTTTTACAGTCCTTGGGTGAATGACACTTGCTCCATAATAGCTAAGCTCAAGTGCTTCAGAGTAATCTAGTTTCTCTATAGTAACTGTGTCTTCAAAAATTCTTGGATCTGCGTTATGCATACCCTGAACATCCTTCCAAATATTCACCTCTTTTGCACCTGATGCACAGGCGAGAAGGGCAGCACTGTAATCAGACCCCTCTCTTCCCAGCGTAGTAGTAGAACCATTGGGACTAGATCCTATAAAACCCTGAGTAACTACAATTGAGTGATTATTAAATAGTGACATCATATGTTTGCCGTTTTCCTGCATATCATTTTCTGATACTCTCGCCATTCTGTGTCTAGCATCTGTTTTAATGGTGTTTCTCACGTCCCACCAACATGCATTAAATTCACAAGACTTCAAGTATTCTGCAAGGATTCTAGTGCTAGCTAATTCCCCCAATGCAACAGTTGCATCGTATTTAGCATCCAAATCAGAAGACGTATCTAGCTCAAACAAATCCCAAAGCTCCTCAGCAAACTCCGTTCCTAAATCCAATGAATTAGCTACTGAAATATGAGAAGCTGCAATTTTCTCCAACTCCAATCCCGCTTTAACATCGTTTTCCTCAGCCCAAACATTCTCAAGTTTATTCGTAGTCTTTCCCATAGCACTAACAACGACAATAAACTGGTTATCAGATGTTGAACTCTTAAGAATGTTTGCAACATTCCTAACTGCATCCGCATTCTTTACAGATGCCCCACCAAACTTGTGAATTGAAATATCCATTTGACTTTTGACTCTGCTAAGTTAAACGTAGATTGCCCCTATGGAATCATTGCCTTTACCTATTGAAGACATTATTGCAATTATTTTCCTTTTTACTGGTGCATGGAGCGGTTTAAGAAAAGGATTCGTAGTATCTATCGCTTCATTTATTGCAATTATTGCTGGCGGTCTTGGCGCATTTTACTTTTCTGACTTAATGGGTGACTTACTTTCAGAGCATTTTGATTTGAGTGCAAACCAAATTTCAGTCGCAGCATTTGCTCTCACATTTTTAATAGTTGTAGTAGCAGTACACCTTCTCGCTAAGGCATTGGAAAAAATGCTTAAGTTGGTAGCTCTAGGGCTAGTCAACAAGTTAGGCGGCGCTGGGTTTGGGCTATTGAAAAATGCCACAATCCTATCACTCATTATCTATGGATTAAATGGATTCAAGGGTGTGTTACCAGAAGATCTAGGTGAAGACTGCACTATTTATCCTCAGGTAGAAGCAATTGCTCCAGCTATTATGCCATACTGGGAAGACCTTTCGTCAACAACAACACTTGAGAAAGTAGAAGATAAAATCGAAGAAAAGGTTGAAGAATTAGACACCAAAATCGGCAAATAGTTCCTTCACTTTTTGTTTCAGTGACTTTCGAACTTCAGAATAATCCTCTGATTCGTTCATTTTGTGTTGAACGCTAACGTAGTATTTAATCTTGGGCTCAGTTCCAGAAGGTCTCACTGTAATTCTCGAGCCTTTATCAGTGATGAACTGAATAACATTTGACTTAGGGAAATCAGTGAGAGAACCGTCATTGAAGTCTCTAATCTCGACAACTTTTTCCCCGCAGATTTCGCTTGGTGCGTTGTTTCGGTATGTTGCCATTAGTTGTCCGATAACTGCTGCCCCATCAAGACCTTCCTTAACAACAGAAACTAAGCCTTCTTCAAAAACGCTAAACCTCCTATGAATCTCCTCTAACCTTTGAAGCATTGAGCTACCAGCTAGCTTTAACTCGTGAGCCAACTCTGCTAGGACACAACATGAACTCACTCCATCCTTATCCATTGCTACGTCACCTATTAAATAACCGTAGCTTTCTTCACCACCCACTACATAAGTCCTCTTTTCAGAATTAATTGCAGCAGCGATATTCTTAAATCCAGTCAAAGTTTCTTTGTGTCCCACACCATATCCGTCTCCAATTTTCTTGAGTAAAGGCGAAGTCACAACTGTTGAAGCGATAAAGTTTGATGAGTCAAAAGCATCACCATTAGCTCTACCGTTTCTTAAAACGTAATCGAATAAAAGCGCTCCCGTCTCATTTCCGTTGAGAAGCACCATTTGTCCTTTATCGTTTGGGACAGCAAGCCCTACTCTATCTGAATCTGGGTCTGTCCCCATTACTAATTCAGCACCTATACTTTCAGCAAGCTTTACAGCTTCACTAAGAGCTTCCGCCTCTTCTGGGTTGGGACTTTTAACCGTGGGGAAGTATCCGTTGGGTATGTTTTGAGCTTCAACTTCATGGACATTATTAAAGCCAAATTTCTTCAATGCTTGAGGTACACTAACAGCGCCTGTGCCATGAAGAGCAGTGAAAACTAAGCAAACGTCCGATCCTCCATCAGATAGTGAATTAGACCTTCTAAGAGAAAGAACTTTATCTAAATATGCCTCGTCTGATTCAACCCCTAGCTCTATTATGTTCCTTCCACTTAGGTCAAACTTCACATCGTCTAGAGAGTCTATTTTCCTTACTTCAAAAATAATCGATTCATCATGTGGAGCTGTTACTTGAGCGCCATCTCTGAAGTAAACTTTAAAGCCGTTATACTCAGGCGGATTATGACTTGCAGTAATTACAATTCCAGCGTCACACCCCTGATCAATAATAGTAAACGACAACTGTGGAGTGGGCCTAAGTGCTGGATATAAAAGTACCTTAATATCATTTCCTGAGAGCACTTCAGCCACTACTCTTGAAAACGATGGGCTTTGGATTCTAGAGTCGTATGCAATTGCCACTTTTAATTTCTCCATACCTTCTGAATGCGATCTTAGATAGTTAGCAAGGCCCTGTGTCGCCTTCGAAATCGTAACAGCATTAATCCGGTTAGTTCCTGGACCACATTTTCCTCTCATCCCCCCTGTTCCAAACTCCATGTCCTTGTAGAAGGCGTCAATGAGAGCTTCTCTATCTCCCACGTCAAGCCAACCTTGAACTGTTTCTCGTGTTTCTCTATCGAAGGGTTCTTGAGCCCAAACCTCAGCCTTTCTCAAAACCTCTTCCCAAAGATTCATCTCATCCACACAATTTTCGAGTGACTGTTTCCAGTGCTTTCTCTCCAAGCCTAGTGCTTGGAGAAAACTCAAGCCTTCGAGGATAGAATTTTGGGGTCTTTGAGCATCTGTTAGGTACTCCTCAGTTTTCACTCCGGTTACTTTTGGAGTAAGATGAAGCAACTTGAAAATCTCATCCGCAAAACTCTTCCAACTTGCCATTCCATTATCGCTATAATGATAAATTCCTGAATCGAGATTGCTTTCAAGTAAAGCCTTTAATACTTCTGAAAGGCTTCCAGTCCAAGTGGGGGTGCCAATTTGATCTTCAACTATCCTCAAATCCGCACCTTCCTCAGAACCAAGTCTCTTCATAGTATTGAAGAAATTAGCACCTTCAAAATCGTAAAGCCAACCAACTCTAACCACGTAATGTTGGACTCGCTGCATCGTTTCAAGCATCGCCTTCTCACCTTCAGCCTTAGTCGACCCATAAACATTCCTGGGGTCAACCTCATCTTGAGCTTTATATGGACAAACATCAGTCCCCCCATCTTCCCCAGAAAAGACGTAATCAGTACTTATGTGAATCAGCATCACCTCCCGCTCTTCACAGACCTTTGCTAAATTCTGCACACCAGTCACATTTATATTCCTAGTTTTTTCTTGCTCACTCTCTGCCCTATCAACAGCGGTATAGGCAGCACAATTAATCACAGCAAAAGGCTTCTGCCTGTCTACAACTTCCGCAATACCCTTTTCGTCAAGTATGTCTAACTCCTCCCTTGTAAAGCCACACACTTCAAATGCTTCATCACCAATAAACTTCCTCAGCAGACAACTTCCAAGTTGGCCTCCAGCTCCCGTTATTATTAATTTTCTCACGCTACGAAATTACTCTTAATTACGCTTTGGCACGTAACTTGCCAATTTAGAATAAAATATTATATTAATGTTTAAGATTTCAGCACATTTCTCGATGTACTTCGCGGTTCTGTTTTCTGCGCTTCACGTTAGTGCTCAAGACATAAATCCTAAGATTAGGACTGGTAATAAATGGCATAAGTTGGGTCTAGACATAGTTTCAGAAGTTCATTATGAAGGCCAAATTTCCGGAATTCCAGAATACCCAGATGTAGGGTTTGATCTTTACTACAGCAGGAAGAAAGAAGGGAAATTTATAGAGCACGGATTCAGCCTTGGGTGGCAACCAATTGGAACTACTTCAACAGAAGTATTTAATAACGTGGGTATTCAGTATGGTGAATTGAGGGCTACTAATCAGATGTTCCATATTCATTACACGCCAAGAATTACAGTATTAAAGTCTAAGCCATTCTCTCCTTATATCGAAGGTGTAGTAGGATTTAAGGGTGCAGCACTTACAAAGCAGTATATAGATGTAGGTGGAGAGATTATTGATCGTGGAGTTGAAAAAGTGATGTTAGCTCACAACTACGGATTTGCAGTAGGCTTCAACTGGAAAATACTCGATAGATTAGCATTCGATATGAGATATGCAGCAATTGAAAATGGAGATCTGCAAAGAATAACAAACGTATCAATTGGTGATGATGATGAAATCATCTACGATCAAGGTGAATGGAAGGCGCCCGTTGGATACTTCCGAATGGGCGTTTGCTTGATCCTATAATCTAGTTACTTCTCATAGCATCAACCGGCGGCATCTTTGACGCTGAAAGTGCAGGTGCAATCCCCGCAATAAGTCCAGATAAAATAGCTATTGACATAGCCATGCCCACTCGGTAAAGGCTTACGCTAAGCTCAATCCCTAGGTCAGCTGAATTTATGATTAAAATCAAAAATTCAAGGGCTATTAATGCCAAGATTGCTCCAAATACACAAAGAGCTATGGATTCAAATAAGAACTGAATTAAGATAAAGGACGACTTTGCTCCTATGGCTTTTTGGATACCTATGATTCTTGTTCTTTCTCGAACTGACACGAACATGATATTTGCAATGCTGAAACAACCAACAAGGATTGCAAAAATTGCAATAAACCAACCTCCAAGCTCTACCTTAGAAAAGATAGATGATATCATACCCGTGAGCATATCTATTTGATTTACAGAAAAGTCATCAGAATCAGCAGGTCTAACTCTACGAACGCTTCTAAACTGTTGAGTGATTTCATCCTTTAGAGCATCTAAATCTGATTCTTCATCAACCTTAA
>MDSV01085584.1_pt1 | contig 22294 bp, 15 predicted proteins | sample 810851 | NCBI WGS metagenome assembly MDSV01 (sample SAMN05326640, study PRJNA326480) | marine metagenome | isolation source: seawater | place: Atlantic Ocean: North East | collected 2012 | reverse complement strand
GAGCTTCACCGACTGGAAGAATGCCTGGAAGAAGACCGAGCCCTTCCCCTTCACTCCGTCGGTGGCGGAACTCAACGGTCTGAGCGCCGCGCTCGACCGCTACCTCGAAGAAGGCCCGGAAGCCGTCTGGAAACGTCACGCGGTAACGGCGAGGGTCTGCCGGGAAGGCATCAAGGCCATGGGGATCGACCTCTGGCCGGTTTCCGAAGACATCGCCTCGCCGACCGCCACGGCAGTGAAGATGCCTGATGGCATCGATGCCGGTCCGGTGCTGGCGGAGGCGCGGGCGCGCTACGGCATCTCCATGTCGGCGGGACGGGCGGAAACGCTCGGCAAGCTGATCCGCATCGGCCATATGGGCCCGACGGCTCAGCCGGCTTACGCGCTGCTGGCCGTTGCCGCGATGGGCGGGGCATTGAAGGCATTGGGCGCCAAGGTGGATGTGGCGGCGGGACTTGCCGCGGCACAGGCCGCCTGGGACGCAGCAATCGAAGAATAGGGCCGGAAACGGCGATAAAGGAAAGGACAAGAGGGAATGAGTACCAGTCTTGAAGGCCGCAAGGCCGTTGTCACCGGTGCCGCACAGGGCATCGGCAAGGCCATTGCCAGGGCGCTGGCCGAAGCGGGTGCAAAGGTCGTGATTTCCGATATCAACGGCGAGGGCGCGAAGGCCGCCGCCGCGGAGATCGGCCACGGCGCGGTGGGCGTGACCTGCGATTCCACCAAGGTGGACGAGGTCGAGAAGATGCTGGAGGACGCCGCCGAGAACGGCGCCATCGACATCCTCGTCAACAACGCCTCCATCGTTCCCTATATCGCGTGGGACGATGTCGATCTGGCGCATTGGCAGAAGATCATCGACACCAATCTGACGAGCGTCTTCATCGCCAGCCGCAAGGCGACCGACATGATGCGCGCCGCCGACCGCAAGGGCACGGTGCTCAACATCGCCTCGAACGCGTTTTATGCCGGCACGCCGAACATGTCCGCCTATGTGGCGGCAAAGGGCGGCGTGGTCGGCTTCACCCGCGCGCTGGCGACGGAAGTGGGCAAATACGGCATCCGCGTCAACGCGGTCACGCCGGGGCTGATCGAGTCCGACGGCGTGAAGGCGAGCCCCCATGCCGAAAGCTTCGGTTTCGTCGAGATGCTGCAGGCCATGCCCGGCAAGGGCCAGCCCGCCGATATCGCCAAGGTCGTGGCCTTCCTCGTCTCCGACGATGCCGGTTGGATGACCGGCCAGTGCGTCAATGTCGATGCCGGCATGATCCGCCTTTAGGGCACTGCGCGGTCGAATGTAGACATCCGCGACAAAGCGACAAAATCGATGGATGAAGCGGAGGCTTCGCGACATACGCGGAGCCTCGATGGCGAACCACTACCGGTTGGCGATTCACCGCTGTGCTCGAGGGCGCAGCAAATGCATGAATTACCGGTGCAATTGATCAGGTTTTAGGTGTCTTTCACTCGAAATAATTATTATAAAATAATAAAATTCTTTATTTATGTAATTATAAATATTTTTTTATTTAAAAAATAAAGTATTTTTGTGTGATTTAGTAGCCTATCGCCGTTGAGACGTGATCTCCAAACATCAATTTTTGTTGGTGCACGTTGACATCGACTTACAAAAATGTTGGACAAACCCAAGGATGGTTGTGCGGAGCTTTCTCGGCTCTGCTGCAATATAAAGCGGGGGCAGTTCGATCGTGCAGTTCAACAAAGTCGTCATCATTTCGCTCCTTCTTTGCCTGCCGATCGGCATGTGGGGCGTCATTGCCCCAGATCAGATGGCGGCAAGCGTTCTGGGCTTCACCAGCTATTTCATGGTCGGGGCGAGTTGGTGGTGGCTGGGTCTCTGTTCGAGTTTCGTGCTTCTGGCCGCGTTTCTGGCATTTGGTCCCTACGGCTCCATTCGCCTGGGCAAGGACGATGAAAAGCCGGAATTTTCCTATTCGTCGTGGATTGCGATGCTGTTTGCCGGCGGCATGGGGGCCGGTCTGCTGTTCTGGGGCGTTGCCGAGCCGGTGACGCATTTTGAAAATCCGCCCGTCGGCACGCCTGCATCGGCTGAAGCCGCGCGGCAGGCCATGGTGATCACCAACCTGCATTGGGGGCTGCATGCCTGGTCGATCTACGGCGTTTGCGCGCTGGTGATTGCCTATTTCACTTTCCGGCTGGACAAGCCGCCGCTGATTTCGACTCCGCTGCGTGGGCTCTTTTCCGGCCGCTCGTCCGATGTCGCCGCCACCACTGCAGACGTTCTTGGCGTCGTTGCCGTGGTCTTCGGCCTTGCCGGTTCTCTGGCGATGGGCGCCCTGCAGGTGCGCTCGGGCCTGACCGCGCTGTTCGATTTCCCCGCGATCAACGCGGTTTCGCTGGCCGTGCTGGCCGCCCTGTTTGTGATGTACATGATCTCGACGCTCACAGGCGTCGAAAAGGGTATGAAACTGCTTTCCGACATCAACATGATGCTGGGTCTGGCGCTCATGGCTTTCATCCTGATCTTCGGGCCAACGGCCTTCATCATGGAAACATTCGTAACGACGATCGGCGCCTACATGTCGCAGTTTGTCAGCATGTCGTTCCGCCTGTTCCCGTTCGAGGGGCTGACGGAGTGGTCGGCCAACTGGACGCTGACCTACCTGATCTGGTGGCTGGCCTGGGGACCGTTCGTCGGCGTGTTCATCGCGCGCATTTCCCGCGGACGCACCATCCGCGAATTCTGCATGGGCGTCATCCTGATCCCGACCGCCTTTTCCATTCTCTGGTTCGCCGTTTTCGGCGGCGCCGGCATTTATGTCGAGATGTACGGTCCCGGTGGCCTTGCGTCCGTCATCACGCAGGATGTTGCCGCCGCGTTGTTCTCGTTTCTCGATTATTTCCCGTTCTCCTCGGTGCTCAGTATTGGCGCGCTGCTGCTGATCGTGATCTTCCTGGTGACGTCGGCCGACAGCGGCACATTCGTGCTGTCCATGATGACCACGAACGGAAATCTCAATCCGCCCGCCGCCGCGAAAATCGTATGGGGCAGCATCGTCGCCGTCATCACGGCAGCAACGCTTCTGGCGGGATCCGTCGATGTGGCAAGGGCCATGTCGACGCTTGGCGCGATACCGTTCTCCGCGATCCTGATCTTGCAGATCGTCAGTTTCCTGCGGCGATTAAGACGTGATCCCTCGCGCGAGAAACCGGTCGAGGCCGATACCAATGAGGTGATGTCATGAGGGCATTTGTCTCGCTGCTGATCGTTATCCTGCTGGCGGGCTGCTCGTCGGACCCTGTCAGGGTGGGCTCCAAGAACCTGGCGGAAAGCCGCGTTCTGGCGGAAATGTTTGCCCTTCTGCTGGAAGAGGATGGCGTGTCGGTCAAGCGCATGCCCTCGCTCGGTGCCACGGGCGTCGTCTACCAGGCGCTGATCGACGACGACATCGATCTATATCCCGAATATACCGGCACGGCGCTGGCGTTCCTGGGCGCGCGCAGCAACGGTGATGCAGACGAAGCCATGCGGGTGGCCTCCGAGGGGCTCGCCCGCAACGGCCTTGTCCTGCTCGACAGGCTCGGCTTCGAAACCGATTACGTGGTTCTGACCCGGCCAGCCATCGCGGCCGCCAATCACCTCGATGACATCTCCGATCTTGCCGGTGCGGATGGCAGGCTGCGCCTCGGCGTCACGCAATCCTTCGCGGAGCGACCCCGCGACGGGCTGGAGCCTTTCCTGGACCGGTTCGGTCTGACATTCGAAGATATCGAGGTGTTCAGCGAAACGAGCCGGGAGGGCATGTATGACGCGCTTCTGGAAAGAAGCGTCGACATCATCGTCGGCCTCTCCACGGATCCGGAGATAAGCGATTACGAGCTTGTCGCGCTCAGCGATGCCACGGGGTTCTTTCCCGTCTATCAGGCCGCGCCGCTGACATCGGACCTCGCGCTGGAGCGGACTCCCGACATCGCCGCCGCCATGCAGAAACTGGCGGGCAGGATCGACGACGACATGATGCGGTCGCTGAACGCCGCTGTGCGCCTCGATGGCCGGCCGGTCAACCGCGTGGCGCGGCAGGCGCTTTACGACCTCGGCCTGGTGGCGAAGCCGCCACGCGAGCGCACGCCGGTTCTTGCCATCGCCATGGGACCGGAGACGATGGGCACCGATGCCGGCATCGAAACGCTGCGCGCGGTCCGCAAATCCATGCGCGGCCGCGACGTCAATCTTCTGTCGACCAATGTGCCGCTGGAAGCGATGGCAAGCGGCGAAGCGAGGCTGGCGCTGACGCCGGCGCTCTCCGGCTTCAGCCTGACCGATGGCCGCGTGACCCGCGATGAGCGTGTCGAGGCGATCGCCGCCATCGGCTCGACCTTCCTGCATGTGTTGACGCGCTCCGATGACCGCGCATTGCCGGAAGGAACGCTGACGATTGCGACGGGACCGGTGGGGTCGGCCTCGCATACGCTCGCGCTGGCCGTCGCCCACAACAGCAACCGAGACATCAGCGTCACGCCGCTGGATGACTTTGGCGCACAGGCCGCGTCAGCGGTATTGCGCGATGGCGATGCCGACCTGGCTTTGATCTTTGCCGCAAGAGGCCGTCAGGATCTGGTCGATCTTTTCGCGCGGTCGGACGATGTCACCCTTGCCGATGTTGCCGGCTGGTGGACCAATGCCGACCGTCTTTCCATGCCGGTCATGCGCGAGGCGCAGATCGCCGCGGGCACATATCCGGGCATTGACGAGACCGTCGAAACGCTTTCCACGCAAATGATCCTGTTCGGACCCGCCACATCCGACCGGTTCTTGATCGGCCAGCAGGGTCCCAATGCGTTCTTCGACGAGCCGCGACCGCTGCAGGATAAAAGCGTGGCAGCCATAAACCGGAATCTCGGCTTCCATGCAGCAGTCGACCCGCACCTGCGCCGCGCTGCCGCGCTGACGCCGGAAGTCAATATCCTTGACGACCGGATCAATCCCTATCCCGGTCGCGCGATCCTGATGATCGCGATCTTCGGGTATCTCGTATGGGCGGGCTGGCTCTTCGTCAGGCCAGAACGGGAAACGACCGACTGATAACAATCCGGAAACGAAAGTCTGCGGTCTTCAGTTTCGAGGAAGCGAACATCTCGGCAATCGCCTGTCCGGCGGTTGACAAAGCGCGGCGCGGGCCGCAATCTCGGCACATTCACCCGGGGGGTCCCGACAAGGGGCTGAGATTCTGATAGCCGGTCCGCAAGGTCCGTGCAGCGCAGTGACCCGATGAACCTGATCCAGTTCATACTGGCGTAGGGATGGTGTTCGGGCTGCGCGTCTCCGGCAGAGACTTTTATGGCGTGTTTCACGCGGCCAATCTCCATTCATTACCGGGAACTGGGTCTCCACGCTTCGAGCACTGGAGGCTCCGACCAATGAAAGATATTTTCCCAACCGTCACCACGGGTCCGCTGCCCGCCTCGCGCCGCGTCTGGCACCGGGGGGCGCTTAATGCCGATATCCGCGTGCCGATGCGCGCGATCGATCTGCACCCGACAGCAGGCGAACCGCCTGTCACCGTCTATGACAGCTCCGGCCCCTATACCGACCCGCAAGCCGAGATCGCCATCGAAGGCGGGCTGCCGCGCCTGCGCGAAGCCTGGATCGCCGCGCGCGGCGATACGGAGCAATATGACGGCCGCCATGTGAAGCCGGAGGACAACGGTTTCGCCGAGGGCAAGCGGCTGGTGCCGGAATTTCCCGTGCGGCACCAGCCGAAACGCGCGAAGAACGGCCGCGCCGTTACCCAGATGGCCTATGCCCGCGCCGGTATCGTGACGCCGGAAATGGAGTTTGTCGCCATCCGCGAAAATCTCGGACGGCAGGCGGCAAGGCAGGCGATGGAACGGGACGGCGAAGCCTTCGGCGCCGAGATCCCCGATTTCATCACACCCGAATTCGTACGCGACGAGGTGGCGAAGGGCAGGGCGATCATCCCCGCCAACATCAATCACCCGGAACTGGAGCCGATGGCGATCGGCCGGAATTTTCTCGTCAAGATCAATGCCAATATCGGCAATTCCGCCGTCACCTCCTCGATGGCCGAGGAAGTGGAAAAGATGGTCTGGGCGATCCGCTGGGGCGCCGATACGGTGATGGATCTTTCCACCGGCCGCAACATCCACAATATCCGCGACTGGATCATCCGCAATGCGCCGGTTCCGATCGGGACGGTGCCGCTTTATCAGGCGCTGGAGAAGGTCGGCGGCATCGCCGAGGACCTGACTTGGGAGGTGTTTCGCGACACGCTGATCGAGCAGGCCGAGCAGGGGGTGGATTATTTCACCATCCATGCCGGCGTGCGGCTGCACATGATCCCGATGACGGTGAACCGTGTCACCGGCATCGTATCGCGCGGCGGCTCGATCATGGCCAAATGGTGCCTGCATCATCACCGCGAGAGCTTCCTCTACGAGCATTTCGATGAGATCTGCGACATCGCGCGGGCCTATGATGTCAGCTTCAGTCTTGGAGACGGATTGCGGCCCGGTTCCATCGCCGATGCCAACGACGAGGCGCAGTTCGCCGAGCTCGTAACGCTGGGGGAACTCACGCAGATCGCCTGGGCCAAGGATTGTCAGGTGATGATCGAGGGGCCCGGCCACGTGCCGATGCACAAGATCAAGGCGAACATGGACAAGCAGCTTGCGAGCTGCGGGGAGGCGCCGTTCTATACGCTCGGGCCGCTGACCACGGACATCGCGCCGGGCTACGATCATATCACGTCCGGCATCGGCGCAGCGATGATCGGCTGGTTCGGCACGGCGATGCTCTGCTATGTGACGCCGAAGGAGCATCTCGGCCTGCCCGACCGCGACGATGTGAAGACCGGCGTCATCACCTACAAGATCGCCGCTCATGCCGCCGATCTCGCAAAGGGGCATCGGGCGGCGCGGATCCGTGATGACGCGCTATCGCGCGCGCGGTTCGAATTCCGCTGGGAAGACCAGTTCAACCTCTCGCTCGACCCGGAAACGGCGCGCTCGATGCATGACGAGACCCTGCCGAAGGAGGCGCACAAGGTCGCGCATTTCTGTTCCATGTGCGGGCCGAAATTCTGCTCCATGCGCATCAGTCACGACATCCGGGCGGAGGCGCAGAAGGAGGGAATGGAGAAGATGGCCGAAAAATTCCGCGATGGCGGAGACCTGTATGTCCCGCTGGAGGACGCCAAGTGAGGCTGCGTCCGGGATAGCTGCCTGCCGGCGGTGGGCAAAGTCACTGCCGGCGCACTGCACGGCCAATCATGTCGTCTTGGACGATGGCCTTGCGGGCGGGAATGGCTCCCGCCCGCAAATTTGCTTTATGGGATCAGAACTTCACCTGGAGCCTTGCGTTGACGCCGTTGTAGCTGACGTCGTCGCCGAACTGGCCCTGGTAGGAAACGCCGATCGTGGTGTTGGGTGACAGGTCGAAATCGAGACCGGCCTCGACCACGGCGGCATCCTCGGCGACGGCGACGCCGGTGATGGTGAACGGCGTCGAGCCCGCAAAGGCCTGCGTGACGGACGGCGTGATATCGCCGAAGGCGTGACGCCAGCCGATCATCCCGCTTGCCTTCGCCTTTGTCTGGCCCAGCATGAAGTCCGACGATACGCGCAGACCCACGGTGGTGAAGGTCGTATCGGAGCTTCCGCTTGCGCCGTTCAGCGCCGCAGCGCCGCCGGTCTCGCTGTAGCCATCGCTATCCAGATTGACATAGGCGAGGTTGGCGAACGGCTCCAGCTGAACGTCGGAGAGATCGAACTGATAGCCGAGTTCTCCGAAGGCCTGGAAGGTGCCGGCGTCATAGCTGCTGTCGAGCGCATTCGTAAGGTCCGGGATGAACACCGAGCGGCTGGTGTCGATCTGGTGCCACGTATAGGCAAGGCCCGAGCGGAAGCCGAGGCCACCCCACTGCGAACCGGCATAGAGGCCGAGCGAGTAGTTGTCGCTGGAACCCGACGACGCGCGGTCGTCGCTGTCGAAGCTCGAATGGCTGTAGCCGGCGAGCGCGCCGACGCGCCAGGTTTCGGCAACCGGGATGTCGACGCCGACCAGCAGGCCGCCCGTCGCGCTGTCGAGGCCGGCGGCATTGGCGTTGCCGTCGAACTTGTTCCACGCCCCGAAGGCGCTGCCCCAGGCGGCGATCCCGTCTGCCTGATCGGGGGCGGCAAGGTTAGCCCCGTCCGGCCCGTAGGCCAGAACCGGGGCCGACGATGCGCCGACCGTGCCGAAGGCTGCCCGCAGGCGATCGGCTTCCGCGCCGCGGACGATGCCGCTTTCCTCGATCAACGCCGATTTGACCGACGCATGGATCTCGCCGGAAAGCTGGTCGAAGCCGTTGCGGATGAAATCGGGATCGTCCGGCAGCATGACGATCGCGTCATAGAGCTGGTTTCCGGCGGTAAAGCCGATCGACTCCACACTTGCCGCAACGGCCGCCTGGTTGGCGGTTTGAGCCAGCGATGCGAAATCGCGGTCGTTGCGCTGCAGCTTCAGGCCGATTTCGCTCGCGCCATAGATGAAGTCGGGCGTCAGGAAGGCGAAATCGGAGGTGACGCTTGCAAACTGGCCCTCGATCTCACCGGCCGAGAGGACGGTGTAGGTCGAGCGCGGATCGTAGACGCCGTCGAAGCCGACATGCGCGAGCGTTCCGTCCAGCGAGGCCTTGCCGGTCACCGTCACAGCGTCGCTGCGGCCGGTTTCCGGGTCGACTTCGACGGCAAAGATCGAGCCGCTGGCGAAGGCGAGGTCGCCGTCGATCGTGAGCGTGCCGATGGAATTGCCCGGCGACAGCGTGCCGCCCGCGGCGATTGCGACCAGCGAACCCGCGCCGGAGCCGATCGTGCCTGAGCCGCCGAGAACAGCGCCGTCATTGACGGTCATGCTACCGCCGAGCTTGCCGAGGCCGTTTTCGTCGCCCACCAAGAGCTTGCCCTCATTGACCAGCGTGGTGCCGGCGAAGCCGGAGCTGTCGGCCGTCAGAAGCAGGGTGCCCACGCCGCGCTTTTCGAACGTGCCGTCGCCGGAGAACGTCTTGAGGGCGGTCACCGGAACCGTCGGATGCGAGACATCGATCCAGCCCTGGCCGTCGAAACGGATGGCCTTGTCGATCGAGGTGATCGGCCCGGTCCACTGCGCCCAGTCATCGTCGGGTCCGGCGGTGCGGATGCCGCCATTGTCAAGCGTGATCAGACCGTCGGTCGAGCCGAGCGCCGCGCTTTCGTCGATCGCCACGGTTTTGCCAGCGGTGACGACGATATCGCGGAAGCGCTCATGATCGTCCACGCACATCGCGCGGGCGCCCTGAAGCGAGAGATGCTGAGCATCGGCGCAATCGAGCGCCAGCTTGAGGGGGGCGAAGGGGTCGTTTTCGAAGTCGAGCCCGGTCTTCGCGGAAAGTGCGGCGCGTACGGCTGGATCGTTGAGGCCGAGCGTTGCCACAAGCTCGTCCCAGGCCGGGTTTTCCGGCTTGGTGTCGAAGGCGAGGTCCTCATCGACATATTTCATGAGGATATCGCCCCATTGCTCCCAGCTCATGTCGCTGATGCTGCCGATGCCCGGGAATTCCTCGCGATGCGCCTGGAAGTAGTCGTCGAGAACGTTGCGGAAGAACTCCGGATTGGAGGTGTCCGTGAGCTTGTCGAGATAGGCCTTGTAAACCGCCTGCTGTTCGGCGGGCACGTAGAGGGCAAGCTCCTCCTGGAAGGCTTCCGGGTCGTGACGGTCATAGACCGCGTTGGCAAGCAGGAAGCCGAGACGGTCCTCAGTGACTTCAGGCGCCTGCGCATAGATCGGGCGACCATCCTCGTCGGAAAGCTGGCCGAGATAGACATCGGTGCGATGGTTGTTGCGCGACAGCCGGAATTCGCCGGCGCGCTCGGCGGAATCGCGCGTGTTGGCGTCGAAGGTCAGGCGAACCTTGCCGCTGTCGCCGATTTCCTCGACATTGGGGCCCTTCCAGCGGATTTCATGGGCGAGCGGCTCATGGTCGGAAAGCGCCTTGCCGCTCTCGGTGGTGCTGATGTCCTGATCGAGAACGCCGCCGACATAGCGATCGTCTTCGGCATCCGTCAGTTCCCACCATTTGGCGTAGGGGCGCGAGGCGATGAAGTGGTCGATCTGGGTGCGGCCCCAGGACGGCCATTTGAAGGCCTCGTCATCTTCTTCCACGCTCGGCCATGTGGTGCTGCCATCCGCCAGCTTGTGGGGGGCGAAGCGTTCGCGATCCTCGGGATTCTGCAGGATCTGATACTGCTTCTTCAGAAGGTTCATCGTGTAGGGCGTGTTGCCCGCCACGGGGTAGGTCTCGTCGGTGAACAGGCCTTCCGGCGCGGTATTGGTCTCGCGGTTGATATAGGCTTCGGCGGCGGCGTATTTTTCCGAACCGATGGCGTGATTGCGCGCGACATATTGCAGAGCCCAGGCCTTGTGGTCCGCATTGCCGGTCTCGCGCGCGCGCTTCATCATGAATTCCTGCTGAACCACTTCCAGCAGTCCGCGCTCGGAGATGTCGCCCGCGTTGAAGTCCCCCGTCATGATAATGGGGCTGGCCTTGCCTGCGGCCCAGTCGTTCAGCTCATGGGCTTCGCGGTTGCGATGGAGGAAGGCATCATCGCGGTAATCAAGATGCTCCGTCGCGATGATCGTCTGCGGACGGCCGTTCTCGCCGCCGACAACCACATGAACCGGCTCATCGGTATTGCTGTAATCGATGATGTCCTTGTCGCGCCATGCGAGGCCGGTGTCGCCCTTCGAGTGCAGCGAATAGTCGCCGGCGCCAAGCTCGGCCATCTTCTTCTGGATGTCGACGCCGTAGCTGTTGCGGTATTCCTGGATGGTGATGAAGTCGTAATTGCCCGATGAAAGAAGGTCGGCCGCTTCGGGAATGAGCGTCGATGCCCCCCAGGTGTTCAAGGAGATGATGCGCAGCGCATTGTCCTCGGCCTTCGCCGGAACAGCGCTGACGGCCAGCAGCGAAACGCCGCTCAGAAGGCCCAGCATCTTGCCTGAAATGTGCGCGCGGCTTCCCAGCCGCTGAATGATACCATTCATCGGGTATTCCTTTCGTAATCGGAACGCTATGAAATTTCGATTTGCGTCGTCAGGTTAACATGTTTCGAAAGCGACATATAAGACCCTTATATGTCATATTTACAACATTTTTATAGATTCCTTGCGTACACGCCCTCGGTGTTTCAAAAAGGAGGGCACAGAATCGGAAATGGTGCTGGAGGTGGTGTGGACGTGGAAAGCAACGGAGAAGAAAGAAAGAAGGAAAGCCGTCAGTCGTCGATACTGCGATTGATGGAGAAGAACTTCTATATCTCCGTAGAGGAGATTTCCGATTTCTTCACGGTGACCACCCAGACGGCCCGGCGCGATATTCTGGCGCTTGAAAAGGCGGGTCGCGTGCGCCGTCTTCACGGCGGGGCGGTGCTTGTCGGCCCGCTGGAGGAAACCGTCTACCGCCGTCGGCGCGTCGACAATGCGGAGCAGAAGCAGCGCATCGGCGAACTTGTTGCCGACCTTGTGCCGGATGGCGCGTCGATCTTCATCGATTCCGGCACCACCTGCGAAGCGATCGCGCGCGCGCTGTCGAGCCGCAATCATCTCAGGGTTCTGACCTACAGCCTCAGGGTCGCGACGATCCTGAACGAGAACACCAATTTCACGCTGGCCGTCCCCGGCGGTTTCGTCCGTCCGATCCATGGCGGTATCTTCCAGGAAGAGACGCCCGAATTCATCCGCAACTTCAAGTTCGACAGTGCGATCATCTCGGTGAGCGGCATCGACAATGACGGCGACCTCTGCGACGACGACCATGCCGAGAGCGTGGTCGCGACGGCGGCGATGGCGCAATCGCGCCACACGCTTCTGGCCGTCGACAGCAGCAAGTTCGGCAAGCGCGCCATGGTGCGGCTGGGTTCGATATCCGATGTGGACACGCTGGTTACCGACACCATGCCGGAAGGGGATATCCGTCGTCTTCTGGATGAAAACGGCGTCGAGATCGTTTGCTGAACCGCGGCGAAAGCGCGCCGCCGGCCGCTTTTCCGCTGTCGCTTTCATGTCCTTGACGCCGCTATGTTCTCGAAAATGTCGGTGGCGAGCGTCTGGATCCCCGGAAGGCAGACATCGCACAGAGGCTGCAACACGTCGCGCGTTCCCGTTCCCGTCAAAACGCCGACCCTGAGACCCGCCCCGCCGGAGATCGCCATGTTCATGTCATGGGGATTGTCGCCGACGACCGCGGTCTGCGCGGGCGCGACGCCCATCGCCTCGCAAAACGCCAGCAACATGCCGGGTTCCGGCTTGACGCCGTAGCCGCTGTCATAGCCGGCGATGAAGTCGATCCATGGGGTCAGCGACAGGCGCTCCACCAGTCCTTCGATCGCCGCCTGGCTGTCGCTGCTGGCGATGCCGAGCCGGAACCCGCGCTCATGCAGGTTGCGAAAAAGCTTGACCAGATTGGTGACCGGAACGGCGTCGGAGACTGCGGCGGTAAACAGCGTATCGAGCGCGGCGGTCAGCTCGCCGACGCTGAAACGCGCGCCGGCCTCGACCCAGGCCCGGGCGATCTCGTCGGTATTGCCGGCGGCCAGCAGACTGTTTGACGATGTCTGCCCGCTTTCGGCATCCATGCCGCCAACGCTGAGAAGATGCGCGGCAAGCGCCGGATCGCCGCTCGCGGCAAGATCGGCTGCGGCCCGGTTGATGGGCGCCCAGGTGCGCTGGTAATCGAGGAGAGTGCCATCCTTGTCGAAAAGGATGGCCTTGATGGGGGAGGCCGTCATGGCGTTTTCCGCTCTTATCTTATGAGATTTACGTTCTTGACGCCGGCGAGCCGCATCAGCACGCGCACGACGATCAGGCACAGCACCACGATCCCCATGATGCAGACCGAAAAGGCGGCCGCCTGGTTGATCGCGCCGCGATCCGACAATTGCAGCACCGAAACGGAGGCAAGCTGGGTCGAGGGGGTGACGAGAAAGATCACCGCCGAAAGCGAGACCATGGAGCGCATGAAATAGAACACGCCCACGCCCAGAAGGGTCGGCCAGATGAGCGGCAGCGTGACCTTGCGCAGGGTCGTCATCGAAGTGCCGCCGAGCGTCGTCGAGGCCTCGTCAAACGTCGCGCCGATCTGCTTCAGGCTGGTCGATGAGATCAGGAAGGCATGGGCGTGGTTGTAATAGACCTCGAGGATCACGATCAGCGCAAAGGTTCCGTAGAGGAAATTGAGCGGATTGGCAGGTGAATTGAACACCAGGATATAGCCGAGGCCGAGCACGATGCCGGGCACTGCGGCCGGCAGGATCGCCAGAAACGACAGCGGTCCGGTCAGCGCGGTCTTGAACTTGTGCACCACGATGGCGCCGAGCCCGGTGACGATGATGCCGACGATAGCGGTTGCGAAAGCGACGAAAACGCTGTTCCAGAGCGGGTCGGTCCCATTCTGGACATCGAAGCGGTAGTGGCGCAGCGTGAAGCTCATATTGTACGGCCACAGATGCACGAAGCTGGCGAACACGACGATGCCGACCACGGACACAACCAGCCCCGCCACAACATAGGCATAGAGCGAGAAGAACAGGTCGCGCCGCGCCGAGGGTTTTGGCGTCAGCGGCCGGGATTGCTCGGTGACCAGCGCGTGCTGGCGCGCGGTCATCCGCTTCTCGATCAGCTTTGCAAACATGGCCGGCACCAGCAGCGCCACGCCGATGACCGCGCCGAGGCCGAACTGGGCCTGACCGATGACCTGATTGTACACTTCCGTCGCCAGCACGTTGAAGTCGCCGCCGATCACCATCGGATTGCCGAAATCGGTGATCGCCAGCATGAACACGATGAACAGCGTGGCCGCCAGCCCGTAGCGGGTGGCGGGCAGCGTGACGTCGCGGAAGATGCGCAGCGGCCCGGCGCCGAGCGCTTCCGCGCTTTCATAGATCCGGGCATCCGCCACGGCGAGCGCTGCCGACAGGATCAGGAAGGCGTAGGGAAAGGCATAGAGCGCATTGGCGATCGCCACGCCCCAGAAACCGTAGATGTCGAGATCAAAACCGAGATAGCGGTTGAGGATGCCGTTGCGTCCGAGAAGCAGGATCAGGCCCTGTGCCTGAACCAGCGACGGCGCGAACAGCGGCACCAGGATCACGATGCGCAGGAACCATTTGCCGGGAATGATCGCGCGTTGAAGCGCATAGGCATAGCCATAGGCGACCACCACCACGATCGCCGTGGAGGTGAGCGAGACCAGAATGCTGTCGCCGACGAGTTCCCAGAAACGCATGGTCGAGAAGGTGGCGATGAAGTTGCCCAAGCCGAGACCGTCCGGGGTCTCCAGGCTGCGCATCAGTATGCCCAGCAGCGGCAGCAGCAGAAAGATGATCAGGAGGGCTGCGACGAACAGCGTCATCGCCCAGATGCTGGCGCGGTCGGCAATATCGGTGCCGCGGGCGGGGCGGCTTGCGGTCTTCACGGCGTTGCTCATGCAAGCACCCTCAGGGCTTCGGCCGGAATGACGATGCCGAGACGCTCGCCCACTTTCGGAACCGTGCTCGCGCCGTGCAACTCGACGCTGATCGGCGCCTTGGGCTCGGCATCCGTCACCACCTCGACGCGGGTGATATTGCCGAGATAGGTAACGCCGGAGACGGTTGCGGGCAGGGTGTTGTCGCCGGCGGCGTCGACCTCGGTCAGCGAAATCATTTCCGGGCGCACGCCGAGGGCAGTCACATGATCGGGGGTGTTTTCGCTATCGGCAAGGTGGAGCGCCACGCCGCCGAAGCTCGGCTGCATGCGCGTGTTTTCATCCAGTTTCAGTATATTCATTCGTCCGATGAAATCAGCTACGAAGGCGGTTTGCGGTTCTGCATAAAGGTCACGCGGCGAACCGATCTGTTCGATGGTTCCCTTGTTCATGACCACGACGACATCCGCCATCGCCAGCGCCTCTTCCTGATCGTGGGTGACCATGATCGTGGTCAGGTTCAGGCGCTGCTGCAGGCTGCGGATTTCCACGCGCAATTCCTCGCGTACCTTGGCATCAAGCGCGGACAGCGGCTCGTCGAGCAGAAGCAGGGACGGATCGGGCGCGAGCGCGCGCGCCAGCGCGATGCGCTGCTGCTGGCCGCCCGACATCTGCGCCGGCAGCTTGGCGCGGTGATCGGCAAGGTGCACGAGGTCGAGCATCTCGTCGACGCGGCTGCCGATCTTGGCCTTGTCCCAGCGCCGGCATTCGAGCCCGTAACCGACATTGCGAGCCGCGCTCATGTTGGGAAACAGCGAATAGGACTGGAACACGACGCCAAAATTGCGCGCCCGGGTGGGCACCGCCGTCAGGTCCTCGCCGCCGAGTTCGATCGTGCCTTCATCCGCATCTTCCAGTCCGGCGATGACGCGCAGCAGCGTGGTCTTTCCGCAGCCAGACGGGCCGAGAAAGCAGACGAAGTTTCCGTGCGGGACATCGAGCGTGACGTTGTCGAGTGCTGTCAGCCTGTCGAAGCGCTTGACAAGGTTGCGGATCGAAAGGTCCATCGCGCGTTCTCTCCTGATGCGGGTTTGGCGGTGCGGGGCGGGGAAGGATGATGCCGTTTCCACTTGGCCGCACGTAAAGCAATTCAATGAAACAGATCAGCCGAAGCTTGCTTCCGCCGAATTGCGTTTGGCAAAAAGCGCCGGCGGGCATGATCGCCCGCCGGCTGCGTCATCATCTGGCGTTTCTTAGCGCTCGTAGCGCTCCTGCCAGGTGTTGATGATCTCCGTGCGGTCTTCGGCCGCGGCACGGAAGTCGACCGGGAACAGGGCGGCCGGAACATCCTCGGGCAGGCCGGCGGAGATGAACCGCTCCGGCACTTCGCCGCCCGGAACCGTCACGATCGTCTTCCAGTCGTAATAGGCCGTGGCCGCTTCGGGGCTGAGGGTCCAGTCGAGGAAGCGCTTGGCGGCATCCTTGTGCTCGGAAGAGGCGACCAGCGCGTTGCCTTCCAGCTCGTTGCCGGCGCCTTCGGAGGGCACGACCATGGTGATCGGGTAGCCTTCCTCGATGTTCTTGATGGCGCGCATGGCGTAGGAGGCGCCGACGGTGTATTCGCCCATCGAGGCGACGTTGCAGGGGCGGGAGCCGGACTTGATGTACTGCGCGACGTTCTTGTCGAGCTTGTCGAGGAAGGTCCAGCCTTCGTCTTCGCCCATCATCTGGAGCAGCGCATCGATCTGGATATAGCCGGTGCCCGAGCTTGCCGGGTTGGGCATGACAACCTCATCGGCAAAGGACGGGTCGGTCAGATCGGCCCACGAGGTCGGCATTTCCAGCCCCTCGGCCTCGAGGCGTTCATTGTTGACGCAGAATGCCGCCATGTAGCCGGTAACCGCAAACCACTTGTTGTCGGGGTCGCGGAACTGCGCGGGAACGGTATCGATGCCCTTCGGCTCGTAGGCTTCCAGCGTTTCCTCGATCTGCGGGTTGACCATGGAGGTGACGGCAAAACCCCACAGCACGTCATGCTGGGGATTGGCTTTTTCCGCGATGATGCGGGCGGCGAGATCGCCGGTGGAAAGCCTCAGAAGGTTGACGTCGATATCGGGCATGGCCTCCTTTGCCTTTTCGAGAAAAGCTGCGGCCTCGTCTTCTTCGTAAGAGGTATAAACGGTAATCGTCTCGGCGAAGGCAGCGCTCGAGATCAGTGCGCCGGTGAGTGCGCCAAGCGTCAAAAATCCAAATTTCTTCATCTTCGTTCTCCTTTGTACCTGAAACGACAAAAATGTTCGTTTTAAGACATTTATCCATTGAAAATGAACGTTTGATGACAATAAGGCGGTTTTCCGTCTGTTACAAGGCCCAAAACGGGAAATGCTGAGTCGCCCTGATTTCTATAGGTTGTGTTGCCTGAAAACCGGGCACCGTTTCGCGCAGCGCCCCGGCGACTGGCTGGTCATATCGCTTGGGGACGCGGCGGACGATCGGGGTCTTTCGCGAAACCGTCAAAAGCTGATAGCCTCGACGCGCGTCCGGAAAAACGGGCGCGACTTGGAGCATTGGACAGTGGTAACGATCAAGCCGGCCGGCGATCAGGCCGTGACCGTGGAATTTGCAGACAGGATCGACGCGGACGTCAATGCCCGCGTGATCGCGCTTGCCGACGCTTTGAAGGCGCGGCCGGTGGAAGGCATTGTCGAAACCGTTCCGACCTACCGCTCGCTGCTGGTCTATTACGATCCCGGCCGCATTCGCGGCGCGCAGCTGATGCCGCTGCTTCACGAGCGGGTGGAGCATCTCACCGAGGGCGGGGAAAACACCACCCGCCATTTCCGGGTGCCGGTCTGCTATCGGGGCGATAATGCGCTTGATCTCGCAGACCTTGCCGAAATCAAGAATATCAGTCCTGAAGAGCTGATCGCGCTGCACACCGCTGCCGATTACCGGGTCTACATGATCGGGTTTGCGCCCGGCTTCACTTATCTCGGCGGCCTGCCTGAGGCGCTACATACGCCTCGCCTTGCCGTACCGCGCCAGAAGGTGGCGGCGGGCGCGGTCGGCATTGGCGGCGCGCAGGCGGCGATCAACTCGCTGTCCGGCCCCAGCGGCTGGCGCTATATCGGCCGCACGCCGCTGCGCCTGTTTGACCCGGAGCGCGCAGACCCCTCCTTCTTCCGCGCCGGCGACACGATCCGGTTTTTCGAGATCGGCGCCGACGAGATGGCGGCGCTGGAACACCGCGCGGCCGCGGGCGAGGCCATTGTGGAACCGGAGGCGGCATGAACAGGCTGGAGGTCGTCAGGGCCGGTCTCATGGTTTCCGTCCAGGCGCGGCCGCGCACCGGCTATCTTGCCGCCGGCGTCTCGCCATCCGGGCCGATGGACAAGGCTGCCTTTCGCATCGCGCAGGCGCTTGTCGGCAATGGCGATGACGCGGCGGCGCTGGAATTCGCACAGTTTGGCGGAAGCTATCGCGTCAGCGCGCCCTGCATGGTGGTCGTCACCGGCGGGACCGCGCAGGTGACGATCAATGGGCGGGCCATGCCGCTTTGGGAAAGCCATGCGCTGCGGCCGGGCGAAACGCTGGAGATCGGTCCGATGAGAGGCGCGGTCTGGGGCTATATCGCCTTTTCCGGCGGCATCGCCGTGCCGGAACTGCTCGGCTCGCGCGCCACCCATGTCAGAAACGCGATGGGCGGGTTTGAGGGTAGGACGCTCGCCGAGGGCGATCTGCTGCCGCTCGGAAACGGCGAACCCGGCTCGCCGCAGAAACTGACGGAGATTTTCCATTATCCGCAAGGGCCGATCCGGATCGTCGCAGGACCGCAGGATGACCGCTTCGATCCCCGGGCCTGGTCGCTGCTTCTCACCGAACCGTTTTCCGTCTCCAGCCGGCGCGACCGGATGGCGAGCCTGCTCGACGGGCCGCTGCTGCGCGCTATCGGTGGCCACGATATCATTTCCGACGCCACGCCCGCCGGTTCGATCCAGGTGCCGGGCTCCGGCATCGCCACGGTGCTGACGGCGGAACGGCAGACGACCGGCGGCTATCCGAAGATCGCCACGGTGATTTCCGCCGACCTGCCGCGACTTGCGCAGATGCCGGCCGGCAAGCCATTCCACTTCGTCCGGATCAGCCAGGACGAAGCCGAGGATCGGCTTCTGGCCGAGCGCGAACGGATCGAAACCGCGATCCGCTCGATCGCGACGCCGGTTTGAGTGGCGACGGTGAATGGAAACGGGGAGTGTTGGTCGTTTGACAGTCCAAACCAAACCCCGATCGGGGGGCACCCTCGGGCTTGACCCGAGGGTTCAGGCGGCGTTTTCCGGCTAGCCCGGATGCTCGTGTCAGGCGCGAACACCACGCCTGGAAGTCGGGAGGCTTCGTCACCTCCCGACCATAAGCGTCGCTCGCCCTCAGGCGATGCCGCCGAGGCAGATATATTTCAGCTCGGTATAGTCATCGAGGCCGTATTTGGAGCCTTCGCGGCCGAGGCCGGACTGCTTGACGCCGCCGAAGGGGGCGACCTCGGTGGAGATCAGGCCGGTATTGACGCCGACAATGCCGTATTCCAGCGCTTCGGCCACCCGGAAGATCTTGGCCACATCGCGCGAAAAGAAATAGGAGGCGAGGCCGAATTCGGTGTCGTTGGCCATGGCGACGACATCGTCCTCGGTCTCGAACTTGAACAGCGGCGCCACCGGACCGAAGGTCTCCTCGCGCGCGCATTTCATGTCGGGCGTCACGCCGGTGAGCACCGTCGGCTCGAAGAACAGGCCGCCGCGCTCGTGCGACTTGCCGCCGAGCTTGACCGAAGCGCCCTTGGCGGTGGCATCGGCGATATGGTCCTCGACCTTGTCGACCGCCGCCTTCTCGATCATCGGACCGATTTCGACGCCGTCTTCCATGCCGGGGCCGACCTTGAGGCCCGCAACGCGCTTGGAAAGCTTCTCGGCGAATGCGTCATAGACGCCGGCCTGCACGTAAAGCCGGTTGGCGCAAACGCAGGTCTGGCCGGCATTGCGGAATTTGGACGCGATCGCGCCTTCGACCGCCGCATCGAGGTCGGCGTCGTCGAAGACGATGAACGGCGCATTGCCGCCGAGTTCCAGGCCCATCTTCTTGATCTGGTCTGCCCCCTGGCGCATCAGGATGCGGCCGACTTCGGTGGAGCCGGTGAAGGTGATCTTGCGGACGCGGTCATCCTCGCTGAAGACCTTGCCGACGGTGGATGAACTGGTCGAAGTTACGACCGACAGAAGGCCTTTCGGCAGGCCGGCGCGCTCGGCGAGCAGCGCCATGGAGAGCGCCGAAAGCGGCGTCTGCTGGGCGGGCTTGGACACGATCGAGCAGCCGGCGGCGAGTGCGGGAGCCATCTTGCGGGCCAGCATCGCGTTCGGGAAGTTCCACGGGGTGATCGCGCCGACGACGCCAACCGGCTGGCGGATGACCATGATCCGCTTGTCGGCCTGATGGCCGGGAATGATGTCGCCATAGGCGCGCTTGGCTTCTTCGCCGAACCATTCGATATAGGCCGCGCCGTAGAGCACTTCGCCGCGCGCCTCGGCAAGCGGTTTGCCCATTTCCGCCGTCAGGATCACGGCCAGGTCATCGGCGTTTTCGACCATCAGGTCGTAGAGTTTGCGCAGGATCTGGGCGCGTTCCTTGCCGGTCTTCTTCGCCCAGGCCTTCTGTGCCTCGTAGGCGGCGGCGACGGCCTCCTCGACTTCTTCCTTCCCGCAGTCGGGAAGCGTGGCGATGACGTCGCCAGTCGCCGGATTCACGACATCGAAGGTCTTGCCGCTGGTCACCTTGTCGCGCCATTCGCCGGCGATGTAGGCGCGGGGCTCGGCGAGGTCCGCCTTCTTGAGTTTGTCGGATAGCGCTGTTGCGATTGTCATGATGCTTATTCCCTTTTTCGTTCATGTGACGGCGCGTGACTGAGAGGCCGCGGTCGACGCTCACAATGCATATAGACCGGCTGTTTCATTCGCCAAACTAAATTCTGGCACATCAGTTTCGAAGTTTATCTCCGATCAGAATACGGCTACCGGAAACGCGCTGCCTTTAATGTGTTCTCATGCTGCCGGACGGAAAGCCGGTATTGCCTTTTGCCGGAAGTGGCCTCCTGCCCCTGAAACGGTAAATAACCTATAGTGGAATTAAGTTTTATTTTTATGATAGTCAATCTCCCGCATCGAACCGTCTGGCTTCCCTCCGCCGGCTGGTGCTATACACGAAGCGGCGAGGCCATGATGACGCGCAAAGAGGGTAGATAAAGCCGATGCAGACGATATTCGTTCAGTTCAAATGTCATCCCGGACAGGCGTATGACGTCGCCGATCTGGTGGTGCGCACGCTTGAGGAAACCTCGGAAATCTATTCGACCTCCGGCGATTACGATCTGCTGGCGAAGTTCTATCTGGCCAAGGATGCCGATATCGGCCATTTCGTCACCAGCAAGCTGCAGACCATCGAAGGCGTCAAGGACACCTTCACCCTGGTGACGTTCAAGGCCTTCAGCTAAGGCCTCTCCGGAAAAGCGGGCGCGGCAGGCGGTCCGCCTCAGAAATCGGGAACGGTCACGCCATTGTCGCGGCAGGCGGCGATCATTGTGTTGGCCATCAGCATGGTGATCGTCATCGGGCCGACCCCGCCCGGGACGGGCGTGATGGCGCCGGCGACCTTTTCGACGGCGGCATAATCCACATCGCCGATCAGGCGCGTCTTGCCCTCGCCGCGTTCCGGCGCCGGTATCCGGGTGATGCCGACATCGATCACCGTCGCGCCGGGCTTCACCCAATCGGCCTTCACCATTTCCGCCCGGCCGGTGGCCGCGATCAGGATATCGGCGCGCCGGCAGATTTCCGGCAGGTCCGCCGTGCGCGAATGGGCCATGGTGACCGTGGCATTGGCCTGCAGCAGCAATTGCCCCATCGGCTTGCCGAACAGGTTGGAACGGCCGATCACGACGGCGTCGAGGCCGGAGAGGTCGCCCCCGTGGATCGAGCGAATCAGCACCATCGCGCCGGCCGGCGTGCACGAGATCAGGCCTGTCTTTGTGTCGCCGAGGGCAAGCTTGCCGGCATTGACGATCGAAAGCCCGTCCACGTCCTTTTCGGGACGGATAAGCTGGATGACGGGAAACTCGTCCAGATGCGCGGGCAGGGGCAGTTGCACCAGAATGCCGTGGATCGTGGGATCGTCGTTCAGTTCGCGCACAACCTGTTCCAGTTCCGCCTGGCTGGTTTCCGCTGGCAGCGTGACCTGGACGGAATGGAACCCGCATTCCTTGGCGCGTCTGCCCTTGGCCGCGACATAGGTGTGGCTTGCCGGATCATCGCCGACGATGACCACGGCCAGCCCCGGCACGACGTCCTTTTCCGCTTTCAGCGCGGCGCTTGCCGCCGTGACCTTCCCGATCACATCCGCCGCGATCGCCTTGCCGTCTATCCGCTTTGCCATGTTTCAAACCATTTTCTGCGGCGCCGTGGTCATTCTAGCGGACGCCAGAAACAAAAACGGCAAGCGCCGGAACGCTTGCCAATGACTTTCACCTCGAAGCCGACAGGATCAGTTGAGGCGGGATTTGACCGCGTCGACCGACTGCGAAAACAGCTTGGAGCGTACCGCGGGCGTCGCCTTCTTTTCCAGAACGATACGCGCGGCATCGACGGCGACGTCGACTGCAGCACCGCGCACGGCGGCGACGGCTTCCTGCTCGGCCTGACGGATCTTCTGTTCGGAAAAGGCGGTCCGGCGCTCGACATATTCTTCCGTCTTGCGGCGGGCTTCTTCCTTGATCG
>MDSV01142183.1_pt1 | contig 22295 bp, 9 predicted proteins | sample 810851 | NCBI WGS metagenome assembly MDSV01 (sample SAMN05326640, study PRJNA326480) | marine metagenome | isolation source: seawater | place: Atlantic Ocean: North East | collected 2012 | reverse complement strand
CAAGATGATGATCAAGATGATGATCAAGATGATGATCAAGATGATGATCAAGATGATGATCAAGATGATGATCAAGATGATCAAGATTTTACAGACCAACCATCAACAGAAAAAAGAGGATTTTTAGGAAGGGTGTATGATGCTTTTTTTGGAGAAAATAAAAAAAATACAACCGAGACAGATGATCAATTATTAAGAGAACATGAAAAAGAAAAAAACTATGATAAACCACTTACAGAAGATAAATATGAATTAGATGAATCTATTTCGAACTTTCTTTTAAGGTTATATAATGTTGGTTTATATGAATCATATGAAATATTAAGTGTAGTAGATATAATAATTAAAGATAAAAATATTACTTTAAAAAAAGCATTACAAATTTTACAATCTAAGTATACTAAAATAAAAAAAAATGATGTTGTATTAATATTAGATAATCCTAATGGAAATGCTATATCTTTAGCTGTTGTTGATAAAGTAAATATAGGTAATCCACATACTTATAGCTGCACTATTGTAAAACCATTAGAAAAAGATCAAAATGAGGATTTATTTATATCAATTAATGATAAACAAAAATTATTTAAATTACCTAAACATAAATTCTTTACAAAAAAAGGTATTCTATTTTATTTATATTCAGATATATCTAACGGAAAAAATATTGAAGAAAGATATGACAAATTGTTTAAGTGTTTAGATGATTATTACAAACAATCAAAAAATAAAAAAAATACTTTAAGACCACTCGAAAAATGTATTGAAGAAATATTTGATAAATCACATGTTAGCAATATTCAGATAGATGAAGTAGTTGATCCTGTTGATGAAGTTGTTGATGATGATGAAGTTGTTGATGATGATGAAGTAGTTGATGATGAAGTAGTTGATGATGATGAAGTAGTTGATGATGAAGTAGTTGATGATGAAGTAGTTGATGATGAAGTAGTTGATGATGACTCTACAGTCCAAGATACTACATTAGCTTTAAAATGTAGAGAAGTAAATGAAAATAAAGATGAAGAAGAATTTGTGGTAACTTTTGGAGATAAAATTAGTATTATAAATATTGATGAAGTATTAAAATTAATTGATAGATATAATGTTAATATAGAAGCAAGAACTGATATAAGTGCTATGGATAAAATGTCAGATATTACGGTGTATAAAAGTTTAACATTAGAATCAGAAAATAATCTATTAAGAATGAATAGAGCTTATGAAGAAGCTTTAGGTAGTATATCCAATGCTAAAAAACAGTTAATTCAAGATAAATACTATGATATAATGAATTTAAAACATTTACCACAACCATCATTTTTAATAGAAACACAATATCTCGAAGCATTATATATTTTAATTGATGAATGTTTACTTAAATTAGAAAATGAAAATGCTAATTTAAAAGGTGCTCCAAACTCTAATTTTATGGAAAGTTTAAGTGAAAGTATAAGTAAAAAAAATCCAAATAGATTTGTTGAAATTTCAGAATATATTTTAGATGATATTGATAGAATAAAAGGTTTCTTAAATGAGATAAAATCAACATTAAATGATCATAATAGTGGTTTTACTGAGAGATTAATGGCTATAGAAGATGAGTCAATACCTGATTCACTTGAATTAATGGATGAATTACAAGAAAGTATCTTAGATAAGGATGAATATGAAAAAGAATTAGCAAAAACATTATCCTTAACATTACCTAGTAATAACACAAATACCAATGAAGATTATGAATTTAATAGACGTATTAATAAAGATGATATAGATGATTTAAAGGGATTATTTAATAAAGATGATGTGCCTAAAGAGCATTTAGATATATTATTTGATATAATTCATTCATGTATGGAAGAATTGGAAAAAGATAATGATGTAGATTTTATGAAATTAGACACAGATGAATTTAGTATATTAAATAATGTAATCTCAGATATATCAAAATTAGAAGAAATAGAACAAATAGAACAAATAGAACAAATAGAACAAATAAAACAAAAAAAAAAAGATATAATTTCAAACAAAAATAAAATAAAAAGTCTTTTAAAAGAAATTTATGAAAAAGATAATTTAAATAGCGCAAGTTCTTTTATGAATAAATTAAGAGCATATGATATTGTAGTTGATGCTGTAAAACTAACAATATCTTTGGATGGTAAAGAAAAAGATTTTTTAAAATTTGATAAATGGAATAATTGGCATAATCAAAGATTGGCAAAGGCTGAAAAAGAATTGCTTAAATCAATTACACGATTGGAATGGGTTATAGGAGCTATAAAAAGTAAACATGATGAATCAAATAAAAAAGAACTTGAAGAAGAAAGACTTATATTGATTAAAAAAATAGAATCATTTAATAAAAAACTAATAGAAAGAAGATATACACAAATAGAATTTGCTAGACAAAGAGAATTTTTATCTAAATAAATTCCAATTTTTTGATAATATCATTATTATGTAATGTAATAATTGAATAAACATATTCATTATATATAAATAGTCTTACTTTATAATTAGCATAATTTTTAACAATGTTTAAAAAGTTTTTTATACTAGAATAAATTAATTTAATATTTCTTATATGTAATTTTCCTTGGTCTGTAATACCAATAATATATATAGCTTTACCGTTTCCTTCACGCATTCTAAATAAAAATTGAGAAAAAATGCGTTCATTTTTTTTTGAGCTAATATATAATTTATATTCAATATTGCCATAATAATTTTCAGGCTCAAACATAATAATTATTATTAAATACATTCTAAATGTTTTTTGAGATTTATTATAATATATATTTTAAACTAACATTTTATAAATATAAAATATAAAAGTATCTAATATTATAATATTTTTAACAATATTATTATTAGAATTATTTAATGAAGCAATATATGCTATAAATTCATGTTTATTTTTAATATCAGAAATAATTTTATTATAAATATAATTAATTATAAAATAAATATCATATGAATTAAATATTAAGACTTTATTTAAAATTTGTTTAATTTGTGGATAGTCTTTTATATTTTTTTTTTTTAATATATTACATATATCTTCTAATAAACATAATGTATTTTCAGTATTATTTATTATTGATTGTAATGAATTTAAAAGTAAATTAATATTATTATCTGAATTTTTTACTATTGATATAATTTTATTATTTGATAATTTTAAATTTTCTTTTTTATTTATTAATAATGTTATTTTTAATAATTCATATTCTGATAATTTTTCAACTCTTAATTGTATAGCAAGTTCTAAATCAGCATATCTATTTAATGAACTACATAAAAATTTAACATTATAATATTTTTCCATAACTATTTTTAACAATTTTATATTATTTAATTTATGAATATTATGTAAAATAATTATTGTATTACTACTTAATATAGATTTAGAACTAATTAAATAATTAATTAACTCATGTAGAATTAATATATTGTTTTTATAATTATCTAATAAACTAACTTGATAATGTTTTGATGAACTTTTATAATGTATTTTATAATTATTTGATAATGTATAATCAAATGTATCCATATTGTAAATAGAATTATCATTATCAAAATATTTATTTAAATAACAATTAAGTAATGTTTTTTTACATGTTCCAGAAGATCCATATAATACAAGATTACATAAATTAGTATTAGACAAACTTATTAAATAGTTTTTTAATTTATAATTATAATCTATATAATCTAATAATTTTGGTTTATATTTATAGTGAATAAATTCACACATAAATCGTTATATTATATTATTAAATCAATTTAATATATTTATTATAAATTATATATATATATACATGGATTATAAAAAAAAATATTTTAAATATAAGAAAAAATATTTAGAATTAAAAAAAATTACAGGTGGTATGATAGATAGTATTGACTTATTACATGAAGAAAATAATAGTGACACTATAGAAATTAATATAAAAATAGAAGATACCGAGTTAACAATAAATGTATCTCCAAGTGATGACGTTCATGAAAAAATAAAAGACTATTTAAATATAAGTCCTTTAAAAAAAATAAATATATCTTATGGAGGTATTGAAATAGAAAGTTCAACTAGTTTTGAAGAGAATGATATTAAAGATGGAGCTCATATTAGTGTAATAGATGATTTCTGTAAAATTCGATGGGAGAACTATAATATGTTGTTCTTAGAATATATTAAGTTATTACCATTACATCGTATATACTATTATATTAAAGAATTAAAAAATATTAATAATTATGAATTAGAAGAAGATATATTAAGTAATAAATATGTACCAACATTACTACAATTAATAGAAGATATTACCGGTATAGATACAACAACAGCAACACTATGTGAAGTTCAAAATGCATTATTTGATTATAATATATTATTACCAAGTGACGAATATCTTACATTAATTAATGAATTAGAAGAATTATATGAACAATGTGAAGTGATAGAAGAACAAGATAATGAAAATAAACATATTAAAGAACTCAATAGACGAGAAAAAGAAATTAAAAAAAAAATAGAAGAATTAGAAAAAAATGAAGTAAGTATTTAATAAATAAAATAATAATTTATTAAATAATTTAAATTTAGTCTACTTCTTCAATATTAGGTTTCATATCAGGCATTTGACTCATATCAGGCATTCCACCAGGCATTCCACTCATATCAGGCATTCCACCAGGCATTCCACCACCTTCACCTGCTTGTCCATATAATTTAGACATAATAGGTTTTGCTACATCTTCTAATTCTTTTTTCATAGAATCAATCTCTTCTTTTTCAGCATTTTGTGCTGTCTCAAGCCACTTCATAACTTCATCAATTTTGTCTTTAAGTTCCGTTCTATCACACTCCTCTAGAGCATTCTTATCATCATCAACAGCTGATTTTAGTTGATATGTATAAGATTCAAGTTCATTTTTAGCATCAACTTTTTCTTTCATCTTATCATCTTGCTCTTTAAATGTTTCAGCTTCTTTTACCATACGATCAATTTCATCTTGTGATAGACGACCCTTATCATTTGTAATTTTAATATCTTTTTTACTACCAGCTTTCTTATCTTCTGCTGTTACATTTAAAATCCCATTTGTATCTAAATCAAATGTAACTTCAATTTGTGGAACACCTCGAGGTGCTGGTGGAATTCCTTCAAGTAAGAAATCACCTAGTTTATTATTATCTCTAGTAAATTTACGCTCTCCTTCAAATACCTGAATATTTACACCAGGTTGATTATCCTCATATGTTGAAAATACTTGAGATTTCTTAGCTGGAATAGTTGTATTTCTATCAATTAGACTTGTCATAACACCACCCGCTGTCTCAATACCAAGACTTAATGGCGTTACATCAAGTAAAAGTAGGTCTTGACCCATATCTTCCTCTCCTGCTAATACTGCCGCTTGAACAGCAGCACCATAAGCTACTGCCTCATCAGGATTAATAGACTTATTTAACTCTTTTCCTCCAAAGAAATTACTTAGAAGATCTTGGACCTTAGGAATTCGTGTTGAACCACCAACAAGCACAATTTCATGAATTTCACTCTTACTCATTTTAGCATCATTTATTACTTTCTCAACAGGATCTAAACAGCCTCTAAATAAATCAGAACAAAGATCTTCAAATCTTGCTCGAGTAATACTTGTATAATAATCTACACCTTCAAATAGTGATTCTAATTCAATATTTGCTGTTGAAGCGGAAGATAGACTTCTTTTAGCACGTTCACATGCTGTTTTAAGTCTTCTTAGAGCACGTTTACTAGTAGTAAGATCCTTCTTATGTTTACGTTTAAACTCACTACTAAAATGTTGGACTAGACGATTGTCAAAATCTTCTCCTCCTAGATGTGTATCACCCGCAGTAGCTTTAACCTCAAAAATACCATCATCAATAGTCAGTAGTGATACATCAAATGTTCCACCACCTAAATCAAAAATTAATACATTTGACTCTTTCCCTTTTACTTTATCAAGTCCATACGCAATAGCAGCAGCAGTAGGTTCATTAATAATTCTTAGAATATTTAAACCAGCAATAGCTCCAGCATCTTTGGTTGCTTGACGTTGAGAATCATTGAAATATGCTGGAACAGTTACTACAGCATCTTTAATAGGTTTTCCAAGCGAAGCCTCACCAATATCCTTCATTTTTGTTAAAATCATAGATGAAACTTCTTCCGCTGAAAATTGTTTAGTTTCACCATTATGAGAAACTTCAATCATCGGTTTATCATTTTTATCAGGTGTAATTTTATAGGATAAAAGCTCTTTATCTTTTTTTACATGTTCATCAGAAAATTTTCTTCCAATTAAACGCTTAGCATCATATACCGTATTTTCTGGATTAAGAGCTGCTTGATTTTTAGCAGAATCACCTATAAGTCTTTCATTATCAGTAAAGGCTACATATGAAGGAGTCGTTCTATTTCCCTGATCATTGGAAATAATCTCACATCGACCATTTTGCCATAATCCTACACATGAGTATGTTGTGCCTAAATCTATACCTAGGGCTACCATTTTTAATTAAATATGTTTATTTATTTTTAAGTATTTTATATGTAATTATTACATTTTCTTTAGACAAATATGGTATACTAGTATTAACGTTAATATTATATAAAGTCACATCTTTACCAATTTTATTAATATAAAATACTCTTAATATTTTATTAATATTTATATATAAATCATTATCTTTAACAATAAAATTAAATATCATTTTTTTATTTTTTTTTGTTTCTCCTATATATAATTCAGTATTATTATAATTAATATTAATAATACTATATAATTTTTCTAAGGGACAACCCATTACAGCTTGTGTGCATAACATTAAAAATTCACTATAATCTTGATTATATTGATATAGTAAAAATTCAAAGTAGTCAGTAAATAAATATAAATCTTTTTCAGTAGTATTATTTATCATATATTTTGCTCGCGGAAAATCATTTAAAAATTGTTTGTATATTATTTTATCATTTTTACTATAACTCTGATATATTTTATTTTTATAATTTGTATAATCTAATAGTATTACATATTCATTATATAGTAAATTTGTTATTAATATATTTTCATTATTAATAATTATAAAATTATTACTTACCATATTTTATATGCGATAAAATACTTTTATTTTTTTTTTTTTAAATATATAATGTTAAATATAATTTTATTATATAAAAACTATAATAAAAACGAAGATATAATTAATTATATTAATCATATAAATAACATTAATTCAAATATTAATTTAAATATTTTAATAACAGTTATTAATACAAATAAAAAAAATATCTTAAATAAAAATACTTTAATTAATTGTAATAGAATAAATTCTAATATAAATATTAATTTCTATAACTATAGCTGTATATATAATGATTCTATTTATAATGAGATTATTAATTTAAGTCCATTTGAACTATTATTATTTACTGATTTTAATATTTACTTATCTGAATCTATTTTAGAATATATATTATTAAATAATCTTAAAAATACTTCATATATTAGAACTAGTGTTTTAGAATTAAAAACAATACCAGATATATTTTATAAAAATTATAATAATAATGATTTTTTTAATTGTATTCCATATAATTTAGAATATATTAATAATGAGAATTTACAATATATAGTAACACCGCAAGAATATATTAATCATATGAATAATAATGACAATACACTTTTACATATTTCTAATGATAATATTAAAAAAAATAATTTACATTATTTAAATAATATTAATGAGTTTTTATTAATAAAAAAAGAAATTATAATTAAATACGGATTTAATATTACTAATGAAAATCCACAACATACTTTACAATATCTAATTTTAAATTTAATTAATAATGATATATCTATGATAAAATTACCTCTTATTTTATCTGTATATAAGAAAACAGATAACTGTAATTTATTATTATTAGATTCTAATTTAAAATTTAATTGCTGTACAACATTCAGTAAAAATATTGATTATAAAAATTATGATTATAAATCTAATAAGGAAAAATCAATTATCCGAAGTCATATTAAAATATTAAATGGTATTAATAATACTGATTTAAAAAATATAAACAAGGAATTAAAAAATATAAACACTGAATTAAATAATAAAAATGACGAATATAAAATATATAATACAAATTTAAAAATTAAATATGATTTATTAGAAAAAAAATACAATGAAAATTTAATTTTATTAGAAGAAAAACAAAAAATAAATACTATTTTAAATAATAAAAACAAAGAATTAGAATATACACTAGAATTATTTAAAAATAAACATAATATTTTAAATGAAAAATATGTAAATAAATTAAAAATAATTAATACTAATATTAATAATATAATTTGTAATGAAATAAATAATTTTTAAAAATTATTTTCAAAAATAATATATATATATATATTATATGGATAATTTAAAAGATATGTTTAGTTCTATAACTAGTATTTTCTCCCCTATTACAAAATTTTTAAATAGTGTAGGTTTACAAGTAACTGATGAAATGGTAATGGTAGTATTTATTATTATAGTTGTTTTAATTTTTTTAATGATTTTTAATGTAATTCCTAATCCTATGCCAAATAATTTATTAGGTGGTGGATCAGCTAAAAACGACGAAATAATTTTTACTTTATATTATGTTGAATGGTGTCCTCACTGTCAAGTAGTCAAACCAGAGTGGAAAAAATTAGAAAATGATGAAGAATTAAAACATATAACTATTGTAAAAATTAATTGTGAAGAAAATGAAGAAATAGTTAATCAAAAAGGTATAGAAGGATTTCCTACTATATTATTAACACATAATGGTAAAGAAACAGGATATAATGGTGCACGTGAATATGCTGATTTTAAAAACTACTTACAAAATTTATAAATATTAAAAATTAAATATTTTTTTTTATATATATATATAATATATGGAATTATTAAATCAAATACTATTAAATAATAATTTTAAATTATTATTACTTTCAGTTGTTATTATTACAATAGTAACTATGAATCCTCCTATTAATAGTTTACTTTATAATTTTTACAATAATATAATAGGTAAAATAGTAATGCTTTGTTTAATTATATATTACTCTAGTATTAATGATGATATTAGTTATAAATTATCACTATTTTTAACTATGTTATATGTTTTATTATTAATAAATGTAAATACACAAAATAATATATCAAATTATGGTAAAGACTTACATAATAGTCTATATGGTGGCGATATGCATGAATCACATGATTCTATAAACAAGTTAATAAATGCTACAAAAGATAATCCTGATGATGTTGATATAAATGAATTTATTGGTGGTGAAATGAATGATGAATTAGAATCGACAGAGGAAGAAAATATGAATATAGATTCTAAAATAGAGAATATTATTCAAGAAGAAATAGTATTAAATAAAAAAACATATAAAGATAACTTAAAGAAACATCGTAAATTAGGAGTTAAACAATATAAATTAGATCAAAAAAGAAAAAATATTAAAGATTCATTAGATAGACAATCTAAAAAATATAAACATGTTGAAGATGAATATAATAAAATTATGGAACAAGTAGAAAAATATGATACTAATAATGATGGTGCGATTAATTATAATGATATATCTCCAGAGGATGTAACTCCAGAGATGGAAAATATTGAAGAAGAGATGCAAGAATTAGAAAAAAAATTTAATACTACACTTCAAAAAATGAAACCGGCACAAGATAATTTAGATAGTATTGTATCTTCTGAAAAAGCCAAAACAACAGGTGGTTCTATGGAAATTGAAGGATTTAGTGATAATATGTATTCTGTTCCTTATTAATTATAAATTTTATTTGTTAATATTATCTATAAATTTTTTTTTTAATTTATTATTTAAATTATTATTACTATTAAAAGTCATATATCCTTCAATCATTATAATATAATACATATCATTATAATTTAATAAATGTTTATTATCACTATATAATAATCCTAATAAAGAATTATAATCATCTTTAGTTATAATAATTAATGTATTATATAATTTATTATACAATAATGATTTAATATTTATATTATTATTATTTATAATCCAATCTAATTCATATTTATTATTATCCTTATTTATAATATAATTAATTTGATTACCTTCAATTAAATTATTAATTACTTCACCATCATCTAGATTAATATAATTAATATTTACAAGAATATATTCATCCATTAAAATAAATAATTAATAAATCAATTTTAAAATAAATAGTGTTATATATTTTTTTTTTAAATATATATATATTATAGAATGATAAGAAATTCATATCATATTTTAGATTGTAATAAAAATATATCAAATTTTAATTTATTAGAAGAATCTAACTTAGATACAACACAAATTAATTCTATTAAAGAAGAATTAGAGGAATATCATAAAAATAATAGTTTTGAAATTAAAGACTCAAATAATAATATTAGTAATCAAAAAATTATAAATAATAAGTTTATTTTTAAAAAAGGTTATTTTTTCTGTTCATATTTATATCATTTTGAAAATAATTATTATATTTCTAAACCTACTTATGAATATAAAAAAAATCCTTTTTGTCCTAAAAATGATTTTACAAATATACTTATTAGTAACACAGTTCCACTAAATTTAAATATTGTAGGTGTAATTTATTTTTACAAATATTTATCTGATAAAAACGAATCTCAATGTAAAAATAATGCTTTCACTTTTGTTCAAGAAGATATTATTCATTATGATAATGATAAATATGTTATAGATATTATATATTTTAATCTATTATATACTAATATTAAATATAATTTAACATATATCTATTACAAAACTATAAATTATACTGAATTAAAAAAACAAACTTATAAAAGAACATTAAAGTATAATTATTTAAATTATAAAAATAATGATAGTTATAATAGATTATCTACTGTTATAGAAAATACTATATATGAAAGCACTAAACAAGCTATATTAAATTATCAAAATACAAAACAAAATCAAACTACACTATTACAATTTATAAATATTACTGAAAAAGATACTGAATCACTATTTAATATATTATCTAATATATCTAAATCAAATGCTATTTCTAATAATAGTGATATTGGTGATATTGATGATATTAATTGTAATATAAATGTATTTAATAACTATTTAATAACAAATAATATTATATTAAATACTATAAATATTATACAAGAAAATGTAACTACATTATATAGATATATTAATAAACTAGAAACAGACTATATAGATATAATTAATAAACTTAATGAATTAGATAATTTTGGAGTTATTTTAACAAATGAAAATAATTATAATAAAACCAGAGAAATATTTAATAATATTATAGAAACAAGGGGCGATGATTCAATTAAAAATACTAACACTATGTATGGATTAAAACCAATTATTTTAGAATTAATTACAAAAATAGATAATGATATAAATACATTAAATGATACTATTGATCTATTAAAAAATAATATAGGTGATAATATAATTGATAATAATAAATTAATAGATAACTTAAAATCTACTATAGAATCTTATATGAGTTATGAAATTAATATGAATTCAATTAATAGTAATATTAGTAATTCTGAAAATAAATTGAAAATATTTATTAAAAATAAGAATAATAATATTAATATATCTAATAGTAAAATATTACAAAAATATAAAAAAAATACAATAATAGATAATGACTATAAAATTAGAAATTTAAAAGATATTGATATGTATATTTTTAGTCAAAATATTAAAGATAATAATAGTGATCCTTTTAATTATACTGTTAGAGATATTTTTGAGATTACAGTTAGTGATATAGATAATATTTATAATTATATTACACAAATATATGATTATTTAGATTATACTGGTGATAATAAACAATATTCGACATTATATGATATTTTTTACAATACACAAAATATAACATATAATGAATATACTAATACTAAAAATCTTATTGAACATAAAACATTAGTTGATAAATTCTGTAATATTACAGAAGATGGTCAAATTACTCTAAAACAACAAAATTATGAGAGTATTTTTAAATCATTACCAAAAAATGATGCTAGATTTATAACTTTAAATAGAAATAAAAATAATATTCTTAAATTTAAGTCGAAAATCATTAAAAAAGGCACAGAAAATTATTTAGATGTATCTAGTTATTTTGATTACTATATAAATAGTTTATCTTTAAAAATAGCACATTTCAATGAAATAAAAACTACATTAACTTTTAATAATTTACAAATTACTAATTGTTGTAAGACCTATAATATAGTAAAAGAATATAATAAACATATTAATACTACACTTATAAGCACAAAACTATTACTAAATACATATACCGAATTAAAAAATTCAAAAAAATTTGAAAATTTATCTCTAGAACAGCAAACATATATTAGAGAATTTTTAAGAATAAATAATAATATATTTTCAATATATAATAAATATATTAATTTATATAGTTACAATATATCTAATAATTTTTATAGTATTTCTATTAAAAATTTTGATAATTTTATTAGTGCTATAAATATTAATCCAGATATTGAAGAAATGGAAATGTTAAATATATTTTATAGTTTAAAAAATTGTTTTGAAGGTTCTGAAACAAATACAAATATATTAGACGAATTTATAATTATATTTTATTGTTTCTCAATATCAATGTTATCTGAATATCCTTTACAATATTTCAGATTTTTATTTAACTTATATGATAATAATACTATATTTAATAAATTATTTTCTGAAGTTTTACATAATAAGATATATTTATATAATGAAAATAATACTAATTACATTAAAATTGTATCAAGTATTGATGACTTAACACTTTCTGAATTTATAATAAAAAATAATCAATATGATGTAAAAGCTACAATAGATAAAATTAAAAGTGAGTTAATAAAAGAATTAAATAAAGGTAATTTAACAAATATTATTAATAAATTAAGTGTTATAAAATATTTTATTACTACTGAAGATAATAATATAAACACAATTAAAGAACGCACATTGCGTAATCAATTCAATGATGTTGATGAATTTTTTAGAATGATAAATAAATACAAAATCTTAAATTTTAATAAAGATATTAATAGGTTAATAGAATTAACAGATAATTATAAAATAAATCAATCAACAAGTAATAACGAAGATATACAAAAATACTGTGTTTCTTTGGAGAAAAATAATGTATATGAATGTAATGTTTGTGATTCTTCTAAAAGCTCTGTAATTAAAAATTTATCGGATTGTCCTGTTAATTTACCATATAATTTAGATATTAATATTAATAATCATCTTAACTCAAATTTAGCATTTGAAGCAGATACTTATAGAATTTTTTCATATATATCTGAACCTAAAAAACAAGTTATATATAAAAGAGGTAGAATATTATATGGAGAACCTAAATCAGAATCTGATATTTATGAGTGGAATATTAATAAAACTTATAAAAATTTTACATTATTAGATAAGATTGATTCTAATGAAGATGATCCTATTATTATTAAAACACATATTAGTGATAATTCAGGTATATCACAAGAAGTTAAAAATGATCTAAATATTATATATAACAACACAGACGATTTTTATTTGAACAACTTTAGTATTAAAAATATTATTTCTCAAAATAATCTAAATGATCCTGATTTTAAATTTCCTAATTCTCATCAATTATATACTAAAAAAGAACAGAATTATTATTATATATATTTTATTGAAAATGATATTAAGTATTTTATGTATTTGAATATTATTAAAAGTAAAAATAATTATAATATAGTTTGGAGAGAAGATACATATAGTAGTAAAAAACCATTTGTTAAAAATTATGCTAAATGGAGATTAGTTAAAACTAGTGATTATGTTGGAAATCTATTTGAAGATCCTAAAACTTTATATAATATTAGAAGTTATCATTATTTTGATAATAATGAACCAGATGTAATTAAAGGACTAGTTAGTAATAATAATACATGTTTTAAATATGATATATTATTAAATAATTATCTTAATAACAATTATGATTTAATAAATAATACTAAATTTAAATTAACTGGTTTTAATAATAATTATAACATAACACCTTATATTAAATACAACAAATCTATTTTTAATGATTTAAAACAATTACAATTTTTAAATTATATTAAACAACAAAAAAAAATAAATACAAAAGAATTAGAAGATAATCCTACTAGTAATATTAATATATATAATACTAGAATTTCTAATATTATTGGTGATGATCCTCAAAATCCTAGAATATCATTATATCTTATTAAGAATCCGGAAAATGATAGTTATTTATATTTAGATGTAACTAGAAATATTGTTGAATTTATTCCATTTTTTGAGAATTCTGATAAAAACGAGAATCAGCTTTCAAAACAAGATTTTGTGCCAGAAGAATTTTTATGGATTATTAAAAATAGTAATAATAATGATATATTAATCAAAAATAAAATAAGTAAACTATCCAGTAAATATAATAGTATGGTATCAGACAGTATTAATAATTTATCTAAAAATATTAAATCTAAGACTACAAAGAAAAAAATAGATAAATTAATTACTACTATTAATAATAAAACTAGTCAAACCGGTGGTAGTTTATTAAAAATTAATTCAGATAATATTAGAGACATTAATATGTTGATTAAAAATCTAAATTATATTAAATATAATGATTATATTTTATTACTAAAACAACTTAACTTAATTAAAACTAATTCTAAACAAGTTCTACAAAGTAATCTATTTTACGAAGATGTTAATAATAGAGCCTTATTATCTTATTTAGACTATTCTACAAAAACAAAACAAAATATTTTTATTTATTTTAACTATGATGACAGTAGATTTACAGCTAATTTATCAGATATTTTAAATATTACTAATCTTAAATTTAACTTAAAAAGAGTAGTTAATAATAATCCACTGAATAAATCTGATATGGAAATAAATATTGATAATATGGAACTTAGTATTACAAATAATATTAATATTACACCAGGATTAGATAATACATATGATACTATTGAAATAACTATACCTTCTAGTATGAATAATAATATATCACAAATGTTTATTTATATTAATGAGTTTGAATTTATTATTAATATTAAAAAAGCAGATGTTATAGTATACTATAATAAAAATCCAATATACAATAAATTAGAAAAATACACAATTAAAAATACTAATTTAAATGAGACATTTAATATATTTAATAATTTAAATATTGGAAAAGCAAATAAAACTGTATATGATTTTTCTATTAAATTACTAGCAGATGAAGAAAAAATTACATCTCAAATTTATACTTTAAATAAAAATATAATATTAGAAAACTTACTTACATATAATAATATTGTTAATGAATTTTATGTTAAAAAAAATAAACTTATCGATAATACACAATATAATAGTAAAATATTTTATGTATCCAATGATAGAAATATATTATATATAAATTTATTTTCAGAAAATACAGATGATTTTATTTATAGTGTTCCTTGTAGATACAGAAATAATATAGAAAATGAAGATAAAACTAAAATTTATAATTACATCTGCTATAGTATTTATAATCATATTCTTTTATTAAAAACAAAAAATAAATTGAATATAGTTAATACTATATTTAATCTTATTACTATATTGTATAAAAATAGTGTTTATAATAAATTAGAAGATGTTCTTAATAAAAATATTGATAATAGAGGATATACATTTAATTCAAATAAGGAGTTAAATTTATATATTGATAATACAAAATTAAATAATATTTATAATGAGAATAATATAGCCGATAAAATTAGTATTATATTTGATAGAAAAATTAATAATAAATATATAAATTTTGATATGAAATATAGTAATTTTATGTTATTAAAAGATTTATATAATAATATATTAAATATACAATTTATAAAATTAGATAGTTTAAAAGATAATAATTTACAATATACTGAATTTATAAATAAAACTAAAGATTATATAAATTATATAAATAATATTAAAAATAATTTTAATAATGAAGGAATAGAAAATGTATTAAGTATACTGAATAAAGAAAATACTTTCAATATTTTTGAATTAATTAAATATTATTTTATGGATATCAGTGTAGATGATGATAATACACAAAAATTTATTAATGAATTTAAATTATATTTATATAATTTATTTGTTTCCAATATAAATATTAATAATTATTTAATAAATATATTTTTAACAATAACACATAAAATTCAAAATATTTATAGTTTATATTCTACTACAATTAATAATTTACTAAAAGAAGATAATAGATTTTTAGATTGTAAATATGAATCAGCTTCTATAATTGATATAATGTATAAATTTATTACATATTTTATTGATTATGAAAATAATAAAGATGATGTATCATTTTTAGAAATTAAATATGGTTTCTATTATAAAAATAATGAAGATGTATACGTAAATTTTGTAAAAAAAATCAATGAATCAACCACAATTTCTAATAATATTTATTTAATAACTTTCAATGATATAATTAAAAACTATAATAAAATATATCCACAATTAATACAAAAAAATATTAAAGATAATACATTAAATAAACCATATATTGAAGCTTATGATACATATATTAAAAATATACAAAATATATTAGATGAATTAATAAATATAAAATATAATAATATTAAACTAAATGAAAAAATTAAAATAAGAGCTTCACCTACTACCGAACAAGAACAGTTAAAAACATATATAACAACTAATAATAAATCAGATATATTTAATTATAAGCATGTAAATTTAAATTCGACTATGGATGATAAAAATTTTGTAAAAGGTGATGTAGTATTATATAAATTTAAGAAAGAATTAAAGACAAATAATATGTATAATATTATTAATTTATTATTACCTAAAACAAAAACAAATAGTTGGAAGATATTTAATGAATTTAAAAATATTACAATGAATTCTAATAATATTAATAAAATTATAAATAAACCAATACATATTTATAGTATATCAAATTATAATGAACTATTTAAATCTGATTTAATTGATTCGTATATTATTCAAAAAAATCTTTTATTAAAAGAAATACATCCATTTAATAATAAAGTTAATAATAAACAAACTTCTAATATATGTTATTTTAAATTAGAAAATGATAGTATATATTTACATTTAAATGACTATAAATATAAAATTACTTTGAAAAAATTAGTTTATAGTAATTTATATTTAATTATTAAAAATATAAATAATATTAATTACTATTTACAATTTAAATTTGAAGAGAATTTCTATAGATATAGTTGGGTAAAAGAAGACTATAATTTAATAGATAATATTATGAATAAATTAGTATTTATTAATATTGAATCTAATAATATATCAGAAGTAAATAGTGGTCGAAAAGAAATAAATGAAAATGATATGATAATGATAGAATATCAATATAAATTTAAAAATATGTTTTCACATTTAAATAAATTTATAAATAATGCTGAAGGTATGTGTAAATTAAATGATACATATTATACTATTCATAGTAAAAATTATGAACAAATAATTGATAATAATAATATTATAAGTTTATTAAATTTAGCATTAAGTAAATCTAATTCTAGTTATATATTAAAAGATAAATATAGTAAAATTAATGAAATAGTTGGTGATAGTAAATTTTACTTATCAAATTATGAATGTAATTCTTATATGATTTATAATTCATATAAAAATATAATATTAGAAAATTCAAATACATTTATTGAATTAGATACATTAGGTTTGAGTATAAATGATATATTAAATGATATTGAAAGTAATACAAAATATACGATAAAACTAGGATATAATAAAAATAAAGATCTATTTTATGAATTAAATGAATCATGTAGTGTAACAAAAAATAGTAATAAATATAAAATTCAAAATAAATCTGATAATGAGAAAAAAGCTAAAGATAATACATTTTATATTTATAATATATCTAAAGAAGGTCAGAAAAATAATTTAATGAATCAATATAAAAAACAATTTGGAATTACTGAAACTATATTAGAAGACGATATGATTTTTTATATAATTCCAATTAATCCTGTAAATAAAAAAATTATTCAAACAAAAAAAGATGATGTAATAGAAGATACTGGTTTATCCTTAATTCCAATCAATCAGCATTCAGAATATTATTTAATTTCAAATAAAAAAAATGAATATTTATATGCTGATAATTTAATAGACTACAAAAAACCTTTAAGAGTTTCTTTGAAATTTGTTCAAACAAATAAAATAAATATGAATTATCTATGGTATATTAAAAGTAATGTAGAAGATATTTCAGAAATAAATACTAAAAATAACAGTTCAATGTGTATGGTTGGAGGTCAAAAATTAATATTAAATAAGGATATTAAAAATAAATATTTAACAAGTGTTAATGAGGAGTATTTAAAAAGTGGTAGTTCTAGATATTATGATTTATGTAATAATAATACCTATGTTAATTTTATAAACTATAATATGATTGAAACACAAGATGATGTAAGTTATATAGATTGTAGAAATAAATGTATGGATGATGATAAATGTAAAGGATTTAGTTATTCAAAAATAAACAATCAAGATAAATGTCACTTATATGATAATGAAGGATTAACAAATAATGATGTAGAAAAAAAAAATATAAGTATGTTATATTATGATTGTGATAAATCATTAACAAAAAACAATAAAATTGGAGAAATAAAAAAAACTGAAACATATAATACTATAGATTTAGTAAATAATAATTTATATTATATTAAATGTAAAAATGAAGATGATTCTAAAAATTATATAGAATTTAATAAAAATAATTCAGTTTATCATGAAACACATTATATAACATGTAATTCATTATCAGATAAACAAGATTTATATTCTAATAATATATTTAAATTAAAAATAGATAAAAATAATTTCAATAATGGTAATATTAAACTATTTAGTTTATTAAGTGAAAACAAACATATTTTAGGAACATATAAAAATAACAATTCAGCTAATTTAGAGAATATTATTAATATAACATATGATAAAAATGAAGATAAATATGTTTGGGAACATATTGATAATAATAAATGGTATTTAGAACCTACAAATAATATGTATGAATATTCAGTAGTAGAAGGTAATGTAGAAAAAACACTAAATGATAAGGGTGAAGTAATAAATGTAATATGTGAACCAAATAAATACTGTTGTCCTTTTTATTATGAAGGTTATAAAACATTAAAAATAAATATTGATGATAATAATAATATTATTAATGTAATAGGTCCAGGTGAAGAAGTCTATACTAAAATGTATAATGATGAAGATATTAGTATATTTAAAAAAGTAAAAAATTTAAATACAATTAATAATTCAACTAATTATGAAGGAAATATATTCATTATGAAAAATACTTCGGAAAATGAATATTATAATATATTTAGTATATTTAATGATGAAAAATATTATATTTATAAAGATACAGATAATTTTGTTAAATTTAATAAAATAATTAATAATGACGATTTAAATACTGATAAGTATTTATGGGAATTTGAAATATATAATAATGAAATAAGTAATGGATACTCATATCAAAAAATAGTTGTTGGTGGTGATGATACTAATACAAATTCACCTTATATAGATCCTAATACAATTAATATGTCTGAAAATAAAAATGAACAAGTAGGTGGTGTTAAAAAAGAGGATTTAATTAATAATAACTTATATTATATAAAATCAAACAATAATAAATACTTATGTGCTAATAAAAATTATAAATTTAAAAATAATAATAAGTCTAATAGTATTGCTATATCTATAAATAGTTTACTTGCTACTAATCCTAATAAAATAAAAAAATATAATAATAAATTTGTAAGAGCAAGTATTGATTTAAGTGATACTGAATATAATATATTTAAAAAATATAGAATAGATGATGATATATTATGGAAATTAGAAAAAAGCTCTGATAATACTTATAAATTTTATAATGTTAAAAATAAAGTATATTTGAGTGTAAATAATGAATCTTTATCAATTAATATTATAGAAGATACTAATGCATTATTATATTATAATTTACAACAAGATGATAACTTATTATCAATAGGTGAAGAAGAAACAGATACACTAATTAATAACTTAGAATTAGTAGATATGAATAATGCCGCAGGTAAACAAGTTTTATGGACTTTTGTAAAACCTACTACTTCTTCTAAAAATCCATATATGATTGATTCTGAATTTAAGAAATTAGAAAATGGTAAAATATATAGAATAATTAATCAAGGAGTAAAAGATTATGAAAATACTAATACTTATTTAACAGTTAATGAGACAAAAAATGAGTTATTAATACCATATAATGAAAAATTATTTACATCAAATTTAAATAATGATCCTACTTTATGGAAATGTATTATAAATGATGATAATACATATTCATTCATATGTATGTATAATAATTATAAATTAGGAAATCTAAATAATCAATATAGTTTATTAAAAAATGTAGGTAATAAATTAAATTTCAAAGATAAAGAACTATCAATAGGCACTAAATATTTAACTGATAAATTCTATATTCAACACAATAGTGATGAATATTATAATATAATTAATTCTAAAAATCTGAACTATTATGTATGTGGATTTAGTAATGATAATAATTCTTATGATAGCTATAATTTTGATAATATAAAATATACACATAAAGTAGCAAATAATAGTAACTGGTTATTAACATGTAAATTAGAAGAAGAATTTAGTGATAGAAATACATTTTCTAATGAACCTAATTATTATTTATATGGAAATAAAGTTAATAGTTTAAAATATAGTTCCTCGAATACTTATAATGATATGTATAATACTATTTATTATGAAGACAGTTCATTAAATACAAAAGAAAATAAAATTAATAAAGTAATTAAAAAATATAAAGATTCCTTTAAAAAACATAATAGTTTTACTCTTAGCACAAATATTAAGTGTAATCCAAATGAAAATAATGAATTAAATCAATATCAAAAGGATTATATATGTATAATTTTTAAAACAAATAAATCATTTTATACAATAAGATTAATTAATTATAAAAATAATAGTTTATTAACAAGAATTACATGTCATAATTTTAAAGTTGAACAAATTAGTAAACATATTGAAGAAATGGAAATACATACACAATTATTTAATAAATTAGATTATAATAATAATAGAGATGGTAGTAAAGATATTAATCTAAGAATATGTGCTCCGGATATATATACTGAAGAAAATATATTTAAAGTAAGTAATTTTGATATCAATATAACTTATGATAATGAGTTCTTAAATATTTACATTAATAATAAATTAATAAGTTATACAAGAATATTGAATACATTATTTGATGACGTATATTTTTCTTCTAATAATGAAACACAATGGAATAATATATTATGGTATAAACATAAAAATTTGCTTGATACACCAATATGGATAACTGAGAATATTGATAATTTTAAGAATGGAAAGCCTGGTATTAAATTTATTAGTAAGATTAATAATAAGGTTACATTTAATGCTACTATTGAACAAAAAACATTAGGATATTTTTATATAAGAGATGTAAATAATAACTATTTATCAATTAAAAATAAAAAAAATAATATATATGATGTAGAATTTGTAAATACATTACCAGCAGATGATACAAATTGTTTATGGAAGTTATATGATACTAATATAAATAAAAACTATAAAATTAAAATATCAGAAAATAAAAAAAGTGTATTTGATCAGTTTGTTCTAAACAAAAATGATATTAAAAAAGCTACTAATTTAGAAGATGATTATATTGATAATATTTATAATTCAACTAATATTATGTTAAAAACTAGATTTAATAAAATCAGTAAAACTATTGATAATGTAAGTAATTATGAGCATTCTATAATTGATATAAATAATCATGATGATGTCAATGAAAAACTATGTTCTTGGTTACATAATAAAAATGGACATGTAAGTATTGATTATAATTCAGATTTATCAGGAACTCATTTTACTACAGATGTATGGAATCTAAATTATATTACAGGTAAAGATATTAAAAAGAAAAATAAGTTTTTAGTTAAATATAAAAATAATCAAGGAAT
>MDSV01175952.1_pt1 | contig 22298 bp, 22 predicted proteins | sample 810851 | NCBI WGS metagenome assembly MDSV01 (sample SAMN05326640, study PRJNA326480) | marine metagenome | isolation source: seawater | place: Atlantic Ocean: North East | collected 2012 | reverse complement strand
GAGGAGATGGCATTCCTGAAACACAATTTGAATGGACGGGAAGTGATAGAATGTGATTTATTTTCACACCGCCCATGTTTTGCCTCTCAGTATAGTCAAAAGCATTTTACTTGATGCCATCATATATGTAGTTTTCAGTTGAAACATCACCATGCCAAACATAGACAGACATGAATGCCTCACTTCCTGTACGATTAGCATGCTCTATCATTGAGGGATGAAAAGACCGTTCCCCAGGTTTATGAGGGAGGTATGATTTCTCACCTACCTTCCAAAATGCTTTACCAGCAAGCATGATATATATTTCATCTGCCGGGTGTGTCCTGATACCGTATTCGGTATTTGGGAGCATCCCATAAAGACCTAGACGAATGTTATTTGATTTAACTAAACCTTCGGGCCCAATTAATTCAACGTGGGCTTTGGCAATGCTATGTTTGATATAAAGTGGGTCTGCAGAGGAGGTTGGAGGGTTCCAATTAAATGGAATTTTTAAAATAGTTTCGCATATAGGAAGAGCATCTTTTTGAGTCATCGCTTCAACAATGCTTTCAGATAACTGATTGCCATTAGAGGGTAAATTTGTGTCATCATTCGTGGTTTTCAGGATATCTTTAGTGAGTATTTCAAGCTTGCTCTTTCCATCAAATACCTTTGCTAATTCCTTAAATAAGATATTTAGTGATATCATGGGAGTTTTCCAGGGTTCGTTTTAGGCTACTTGCATTAAGTCTTTTAAAGACAATTAATGCAATTGAAAAAACAAAATCGTTGGCAATGATATCAATGAAAGGCAGGTGGACACAACCACTAAGCTAGCCACTTTGAGTGAGTCCGCTTCGTATTTCCTGGCAAGAAGGTAGGAAGTCACGGCTACAGGTGTTGATATTTGCATTAATAAAACTGAAAAAGAAATCTCATTTAGTGAGAACAAATAACCAACAAATATTGCAGTCGACAAAGAAAGAAATAGTTTTAATAGACTAAATCCAAGAGCAGTTTTCAGATCACTAATTTTGAGTTCCGCCACTGCTACACCAAGCGTAATTAACATTAAAGGTATGGCCATTTGACCAATTAATTCTAGGGTTGAGGTGAGAAATAAAGGGGTAGAGAGGTCTGTAAAAAGAAAAATGCTGCCAAGGATTGTTGCCATTATTAAGGGTTCGTTTTTTAGAGCTTGAAATGATGTAGCACCTCCTGACACAAACCAAATACCAATTGAAAAGGATAAAATAGCTGTGACAGAAAAAATTATAACAGCATAGCCGAGGCCAACTTCACCAAAGGCAAAGTAAGTTAGTGGTAAACCTATATTCCCAGTATTTCCAAATGTTAAGGGAGCCAGATATGTTCGGAAATTAATTTTAGTTAGCTTTATGAAACAGGTAAGGAAAATCATCAGAAGGAAATAAGTTAAAAAGGTCGCGATGGCCAAAAGAATTAAATGTTCTGAGTCAATTGTAGTTTTAATTAATGAAACAAAAACTAAGCAAGGAACGGCAATCATCATGCTTAAGCGTGTTACGAATTTCATGGGATATTCAAATCCAAATCTAACCCAGAGGTAACCCAATGAAGAAAGAAAAAAAACAGGGAAAACAACTTCTAAAACTTTTAAAAAAATCATTGAAAATGCCTGCAACCAGATTAAACCACATTAGTATGATTTTTTGTTCTGGATTAGAAGTGTTAACTCTAATATTGATTGAAAAGCATCAGGTAGGGTCCTTCCTAGGATCCTAAAGCTCTGTGGATAGTAAAGCTTCACGTTTGGGAATGTGTAAATCATATTAAATTGGCCTGACAAAATTGTTTTACAAGAACTAATGGTCTGATTAATTTATAAAGACATTATTTTGTAGCTTAGGGGGATATCATGAACTTACCTAAATATGATTTTAGTCAACGGAGTGCCTTTGTGACTGGAGCCGGAGGCGGTATGGGCGAGGAAATTACGCTTTCTTTATTGCGTGCAGGTGCTTACGTCACTGCAGTTGATTTAAAACCATGCCCTGAAGCTATAGCGAAGTTCAAAGATAGAATTCATTTTGCACAGGGAGATATTCGTAATAGAGCGTTTGTTGAGAAAACCTTTGGGTATCACCAAGAACACAGCGGGGGATTGGATTTTTTAGCTAATGTAGCTGGGGTACTCTGGTTTGATCGTGATAAGTCTCTATTGGAAATAGATTTAGATGTTTGGGACGAGGTTTTTGACATCAATTTGAAATCTATGGTGCTGATTGCCCGTGCGGCAGTGCCACTCATGCGTAAGAGAGGAAGTGGTTCAATGGTGCACTTTTCCACCATTCAATGGATGCGCGGCGACCCAGTACCTCAAGATGCCTATCAGGCCTCGAAAGCAGCAGTAAGTGCCATGTCGCGCTCACTAGCTTCCCAACTTGCAGCTGAGAAAATCAGATCAAATACGGTGCTACCTGGTCCAGTATTTACCCCAATGCAGGAGCGCTGGAACACTGAGAAAATTCGTGGGCAGGTGGCAAGACATATTCCTTTGCAGAGGATCGGAAATCCTGTGGATTTGTCTCAGGCAGCGATGTTTCTTTTTTCCGATGCGGGGTCTTTCATCACTGGTATTGATTTGCCTGTAGATGGTGGAATGCTACTTAGGGGTTAAAGTGATGGGTAAGCAGCAAGATTTTATTTCATCTAACTTATTACTATGATTAACGAATTTTCTATCCAGCCTATCTAATGAATTGAAGAATCTACATTAACTGATTAGTATCATTCATGTAGAATGGCCATATTACTGCTATCCCATCCCACCCATACGGGATCAGTACCAATGGACTGGCCAGTATCTACTCCAATGAAAGCCCGTAGAGTTACTCCCTCAGTGTTTTCTATGAGGATATCTGCTACCATGCGGCTTCCAAGAAAAGTTTTATTTATGAGACGACCTTGGACAGCATTAGAGATTTCTGGTTGGGTCTTATAAAAATCTAGTTTCTCAAGTCTCAAGGCAGCAATAATTGGAGAACCATTGCTAGGAGTACCTGAAGGGGCATGCCCGTAAAGCTTTTGGCCGTACCAGTCCATTATTACCGTAGAACCATCTTTCCCACTCATCTTTCCAAATAGGAGATTAGTTTCACCGATGAATTCAGCAACAAAACGGCTTTTGGGTTGAAAATATAATTCCTCTGGCGTTCCGTCTTGCTCGACGCGACCATCATTCATAACTATAATTCTATCTGACATGGTTAGAGCTTCCTCTTGATCGTGAGTGACAAAAAAGAAAGTCTTATGAGTTTGGCGCTGAATTGATTTAAGTTCACGTTGCACTTGTCCACGCAGCTTTGCATCCAGCGCACCCAATGGCTCGTCTAGTAGTAATAAAGCAGGATCTGGAGCAAGAGCTCGAGCTAATGCTACGCGTTGGCGTTGCCCTCCCGAAAGCTGGCTAGGATAACGATCACCATATGCTTCTATTTGCAGAAAAGTCATTATTTCACTTTGTCGTCTCTTAATAGCAGCATTGTCTAGTCCCTTGAGTTCTAGAGCAAAGCCAATGTTCTGTCGAACAGTCATATGGGGAAACAAAGCATAATCTTGAAAAACCATATTTACATGGCGTTTTTCTGGAGGTAAATCCGTAACATCTTCCCCATCTAAGATAACAATGCCAGTATCAGGCCTTTCGAACCCGCCAAGTATACGTAGCGTCGTGGATTTGCCGCACCCTGATGGACCAAGGAAAGTTACAAATTCGCCTTGAGCAATGTCGAGGGATAAGCTCTCCAGAGCAACGGTAGTACCAAACTTTTTTGAAATTCTGTCAATGCGAACAATAGGTGATGAAGTCATAGTTGGCTCTCCTTATTGGTTCGACGGGTAAATCGTTCAGCCCAAATCCCAATGGCAGCAGTCAAGACAAGTGCTATGGTAGCTATGGCATTGATCTCTGGTGACATGCCAGATCTAAGCATTGCAAAGATTAAAACTGGTAATGTTTCCTCATAACCACCAAGGAAAAAGGAACGTACAAAGTCGTCAAAGCTTAGAAGCATACAAAATATACTGGCCCCCAAAATGGAGGGAACAAGGTAGGGGAGAGTAATGCGAAGAAAAGCAACAAGTGGATCTGCACCTAGATCACGAGCAGCCTCTGTTTGACTCTTAGGTAGTGTTGATAGTCGAGCCATAACAACAAGTGATACAAAAGGAACGTTATGAACTGCGTGAGCCCATATAATTGCTCCCATTCCTGGCTCAATTCCTAGCCAGCGAGCGTATATCCTAAATGCAATGGCAGATATAATGCCTGGCACTAGGGCGGGTAAGACCATGAGGCCAAAAGTTACAGCCCATCCCCAGAACTTGCGACCTTCCAGAAGTAAGGCAAGCCACGTTCCGATTATGACAGAAATTAAAGTTGATAAAATAGCTATCAGCATGGAGTACCCAAAGGTATAAAGGATTTCGGCATCTGAAAAAATACTGTAGTACCAATCAAGTGTCCAAGACCGGATCGGAAATCCAATGAATTTGCTGTCCTTAAAACCCATGAGAATCATAAGAATAAGGGGTACAAAAACATAAAGGACAAATGCCCAATAAACACAAGCTAGTACAATTCTATTGCTGCGATTCATTTTGTGTCTCCTCTTCTTAGAGCCTTCATCAGTTTTTGAAATAACCCAGTTATAAAGAGCGCTGCCGCAAACATAATAACAGCGAAAGCCGCACCGGTAGGCCACTCGTCACCTGCATAGTGGAAAAATCCAGCAATAGTTTCAGCAAATACTGTGGTCGATGGTCCACCCAAAAGAACTGGTGTTGCGTAAAAACCTGTTGATATGAGAAAAACCAGCGTGCAGCCTGATGAAATACCTTCAATAGTGAGAGGGAGCGTAACTCTGCGAAATCGTGTCCAAGCCCCCGCACCAAGATCCGCAGCAACCTCAGTATAGCTCTTGGGTAATTTTTCTAGGGCAGAGTAAAGAGGTAAAAGCATATAGAGCGCTGTTAGGTAAACTATTCCAAGTCCCATCGAGAAGCTGGTATACATGAATGGGATGGGACGTTCTATCAATCCAAGCCACTTTAGAGCAAGGTTTACTGCACCTGTATTCCCCAAAAGGATCATTATTGCATAGGTACGCACAATTTCTCCTACCCAGAACGGGATTAGAAGGATCAAAAGCATTAACATTTGGTTGTGACGACTTACATGCCTTGCAAGAAAATAAGCTACTGGATAAGTAAGAATGAGAGTGCAAAAGGTGAATACAGCTGCAAAAGTAAGAGTTCTAAAGAAGGGCATCCAGAAGATGTGATCTCCAAAAAAACGAATATAATTGTCGAGTGTAAAATTTTGTGGAGCTCCTTGGGCAACGGGATAAGATTCAAGTAATGATACACGCGCCATTTGAATCATTGGGCCCAAATGTTGAGTTAGGAGCCACAGTAAAGGAAAGGCGGCAAGGATTATAAACTGACGTCTCGGAGATGCAGTAGCAAAAGTGAGTAGTAGGCGATATGGTTGCCAGTTCGTGAGGCGTCCCCAGAATGGGCGAGTGGCTGAATATTGAACAATGTCATTGTGATTTTTCCGTGGTGAATCATCGTGAGACATTTTGCACAAACCTTTCTCACCAAATCTCTAAAGGGAATCTGCCCAAGACAAAGGGCAGATCCTTGTATTTAATTTAGTCTATGCAGCTTTAACAGCCTCTACAGCGGGATCCACTAAACCATATTTCATCTTGTTCGCTTCGGCACGGAAGAACTGCAAATTGGCAATCTGTTCTTCAGGAAAAGACGTTGATTGTTTTTCAAGATCGGTTAAGTAATTTGAAGCATCCTTGTATGTAGAGATGAACCCTGATGCCTTGGTCATGGACGCTCCTATTTCGGGAGAGGCAAGAATTGCATTCAGAAACGTATAAGCATTGTCTGCATTTGGAGCATTATTAGCTACGTTATATGTATATACAAAGCCGTATGAACCCTCATTCGGGATAGTCATTCCCAATGGAAAGCCATCGTTTATCAATGCAGCGGCAGGTCCGTTCCAGCTATGCCCTAGAGCAATGTCCTGGTTTACAAACATTTGCTGTACTTCAGCCCCACTGTCATAGTATTTACGAACTAGCGATTTTTTTGAAATCAAGAACTGTTTGGCCTCTTCAACGATGGCTGCTGCTTTGTCTGGATTATCCATATAAGCTACCATGTTGCCATCGTAACCAAGCATTAGCATTACGATAGACATCATATCCTGAATAATGTAGGCAGTTTGGCCAGAATATTTTTCTGAAAAAAGAGTGTTCCAAGTCATTGCTTCTTCTTGAGAAACAAGCTCAGTGTTATAAGCTAGGATTTCCATACCTGAGAGTATGGGTGCACCCCATTTATGACCGTTGATTGTAGCCCAGTCACTTTCCGAGAAGGTTGGGTTTATGTTGCCCCAATTTGATAGACGATCTGTATCAAGTGGTGCCAGAAGTTCATTATCGATAAATTGTAGAAAGCGGTGCCCAGCTACTGTCATGATGTCAACTGTTGGATTCGGTGCTTCTGCCGCTAGGAGGTTAAATTGCTTACCTTGATCATCGACTAGACGAATGTTCACTTTTATTCCTGTTTCTGCCTCAAATTGTTTTTTAAAACTTTTCGGCACAAAATCGTTGTAAGTCCAAATATTGACCTCACCTCCTGCAGCTGATGCGCTGCGTAGATAAACAGGACTAGCCAGAGCAGCACCAGTCATTGCGGTAGTGCTCATGAAACGGCGACGGTTGAAAGTAAATTTTGTCATTTTTGCATCTCCTTGTTGGTTCCTCTAGATTTTGTTGTCCGCACACATCTTAAAGATACCAGTATAGGTATCTAGTGCAACAACCCGGTACGGGCAGCCTGTTGCAAATTCTTAAGGTTATAACTATTCAAATCAAGTGCGTTAAGCAATTCATTTTCATTAGAAAAATCACGGTCATACATAGCCGAAAAAATCTGGATCCCGGCTTCGTGCAGGATCGCTGGACGATTCACCAATTTTCCTAGCATAACTGTCAGCTGCAACCCATAAGGGACATCTTCGATGATGTAGCGGCTATGCGCCGTAGCTGGACCAATGCCTCCATTGCCTTTTGCATGCATTTGCTGATTCATCTTAGAAATTGATTCTATGGGGATATGAAAACTCAAGTGAAAGTGTTCAAAAATTGTTTTCACCTTAACACCTAGTGCTTTAGCAATTGCTAAGCGTTCAATATCAAGTTTTTCTAGCAATCGTCCAATACGGGGGGTCACATTTTGGCCTTGGCTCCAGATCTCACCTCTTTCCATGCGAGTAATATTGCCTAGGGCGATTCCCAAATGGTTCTGAGGATTAAGGTTGGACAGTGAAATAGCCAGTAAACCCTTTCTACTTTTGAAACGGTTTCCAAACAATTTCTTGCAAACTGTTAGAGCACAATTTGAACGTGTCTCGGGAACTGTGCATAGGTCAACAGAATCACGGACAGTATTTACACGCACCCCTTTTTTATTACACCTTTTGCCTGTGACAATTGTAGTGCCCCAAGCGGTAATGGGCACAGATATACCTCGGGCATTTAGAAGTTGCGCTAAGTAAACTGCTCCGAGAGAAGCGTGAGAAGACACAATTACTTTCTGACGTTCATGAATATATGGAGCTAATTTATCCATCACAACCTTGTGTCCGTAGGCTGGTAAAGCAATGATAAGTACTTCGTTACTAGCAACAAGTGCCTTGGCGGATTTTGCTATCCTTACCTTAAAGGTCAAGTCCAAGGCGCCTTCGGCTGAAATGCCGGTTTCAAGGCCTTTAGTACTAATCCCGGAGGGAGACCAAAGCATCGTGTCATGGCCATGATTTGATAAAAAAGCCGCTGTACCTAATGCAATTGATCCCGCTCCAGCAATTCCTACCCGTAAGCTATCGCTCATGAGGGGCCTCCCGCCGTATTGGGTCACCTAGTACGTGCATCAACCGGTTAGCCCACCCAAATAATGCTGCTGACAGAATGAGATCAAGAATTTCAGTGTCCTTGAGCCCAGCCTTACGGAGCTCATCCATATCTTGAGGGTCAGTTTCAGGGGGTGTTGCTGATAATTTGCGTGCAAAATGAAAAATAGCAGCTTGGCGCGGGGTTAGATCTGCCTTCAATCCTTCGCTGAATAATTTGTCAGTTACTTCGGTACTATTTTCTAGCTTTGCGTGGCGGTCTGCATGGACAGCTGCGCAATAGATGCACCGATTTACCATGGATGCTGCAATTGCCCCCAATTCCCGTTCGGAACGAGACATTCCTCCCTCATCATACATTATGGCATTGAAAAGAGGCGATCGAACAGCAAGACTTTCTACATCATGTGCGAGTGTCAGGACATAAGCTGAAACTTTCGTGTTAGATGGAGTGATTTTGAGTGCCTCCAGTTGTTCTTTTGTAGCCTCTTCTCGCTTTATCGGAGTGACTCTGGGTTTCCAAATTGGAACTCTGCGGGTAAATTTGCGAACCACACTGCTCATACCGCGCCATCTTTCATCATATGCATTCCTGTCGTAATTCGAACTTGATATGCAATGAATGCCACCAGCTGACATACTCTGACTATATCTTGATCCGCAAAGCCTGCCGCCTGCATATCAGTTACATCATTTTCTTCGATTTCACTTGGTATATTTGCCACCTTCTCAACAAACTCAGTCAATGTGCGAAGATCCAAATGAGTTTCATGCCCTGGATGATCAGAAGATGCTTTGGGATCTGCCATCTGCATGTAGTGCAATGCTAATTCTGAATGCCCTGCTTTTTTAGCGATCCTAGCCGCTAACCAGGCTCTCAATGCATGGGAAAGCCGGCCACAATCCTTTGGGTGTATTACTGCATCCTCTGCTGCTTGCGTCAGTTTAAATATCTGGGAACGAGCTTTGACGGCAGTTCCAGTGCTGCTATTATTATCAATACCTGCAATGGTTAGCGCAGTAGTGTCGAATATGCTCATGCCACTTTTCCTTGATCTTTGTTGGGATGGAGTTCTGTAGGGGTCCATTCATGCCCTTGGAGCTCAGGTTTTTTATAGTTTAGCATTAACTGCCAATGTTCCTCTATGTCTTCACTATACAACTGTGAAGCTATTGCTCTTGCTAGCCAAGCAGCGCCTTCACTGATACCAGGGATATCACCACTAACCTTTCCAAGGCTAGCTGAGGCTCCGTAATTGAAACAAAAAACATTTTTAAGCCAAGGGGCAGTTTCCGCTACTTTTTCGCAGAAGCTAAAATCAGGATTTAGATAAGGGAAGCACCCAAGTTCGTCGTTCTCTTCATCTTTGGGAGGTGTGTAGACATCTTTCCATAGTAATATATTACCAGCGTTTTTGCCAAATTCCGTTCTAGCCAGTGGATCAATTTTAAAGCCGGTTCCCAGAATTACAAAGTCTGCTAAATATGAGGTATTATCAGAAAAAAAGATCTTCGCTTTATCACCATGTTGTTGGATTTCAATCGTTTCTTTATCAAAATGAAAATAAGCATTTTTATGCCTACTCACGCGAAGTGTAGAACCGTGTGGTGGTGGAGTTTGAGTGGCAAAAGAATATTGCATAAACCTCCACCTCCATTCATCAGGTAAGTCAGCATAGCCTGCGGTAAAGCCAAAACTACCGATCCCCATCATCTTATTAATTGTGGGCATCTCCTTACGGCGTATCAAGTGTCGTACTTCAGTTGCCCCATGCTCAAGTGCTTCAGCGGCATTGTCTACGGCTGAAGCGCCTACTCCTATAACAGCAACGCACTTATTTTTTAGCATAGAAAAGTTGATTTCATGCGCACAGTGTGCCCAAAGATCTTGGGACAGGCCATTCACAAAACTCGGAATATTGGGGGACCCAGTTCCATCACGTCCTGTGGCAAAAATCAGCTTCCGGCAGAGTATAGTTTCATCAGTCACGCCTGAAACCTGTAGTCTCAAAAGATCCCCTTTGTTTTCCACATAGTCGAGAGAGATTCCATTTTCAATGGGAATATTAAGTACATGACGATACCAACGTAAATAATCCATCCACATAGGACGCAAAATCTTATCTAAGGCATTCCACTTTGTGACCCCAAATTGAGCTCGATACCAGGCCTGAAATGTAAGTCCACCATGGCTGAAAGCAGGGCCGGTCAAATCCTTGGGAGATCTCAAGGTTTCCATTCGAGCATAGGTTAACCAAGGACCTTCATAACCATCTATTGCACGGTCAAGAATACGAATGTTTTGCATGCCGCCGGTAATTAGTGATAACCAAGCTACCATTCCACACATCCCGCCGCCAACAATGACTACATCGGCGACACCGTCGCGCCGTGGAACCCAATTCTTGCCTGGGACCCCCAGGCAGTTAAGATCAGTCCTTAACTTGGTTTCAAGTTCTTGGAGGCCAAGATCATCGTAATAATTTAAATCCGACAGAGACATCAGTGATTTTCTTTATCTTCACATTCATTATCATTCTTCAAGATGATACCAGTGCATGTCTAAGTTATCAACATGACATCTATTTATCTTATACATTTTGGAACATGACACTAGACAAAGAATTCTTCAGGATATAGAACGTTTTTTATTAGCATCATTTGGTAAGAATTGAGCATTTCGGGGGTCAGCATAGTAATAACCCTGATATTCAGCTGCTGAGTTGGCAAGTTTCTCCACGCTATTTATCAGCTTGGCAACCTTTTCATCAGTCATTAGAGCTGAAAAATTGAGCCGCACCCAACCTGGTTTCTCTAATTCTTGGCCAGTATTAATCAGCCGCTCAAATATTCTTTAAGCATTTGATTCTCATACTCAAATTTCTCAAGTAATCTATTAACAACATCCCCTATAGACACAATACCGATCGGCTTTTTATTCTCTACGATTGGTATGTGTCTGATTTTGTTTTTCGTCATGAGTTCCATGAGTTTGTCAGAAAAAATCTCTTGATCACAAGATATGACTGGGTGTGTCATTAGTTCTTTCACGGGTTTATTACAGAAATCATTATATGAGCCTTTTGTAAGTGCTTTTACAATATCTCTCTCAGACAGAATGCCTGTTAATTCCATTTCCTGATTGATTACGGGAATTGCCCCAATGTTATAATTCCCCAACTTTTTAATTGCATCACGGACTGTTTCTGATTCCTGAAGTGTTACCAAAGGTCTTTTAATTAAGTTGTTAACAAGGGTTTTGGACATTCTTTACCTTTCTTTACAGAGTTTCTTGATTTTTCCTCCAAAAATACCTTATAGTTTACGCAGCGTAAATTATAAGGTATTTTTGTTGATAGCATAAGTCAATTTTTCGTTTTTCTTGTGTATTTTCGTAGTTAGTTGTGTCGAAATCATTTTCGAGGTGGCAAACTTGACAACTAAAAAGCTAAATCATGGAGTTATCAGGAAAAAAAAATCAGCTGGTTTTAAGTCAAAACCTGATAAGATAATAAAGTTAGCTAAACCAGCTCAGAAAGATGTTTTACAATTAGGCTCGTATTATCGCCAAGGACGTTTTTCTGATGTGCTGTCCTTTGCCGAAGTGCTATTGCAAAAGTTTCAACCTACTGACCTTGTCTATAATTATTATGGGTTGGCTCTGGAGGCTCAGGGGGATTTAAAAAAAGCCATCCAAAGTTATAGAAAGGCCATTCTAATTGATCCAAATTTTGCTGACGGACACCATAATCTAGCACTGTCCCTGAAATCCATCGGAAATATTGGAGCGGCTATAGATGGTTATGCCAAGGCTATCTCTATAAACCCAGAACATTTCATAGCGCATAATAATTTGGGAAATGCTTTGTGCTCGATAGGTAAGCTAGAAGAAGCGATTAAAAGTTACAGTAAAGCTATCAAGGTAAACCCCAATTTTTCCGAAGCCTATTTTAACATGGGAAATGTGTTTAGATCTCTTGATTTGCCAAAAAAGGCTATAAAAAATTATAGAATAGCAGTTAAGAAAAAACCTAATTTTGTAGAGGCACACAATTATTTGGGAATTACGCTTAATCTTGTTGGCGAAATTAGAGCTGGAATAAAAGAATTAGAACAGGCGACAAAGTTAAAACCCGACTATGCTGAAGCCCATAATAATCTAGGCAAAGCCTTTTATTATATAGGTCGCATAGGTGATTCCCTGCAGAAATATAATGAGGCTCTATTTTATAAGGGAAATTATGCCGAAGCATATTGTAATAGAGCTACTTTGTTTTTGTACATGGGGCGGGATCAAGATTCTATAAAAGATTACAAAACAGCTTTAAAGATAAAGCCAAACTATTCTGAAGCATATTTTGGATTAGGTAATGCATGGAATTTAATTGGAGAAGAAAACAAAGCTTTAGTTAATTATAATAAAGCTATCCAACTTAATCCAAATCATTTGTCATCAAAATATATGGTGGCGTCATTAACTGGGAAGGCAGTTTTTAGTGCACCCAAAGAATATGTTCGTGATTTATTTGATAATTTTGCTGGAAAGTTCGATAACTCTTTAATCGGGAAGTTAAACTATAAAGCACCGACGCAGCTCATGCATATGTTTGCAAATGCATTTGGACAGCAAATAGAAAAATTTAGGATGGCGGTAGATCTGGGTTGTGGTACTGGTTTGGCTGGGAAAGCATTTAGAAAATACGCACGTTTTATGGTCGGAATTGATCTTTCAAAAAACATGATAGAAAAAGCGAGGAAGAAGAAAATCTACGATGAATTGATAGTAGAGGATTTTTCTAAGGTCTTGGGGCAAAGAATACGGGTTTTTGATTTATTTATATGTATTGATGTATTTATTTACTTTGGGGATTTATCTGAAATTTTTAAATTATTAAGAAATAGATCAAGATCTCTATCGGTTTTGGCTTTTAGTACTGAACATTCGGACAAAAGGTCTTTTACTTTGTCAAGATTTGGACGGTTTTCCCATTCAAAAAACTATATTCATAGTCTAATTAACGAGTATGGATTTGAGTTAGTTTCTTTTAGAACGGAGAACCTTAGAAAGGAAGGAAAAAAATGGGTGAAAGGAGATTTTTACCTAGCAAGACGAACCAAGAATAATTTTTGTATTGATAGTGCAATGGTGGCCTGATCCACTATTAATCTTATAGGTTGGATGGAGAAGATCCTGATCACATACTTTAGGTAAGACTGATCACTATGTTGGCACAGTTACGATTATAGAACTCCTATTCTTATGCTGAATTTCTTATTGCTTAAAATATCAGAGAATCATTCCTTGAACTAAATTATGAATTTAGTTTAGCTTGTGAGCAAGCTTGATGCTCTGCATATTTACAAGAGTTAGTAGCAAGTCAAGTTATTAGATAAGGTAAAGTAGAAGAGGTAGCCAGAGATTTGACCTACAGGTTAGTTGAAAGACATCCCAGTCATGAATTTAAGTAAAGTTGAATCAAGTGGGATAGGCATTGTGCATTTGGGTGTAGGGGCTTTCTTCCGGGCTTTTGTCTTGCCACAGTTGCAAGAGATGGCGCAAAATTTATCAGCAAATGATATTTCAGGCTGGGGTATTTTAGGAGTAAGTTTTCGCAGTGCAGGGGTGAGAAATCGCCTTGCTAAAAACAATTTTTGCTACCATGCAGTGCAAATTTCTGGTTCTGGTTATGATATAGTGGAAATAAATACCTTAAGTACTGTTTACTTTCTGCAAGAACAGCGTGCAAAGGTCATGCAGGCTTTGATTTCGCCCGAATTAAAAATGGTTACATTGACGGTTTCTGAAAAGGGGTATCATTATTCTACCAATACTCAAAGTATTAACTGGAATAATTTGCAGATCCAGAAAGATCTTGCTTGTCCGAGTATCCCTAATTCCGTCCCGGGACTTTTGACCCTCGCACTAAAGAACCGGAGAGAAATGGGGTTGCCTTCCTTTGCCTGTGTTAGCTGTGACAACCTGGTTGCTAATGGAAGGGTATTAAGAAAAGTTGTTTTAGATTTAGCTCGGCGTATAGATCCTGATCTTGCCCATTGGATCGACGAGAACACACCTTTTCCGTGCACAATGGTTGACCGCATTGTTCCTGCAACAAAACCAGAAGAGGTTAGAAAAATTTCGAAACTGACCGTTTGGAAAGATCCTGCACCTGTATTTCATGAACCTTTTAGGCAATGGATTATTGAAGATTGCTTTGGTTCTTTATCTTGTCCTCCCCTGGAGAGTGTTGGGGTCATTTTTACAAAGGACGTGAAACCTTACGAACAAATGAAGCTGAGACTGTTAAATGCCACACACTCAGCCATCGCGTATTTAGGTCAACTTTTGAACAAAAACACCGTTTTTGAGGCAGTTCAAGATCCAGAAATTGTTGATTTCATTGAATATTTATGGGAGCTAGAGCTTTGCCCTAGCTTAGAAGAATCTCCAGATATTAATTTGGGCAAGTATACTCAAAGATTGATGGCACGCTACCAAAATCCAGCTCTTGAACATGAAACAATTCAAATCGCTATGGATGGATCCCAAAAAATTCAACCCCGTATATTGGCTCCAATTCGCTCAAACCTCTTAGCAGGTAGACCAACTAGTGGTTTGAGCCTTGTAGTGGCCGCTTGGATAAAGTTTTTGGTGGAAAAAGATGCAAATGGAAGAATGCAAGAAATCGTTGACCCTTTGCAAGAAAGCTTACTCAAAGCGATAAGGCAAAAAAATCCTGTAGACAGTATTCTTGATATCAGGGAAATTTTTGGAAAAGATCTTAGACAAGATGAACGATTTGTTAAATCAGTGAGCGAGACTTTTGTTTCAATGTCTCAATTTGGAATGAGAACATGTCTCAAACATTTTCTTGAAGATTCAGGTTCCCACTAGCCAGTAGTATAGGTTCCAGATTTTACTTTCAAATGAGTAAAGACTGTGGAAAGATTAGGCAGTTAAGCTTGATTGGAGAAAATAATTCTTATTTAGTTGAGCATATTACTAGGGAGAGGGAGAAAAATATGAGATTTTGGCAACATTTAAAAAGTCATGTGACTTTGAAAGATGGCTCAAGTTGGTTGACGACCTAAAGCCTCACATGAACAAACATGGGTTAAAGTTAATAGTGGCAATGGAAAGTGATGATGGAACTAGAATTTATGATCTAGGCGAGGCAGAAACTATGGAAGGGGTCGACGCATTTGTTTCTGACCCGGAAGTAATTCGAATGAGAGCAGACGCTGGTGTAGACACTGAAAGTCAAGAGGTTATAGCTCCGGTAGGAAAATATCATATTTTTGATTAATGTAGGCAAACAAGATTTGATCTAAGAAAACCACCATTAACTTTTACAAGTTCAGATGTAACTGATTTTATTAGCAATAAAAACAACTTCATTTCTATTTGCTGATTATGATTTACCAAAGGCAGCGAACTTCCAATGGACCCCTGAAAGCCCAGCCACGAAATTGTACATCAGATCTCTTAGCGAGTTTCAAATTCGGAAATCTATCAAATAATTTTGGTAGTGCGACCTCGCCGATCAAGCACCTGGAAATTGCAGCACCAGCACAAAAATGTGGTCCAGAGCCAAAAGGAATACTTTTTGTCCTATCTTGCAAAACATCAAATGTTTCAGGACTTTTAAAGCACTCTTCATCCCTATTTGCCGATCCAAACATAAAGAAAACCCGGTCATTCTCAGCAAAACTAATTTGGTTGACTTTGCAATCTTTTGTTATACGTCTAGGAGACATACCAATCGGTGAAATCCACCTTGAAAACTCTTCAAAAGCTCCCAGCCAGGAAATTTTATTAGCCAATATTATTTTCATTTGTTCAGGGTGATGTAATAATGCCCAAATAGTTCCTGCAATTGCATCCCTTGGTTCATTCTGACCACCTGATATTACGAGTTTGATATTGGCCCTTATTTGTTCTTCTGACAATCCAGCTTGAATTTGGACAGATAACAGGGAGTTACTTGGATTTTTTAGGAGGGATGGCTGGATTTCATCAATATGTGCATCGATTGTTGCTGTACACCTATTACAGTTTTGTTCGATTTCTTTATTTCCTTCATAGTTAGCTATACCGTCAATCATCCCTTGGCTTACTCTATCCATTTCTTTAGCTGCCATGTTTGTTAAGCCGGTGATTTCCTTGAGGGCTTGAGCGGATAATGGCATTGCATATTCGCTCATTAAATCTCCACCTTTCTGAGATGCCAATTTATCGAGTATGGTGTCGGCAAAATCAGAAAATTTTTGTTTCCATATTAATTTAGTTGTTTTTGGAGATATTGTTGGGAAAATAGCTCGCCGTTCGTTTAAGTGGGCATTGCCATCCTTTCTCATCATGTTTTGACCCATCAGTTGGGTCATAAGTCCTTCGGGTTGATCGGAAGAAAAAATGGATGTTTTCTTTTCATTTTCGAATATAGCTTGCCGTTTGGTGATTAAAGTAGCATCCAGCTGTGGAATATAAGCAATGGGAAATTTTGCCCTCAGCACTTTTAAATCTGGATAAGGATCCAACCAAAAACGAGACATATTTAAATCATAAGTAGGCGCATTTGACATTATTAGTTCGCCTTTTGTGTCAATCTAAATTGGATCAAAATTTATTTCTTCAAGATCTTAAATCAGCTTGCAACATACTACTTATAAATAGATCATAATAGTGTAAAAGCTTGAATTTAATTTTATTTCCCGCTTATCCCCACATGAATTAATCTGAGGGTACTCATGCCAATTAGAATAGCTTTAGACTAATGGTCAAGAAATTCATTTTAAAACAATAACTACATTTTGTGGAAAAATGTGGCACGATTTTTGTAATAGCAGAGATTTATATTCCTTTAGTCTTAGGCCAAAAAAATTAGTATCTGTTGTGTAAAATTTACTATTAAGCGAAAGTTTTAGATATTAAAAATTTTCAGAAAAAGGTCAGGGTATCGTAAACACTGATGGAAAAAATAGAATATAACTTCAAAATATTAATTGCCTAAAAGGACTACCAAAATGAATAATCCCAAGGTGCCAGTTTCATGGGGAGAACTGTTTGACAAGATCACGATTCTTCAAATCAAATCAGAGAAGCTTTGTTCCCCTCCGGCTATAAAGAATGTAAATACAGAACTACACATGCTGAGCACAATAATTGATGAAAAAGTTCCAAATTTATCAGAAGCAAAAGAATTTGAAAAAGAGTTAAAGCTAATTAACCAACAACTATGGGATATAGAAGATCAAATTAGAGAAAAAGAGCGAAAAAAGATTTTTGATAGTGAATTCATTCATTGCGCTCGCATGGTTTACATAACGAACGATAAACGTTCAAAAATTAAAAGAAGCATAAATCAGGTTTTTGGATCGGATTTGATGGAGGAAAAATCTTATTCTCCCTATTGAAGTTAAAATCTTGACTGCTATTTGGTCACTATTAGCATTCTCTTTGGGTGTGGGTACAAATTAGAGCATAAGGATTTTTCAGATTTTCAGAAACAAGGTTTTATAAATCTTAAACCTCATGTATTATTAATTATTGTAAGACGTTAGGGATATTGAGTGCTGTTCTCTCCTAGTCAAAAAATGTTTTCTGGGCAAACTTGATGATCTTGATGGATTTAGGTAACTAAACCCAAGTAATTGTTGCTCAAACTGAGTTAGTGATAAATGAAATCTTTTTAATAATGAAAGGTAAAAATGATTATGAATGAATCTGTCATTATGAAAACTTCGAAGTATTTTAAGGAGAGGGGAATCTTTCTACCTACACTGAGGGAGCTATGTAATCCGGAGGAAATAAATTCGCAAATAAAGTTTGACCTAGATTCCGTAGAAAAAAACTCTATGAATCCGCTGAATCTTTTTAGAGTTCATTGGTTCAATAGTAGAGATAAGAGTGCTTTTGCCGAAGTTCCAGAACATATCGTTTTACCTAGCGATTTGACAGGCATAGATGCAAAAATTATTGTTAATATAGGAAGATTTTTTCCATTGATTGATGCACACAAAGTGCTAGCCGCTTACGGTTGCTTGCTTCCAAGAATATTGAGCGGGACTTTTGATTATGAGTTTAACAAAGCTATTTGGCCTTCGACAGGTAATTATTGCCGGGGTGGAATAGCAATTTCCAGAATTTTGGGCTTAAAGAGTTTAGCAATTTTGCCAGAGGGAATGAGTAAGGAAAGATTTTCTTGGTTGGAAAAGTGGGTGGAAGACAAGAGTGATATAATAAAGACTGCTGGGACAGAGAGTAATGTAAAGGAAATTTATGATGCCTGTAACGAGTTAAGAAAAAACGAAAGAAATGATATAATTAACCAATTTGATGAGTACTACAATTATGCAATTCATCGGGCAGTGTCTGGGCCATCTTTTGAAAAATCTTTTCTGAAGGTTAAGGGGGAAAGTAAATTGAGAGCCAGGCTTTTTGTATCTGCATCAGGCTCTAGTGGAACCTTAGCAGCTGGAGATTATTTAAAAGAGCAGCTAAATACAAAAATCGCCGTAGTAGAAGCTACTGAATGTCCAACTTTACTTAATAACGGTTATGGAGAACACAATATTCAAGGAATTGGGGACAAGCATGTTCCGCTCATCCATAATGTTATGAACACTGATTTTGTAGTTGGGATTTCGGATGAGTCTACGGACAATTTGAATATTATTTTCAATACCGAAATAGGCCACAAGTTTTTGGAAAATCGCAAAGGGTTAAACCCAGATCTAATCAAAAAACTTCCAGAATTTGGGTTTTCAACCATTGCAAACATCCTAGCTTCAATAAAGCTAGCCAAGTATTTGAAACTAGGAGCTGAAGATGCTGTGATTACTGTGGCTACAGACGGAGCAGATTTGTATCTTTCTGAATTAAATAAGGCGGTAAAAGGCTTTAATGGAACATATGATGAAACATCTTGTGCAGAATTATTTGGCCAACATTTAAAAGGAGTCTCAACTGATAATCTACTTGAATTAAGTCAAATGGATAGAGATAGAATATTCAATCTTGGTTATTACACTTGGGTAGAACAACAAGGGGTACAGGTGGATGATTTTGAGGCTAGACGGACTCAAGACTTTTGGGACAAACACTATATTGAGATGTTGTCATTAGATTCAAAGATAAATCAATTTAATTCAATATGATAAGAGAAAATGAGATTTAATTGATCGTAAAATCAGTGACTGATAATCAGCGATTTTTGGCCATCGCATTAATGACTTTAGGTTCTATTCTTATTAGTTTTAATGGGCTAGTGCTAAGGAGTATTGAGACAGCTGATAACTGGACTATAATTTTTTACCGATCTTTAGCTTTTTCTTCGGCCATTTTTTTATATCTGTTTATTAAGTACAGAAGAATTTTTCTGTTGCAAATCAAAAATGTAGGGCCATATGGATGGTTTGCGGGATTAGTATTAGGTGTTTCTAATGTGTGTTTTATTTTATCTATGACCTCTACGACGGTTGCTAATACTGTTTTTACTATAAGTTTAATTCCCTTTATTACTGCAGTGTTAGCATTTTTCATTTTAGGCGAAAAATTAACCAAAATCACCATTTACACAATGATTACTGCATTATTGGGTGTTCTAATAATGTTTTATGGAGCTTTACAGGTAGGAGAAATATTGGGAAATGTACTTGCACTTTTTACGGCTATTTTTTTTTCCATTTTCACTGTAGTCCTACGAGTAAATAGAAGTGTAGATATGTTACCATGCCTTCTTTTATCAGGTGTAATTGCTATGCTGGTATCATTATCACTTAAGATGGGTGTATTACAAATTTCATTTCATGACATTTTACTTTGCTTTCTATTAGGAGGGATCATGTCTGGCTTTGTAAACATTTGCTTTGTTTTCGCGTCAAGGCATCTTATTGCTGCCGAGGTAACTCTTTTCTTTTTCTTAGAAATTTCTCTTAGTCCTACTTGGGTTTGGCTCTTTGCAAATGAAACAACTTCTGTAAATACCCTTATTGGTGGTTCAGTAATATTGATATCCCTTTTAGTACGAGCGCTTTGGCTTCGTTATATCATTCAAAAGTCAGTAGGCACCCACGGGTAATCTAACTAGAGGGGCAATTGGGCAAGATATTGGCTAAGGACTAGAAAGATTATGTAATGCCAAAAAAATATGCTGTTTTATTAGTTCTGATGGGGGGGATTTTCATGAGTTTTGTTGGTCTCTACATGCGACTTCTATCTCAGGCTGATGGCTTCCAGATCTTATTTTATCGTTCATTCGGTATTTGCGGAATTGTTATCTTTGTGGGATGTTTGCGCCGGCAAACTACACCAATAAAATTTTTTAAAAGTATTGATATAAATGACATTTTTATGGGTTTTGCACTTTCGTTGGCTTTTACTTGTTATGTATTTGCAATGCTATACACTTCAGTAGCTTCTACGCTACTTATTCTTTCTGCAGCACCTTTTATGACAGCCGTTATTGGTTGGCTGTGGATAGGAGAACGCCCTAAATCAATTACTTGGGTCGCCATGTGTTTTGCATTTTTTGGAATTTATTTAATGGTCAAAGCAGGGCAACAACTAGGAAATAACTTTGGTAATTTTATGGCATTATTATCAGGTTTCTGGTTTGCCCTTATGTTAGTAATTGCCCGTCGAAGCGGTAAACATGATGTTTTGGGAGGCACATTTATTGGTGGTGCTTTCTGTGTTCTTTGGGGGGGGTGCATGGCGGTTATTCTTGGTACTGGTTTAACTGTTTTAAGTTTTGATTTATTTATAATCTTGGTAATGGGTATTTTTGGGATTGGGATCGGAATTGCCTTTGTTACTTGGGGAGCTAGCCATGTTCCGGCTGCCGAAGTGAGTATACTGGTACTGATAGAGAGTGTCCTAGGCCCTGTCTGGCCATGGCTTTTACTTGGGGAATCAATGACTTTATCTGAGATTCTAGGAGGAGCATTAGTTCTAAGCTCTGTCGTGACGTTTGCTCTTTTTACAGCGAAATAATTTTTAAATTAATTGAGTTTCTTTTCTAATCTAGGGCGCTTAATTCAGGCTTGAAGAAAATAGTTTATTTATCCCAAGTAACAACTCCAACATTTGTTAAAAAATTTATTTGAGTCCAATTATGTAGAGAGAGGCTATGAGAGCATTTGGTCCTTAAAATAAAATTCTTATAGCAAGTTAGTTGGTGTTTGGTTTCCTATAAATTCCTTAATGTTTTTGAGAGCCAGCTCTCCCATTTGAGTTCTCACCTCTAAAGAAGCTGTGCCAAGATGAGGAAATAATGTGACATTCTCCATCTTCATCAGTGCTTTTGGCACCTCAGGTTCAAATTCATAAACATCAAGCCCTGCGCCGCCAATTTGGCCAGTTTGCAAGGCTTCAATCAGAGCTTTTTCGGAAATTACATCACCACGTGCTATATTGACTAAGATGGCATGTTTCTGCATTGAAAAGAAAACGCCTTCATTAATTAAGTGTTTAGTTGCTGTACCCCCAGGAACTGCTAAGAAAACTACATCTGCCTGCGAAACTGCTTCATTGATGCTAGACAAATACTTAGCGGGAAGAGGTAAATTTTTTTCTGATCGGCTCGAATAAAATATTTCCATTCCAAAACCAAAATGGCAACGATGAGCAATTGCCTGGCCAATGCGTCCCATGCCAATTATTGCTGCTTTTTTCCCACTAATATGGAGACCTAACATTTGCGTTGGGTGCCAGCCTTTCCATTCTCGGGTCCGAACCAGTCTTTCCCCTTCTCCAGCTCGGCGAGCAGTCATAAGCATTAGAGTTATTGCAATATCTGCGGTAGCATCTGTTACCGCTCCAGGAGTATTTGTGACCATGATTCCTTTTTTCTTGGCCTCATTCACATCAATATGATTGTATCCGACACCAAAATTTGCAAGTAGCCTGCAACGAGGATTTTCTACCTGAAGAAAGATACTAGCGCTAAAAACATCACCTAATGTGGGAACTACAATGTCATAGTCTTGAAGAGCTGAAATCATTTCCTGCTCGCTCATGGAAGTTGTTTTACTTCTTGTAGTAACCTCACCGAGACCATTAGCTTTTTGATGGATTTTTGATGGCAGGGGACGGGTAATTAAGATCTTGTACAAATTGTTACCTCCACCTACTCAACTAATTTATTTTACAATAATAGGAAATAAGCTTCCATCTGCTTTATCTGCAATTATGATAAACACTCTGAGTTACAATTTGCAATGTGGGATAGTAAAAAATCAGAATCGCCTTAATGAATATCCAAAATATGATAATGTTATTACTTTTGATAAAACAAGTTCAATTTATCTTACTGGTACTAATCATGCCGAAAAT
>MDSV01146872.1_pt1 | contig 22298 bp, 7 predicted proteins | sample 810851 | NCBI WGS metagenome assembly MDSV01 (sample SAMN05326640, study PRJNA326480) | marine metagenome | isolation source: seawater | place: Atlantic Ocean: North East | collected 2012 | reverse complement strand
TACTGGAGAAATAGCACAAAAATACTTTAAAGTTAGATGTGGTGTAGATTTCTCAAATCCAAATTCAGGTACAAATTTTAGAGTTCTAATGAGATCTGTATAAAAAAGGTTTTGGGGTATTTTTACCCCGAATTTTTTTTGCCCTTTTTTTAGAATTAAAAGTTGATTTTGAAATCAAGTATCAGTTGTCATCAGCATGTAGTATGTCTCACCATTTACTACAATTGGTAACTTGTGTGTATAATCTGTTGAAGTATTTACCGTGCCACTTACATCAGAAACATCTATTCCATTGATTCTTATATTATTTCTCGTTGCATTGCTACTACCATTGCGTTGTTTTGCTTCAACTGAACTACCATTTGATAAACCATCAATAAGCAGATCTGCTATTGAAACAAAATGACCTTCAGTTTGCAATGCAGTTCCAACTTTTTCCCAAGGATTATTGTCACTTGAGAATGCACGAGTTGTTCCAATGAAAACACCCGGTGAATTGATGAATGTGAGGGAATCAGGTGTAGCATTGTAACTATCAGGATCATCTATAACCATTGAACCTTCAGTTTTAAAAGGATCATTCGTTAAGGTATTTGAATTTCCTTTGAATTTTCTAGTTAAATCAAATTTAGCGAAATCATTTCTTGATTGAATTGTATCGAAAGAACCATTAAGATCACTAACATATCTATATCCACTTAACAATCTTGGTTCAATGAAATTTGAAGTGTTTTCAAAACTTACAGGAACACTTCTAACAAAATTAATAGATGCGTAAGGTTGTATTGCTCCTGTGATTGTAGAAACACCTAGGGGATCAGTGGATGGTCTCTCAGACAATCCAAATTGTGTTTGACCATCTGAACTTACAACGAAATAAGTGGTTCCTGCAGTTAAGATTCCCACTGTAGCATCGGAAAGACTTTGAATATTACTTTCTGGTGTTACCGAATCATCATTAGTAAATATAATATCAAGGTCTGGAAATGAATACAATCCAGTTAATGAATCATAGTTATCACCCGTTGCGCCGGGTGCAGCAGTCCAAGTTAAAACATCTTTGTTCCTCAGATTATTCTGAATGATTCTAAGATCATTGGCAATACCTGCACCACCTAAGTTGTTGAGTGCATTAGTATCATTAATTCCTTCCCCGAAGTTGAGATCTTTTCTAAATCCTTGATTTGGTATAATTGCCATTGTTTTAACTCGTAGTAACTGTCCAACCTTTAGATCTTAATATTTCCAAATCTTCTTGACCTGCTTCACTCGGAACTGAATTACCTCTAAGATTGACGGTAACTCTTCCTCTATTTACCGCATTGTAATTAACAATTAAATCAGCAAGAATTTGATCAACAGACTGTTGTGTTAGATTATTTCCAGAAACATCAAGATAATTAATTCTATATAAAGTGGAGAAAGAACCTGGAGTGTAAGATGTAAACTGATTATTAAATAGAATCAAATAATATAATTTTGGACAATCTACGAAAGATGGAATTTCACCTGCCATCTGATTATTATGAGCGTAAAAATATTCCAGAGAAGGTAGGTTTGAGAATTTGGGTAGACTAGTTAACTGATTATTTTGAATATAAAGTCGATAAAGACTTCCAAGATTTTTATAAACAGGAACAGTGCCACTAAAATTATTATGATTTAAACTAACATCATAGATATTGTTTAATGAATTAAATTGAGGTAAATTACCAGTAAATGCATTATGACTTAGATACAAATATTGCAGGTTGGGGCAATTTCCTAGGTTAGGAACACTACCAGAAGTTCTTCCATAAGAATAATAATACAAATATGAAAGTTTAGGTATTTGAGAAAGGGCGTCTGGATGTATTGGAGAAGTCAGTAAACTTCCTGAAGATATGGAAATTGAAGTTAATTCCGGTGTGGATGCAAAAGTATTTGCTGGTATTACAAAGCTTGTATCTCCAGCATAAGTTCCACCTACAATTGAAGTATTAGTTAGATCAATATAACTCAATGAAATATTTGTAAACTCAGGGAAAGCACCACCTAATCCAGCTCTGTGAAAAATAAGTTGTGTTAAAGCGGAGAAATTGGCGAACTTATAATTACCCGCATCAGTGAATAATGATCCCGCACTTCTCATGTATACGCCATTAAAAGACTGCAAAGATGTTCTTGCGTTTGGCATATTTGGAATTGTCCATCCAACATTATAAAAATTAACACTTTCTAATTTATCCGATACTATATTTGGAGTACCACTAGTATAATAAAGTGAACCTACATTTAAAGTTACAAGATCAGGTAGATCCTCAAAACTATATCTATCATTTCCTGTATCTTTAATTATAGTTCTAAAATCATTGGCTGAAACATCATAATAAGTAACTTTAGGTCCAACAGTGGGCAGTGGAGCTGTGGGATTATTATCATCAAGACCATGCCCAGTTGATAATGTTAAAGTCTCTAGGTCGGGAAGTCTATCAGCAATAACATGAGGATCAATAGATCCCCTAAAAGCACCTGACAAATTTAAAGATCTAACTGTCGTTGGAATTTTATTCATGACTGCTGTCACGATCCTTCTTTCTGTTGAGACTTCACTATAATAAAATTGATTATATTGAAGGTTTAAATCTTGTAATATTGGCGTAATATCAACAAGGTCTGGGAAAAGTGTAAGTCTATTTGAAGTGAAGTTTAATGATAAACAATTTGCAAACTTCACCGCAGGAAGTGAAGAAATTGCTGCACTTGGTATGCTTATTGAAGTAATATTATCTGGATTATAATAGAATTGTATGAGTCTTTCTTTTCCGATTACAGATCTAAATGAAATACTAGAGGTATTTCCCCCTCTATCTTTAAAATTAACAAATCTGCTAGGATTATTCCTCTCTACAATTTTCCAACTAGCAGGAATATTAATGCCATTTTGATCTTGGATTAAATTTAAACCTATGGTTGCATCCAAGGATCTAAAGAAACCTCTAAAGACAATTGGAATTCCTTTCATTAGGAACATCTCATAAGTTGTATTGTCAAGAGTCACCTTCATCTTATGAGTAGGAAGTTCAGAACTGAACTCTCTTAGTTGTGCTGTTTGTGTTGTTTGAAGTCTAGGTTTACCAGCAAAGGGAGCAGTACTTGTTTGAGTTCCGAAAACTAAATCTCCGATAGTCTTTAACTCTGCACCATAAGAAATGGGAGCAGTTGCTGGAATTGGTTCTGGTACAACAGAACTCCAAGCACTTGCTCTGGAGGTAGAGATATCTGCAATCTTTATCGCATTACTATCAGCAAAATCAACATACCGATAGCGAATCGCATTACCACTTAATCTCCCATTGATATCTAAGTTACCAAATAATATTCTTTCAATTCCTGCTCTATCATCTAGTCTACTGATAAAGACAGAGGAGTCATCTTGAAATCTTTTCGTTGTTTTGTGAATGGGAACCTTCAAACGAGAGAAACTGACAAAATCATCTGTCACTGCACCAGCGTTTGAAGATCCCCTAATAGTATCCAGGTCAAATATTGGTAAACTTAAGTTTCTTAGACACAGATTTTTATCTGAAGTGTCTGCAAACTCTTGGTTTACATCAAGACCAAAGCGTTTTGGATTTCTAAGTGCCATATCAACCTTCTAATGCTGCGATACGTGTTTCTAATTTAGTAATTTGTTTCTGCTGGTCTTTGACAACCTTCAATAACATAACAGCAATTGATTCGTAGTTCACAGATTCTACTTCACCATCATTATTATGAGTCGCTAATACTTTATCGACTTGTTCAACTTCTTCAGCGATAAGACCATATTGTTGTATAGTTTCTCCTTTGAACTCAAATCTTACCGGTCTCAAGTTGTCAACAATATTTTGACACTGCTTTAGGGTGACATCCTTGATATTTTTCTTATACCTTCTAGATGAACTCTGTACAATAACATTTCTATTACCGTCTACTCTCAGGTATGCACTTCCTGATCCAGTAGGAGCGATTGGAAGTTGAATGGTTTTGCCACCAATTGCATCACTCGTTCCGATTTCTTTACCAACAGTGAGTGGAGCGATAATAGTATTGTCAGTGTATTGCCGTAAAGTAAAAGTTACATGAGCAGCTTGTTTAGTTGTACTCCAGTTTTGACTTGCTTTGAATGCAATAGCACCACTCATCGGTGGGTTTGTAGCACTTGCTGCCACCACTCCACCAGCGATTATCTGACCCAGAACATCATCATCTTGAGGTGCTGCTCCGGCATTAAAATCAGACTGAGAATCACCCGCAATATTAGTAGCACGAGTTTTTACAAACTCAACTGAAGCGCCATTGAGATCATTTCCTGCTTTAATTAAAGATATACCTAAACCAAGTTGCACTGGAGCAGCATCAGTTGTTGATGCAACTTCTGAGAAGTTACATATTCCAGCGGTTTCATAATATTTTGTTAGTTCTGATCCAACATTGCCAGCAATGTTTCCTCTTGATGGGACCACAACTGATGTATTATGATGCGTACCAACACTAATGAGATGTGTTTGTATTCCTACAACTTCTGGACGAATCTTACTTGTTCCTGATTGTACACCCTCCATACTAATGGAAAGTTTTTTTCCATCATCCCCAATATGACTTAGATTATATTTAATAACGCATTGTTTGGTGTCGAAAGGGGATATGCCACCAAAATGAAGTTCAGCATCTCCATTAGTCTCATTTGACCAGATACTTACTGTAGTAGTATTAAGACCAACAGTTCTAAAGTAGGCCTTGTCATCATCAACAGCAAATCTATGATTGTTTCCTATTGTAACTAAAAATGAGTTGCTATTCCATCTTAAACTATCGGCAGAGTTTACAACACTCACTAGATCTCTAATCATTAATCGATCATTGGTCCCATCCAGTTCTTCTATCTGGGATCCATCTAATACTAGGGGTCTAAAATCAGCCATTACTACAAGAGTTTTCTTTTATTTATTATTGTTCTTTGAATGTAACTGTCGCCTCAACAGTTCCAGAAGCACCATCTAGTTTCCTAGCGGTAAAGAACGTTGCTTCTAGGTTATTATTATCAGGTGTAATCACATTACGATCTTGTCCAAATAATTTTTTCATATCGACAGATTTAGTTTCATTTGCACCAACATAAACAGTGTCTCTGAGAATTGAAGGTCTCAGATTCTGTTCGTTTTGAATATCAAACAAAGCGGATGATAATCTTGCTGCACTTTTGAAATTAGTTGGTGGCAATTCATTAGGATCAGCATTACCATCGGCAACTGTAACCTGCATATGATCTCCAAGAACATGAAGTCTTGGAGAGATTGTTTTTTGATCACCTCCTATAGTTTCCTTAATAGAGATATTATTAATCTCTGCATTATCTTTGAGTTTCATTACAAGATATAATGGATATGGCACATAATTATATAACTTTTGTTTTACACCTACATCACGACCTTCAACCTTAACTGGTCTAATTAAGACTTTAAAATTGATTTGACTTATACTTAAAGTCTGATTAATTGCAATGTATTCAAAATTAGTTAATTGTCCAGCAACTACTTTTGAGAATGAAACTTGTTGCCCTACATATCTACTAGCAGAGACTTGAACGACTTCACTTGTATCTTCATATGCAACTTGTCCGTTATCATAGTCAACATCTGGTGAGAAACCTCCTTGTACAAGTAAGTAACGACGATCAGGATTAGGTTTATTTAACAGAGTAAATCCAGGAACACCAAAAAACACCATTGCTTCATGAGTTAATTCATTAACATTAAACGTAGCAATTGGGTCAAGAACAGTGAATGTGAGTTTTGAACAGAAACCACCACCTGATCCCCCTATTATTGGTATTCTATTGCTTAGTGCCATTCTTGCTGGTATAGAACCTGGTTTGTATGACTCAGCAACTTCAACAGCACCTTCATTGTATGCTGCAAAGCTGTGCGTGTGCTCTCCAAATAAAATCTTTGTATTGGGTAATGTTGTCTCATTTACTAAACCATCATAATTAAATCCATTCAATGCAAATGGTAACGAGGTTTGCGGATCAGCATCCGTCAAACCAATAATAAAATCTGAAAAATGATTTTCGTCTGTTGCATTGGGATTCAAAAACTGAACTTCTATCGTAGAACCAGTCAATGGGTAACTTGAAGCAGCATAACCATTATAATTGCTAAGTCTTACTGGTTCAGGATAAGTTGTTCCGATACCAACCGTGGTTGTGATACCAGTAACTGCATGTTTAGCAACAGCACTAGTGCCAGCGAGAGGTCTTGTACTACTATAATTACTTGAATATAATCCAGGACCAAAACCCTGAATAGTTGCACTTTGATATGTGCCACTATTACCTATTTCAGTAGTCTCATCAATTGATGTGATATAAGCATTGTAAATTGTTGGTGCAATAACCTTTGCCCCAACGTCAGTCAATCTAAAGACAGATGTATTAATTGCTGATACTGTATTTGTACCATCAAATTGCATTTCAAAGTTTCTTGTAGAATCAAAGACTGTACTTGCAACTCCTGGAGTATAAACATGACCGAAACCGGGACATGCTGTACAAGTTTTAACTTGAACTTTTGCTAAAGAGTCACTACTTAAATGTACCAGTGTTGGTATAATAAGTTTTTTATTTACAATTCCAACACCACTGCTGTTAACAATTTTATTTTTTGGTGTAATTCCAATTAATGTTCTATCTCCAGAACCAATAATAGACTTCGTACCTGATGAAACTGAGAAGATATTTGTGGTTCCCTCATCACCACCATCAATATAGTAAGAAGCACCGTACTTGTATAGGAATTGTGGTGTTCTTAAGTTTTCAGTATCAAATACATTCAAAGAATACTTGAGTCTGAAATATGAATCTTGTAAACAAGGACTATCGATAGAGTTCTCTAAAACCAATGTGTGAATAACAACCCATCTTGATCCTCCATTTCCTTGAGGAATATAAGCATAGAACCTGGCACCGATAGCACCGTACCAACCAAATTCAATCTTGTACATTGTAACATTATCTGGTTGAATATTCCAACCAGAAGGACCATTTCCATTTAGAGGATCACCATTAAAATTATCTCTAGGTATGTTTACAGTCCAATAATCTCTAGAATCAATTGGAGATCCACTACTAACTTTTGTTTGATCAGTGGCCGTCAGTCCATTTCTTACAAGAGTATCGCCATCAAGTGGAATTGTACTACGTCTGACAATTGATAATTGACCAGCAACAATTCTGAATACGTATTCGTCTGTTGGATTTGATACGCCCCATTCCAAAATTACACCCTGTCTTGGTTCAATAGATGATCTTAAACCAAAAGTAAATCCACTAATTCTTCCTGGTTGATATCTAAAGACTCTTCTTGATTGCATAAATGTATATCTACTTTGTGCAGAACTATAACCAGGTCTTGTATTATCCTGACCATAATTTGTATCTAAAAGAGTATTTACTTTTGGGAAATTGAATGTACTATTATCTGTAGGATCAGTTAATTGAGATTGTGCAATATCTCTCCATGTATCTGTCCAAATATCAATAAGATAAAATCCTGCATTCACTCCCTGTCTGTATACTACATCAGTTCCTTCTAAAGTTACTAAATCGGGATTTAGGAACCTATCCTTCCAATCGCCTGGATAACCTGCGCTTGAACCTTCTCCAGTATCGAAATAAGTATATAATGTATTACCAAGTGTTATAAAGTCCTTATACCTCTGAAATAAATCTGCATCATATAATCCCATTTTTCCAAATTTAGGACCAAATGGATATGAGAATGGAGTTGGAAATGCTTCTAATCTAATTCCAGACTCTTGAACTTCTTCTTTCATTCTAGCATTATATCTGTTGCCATAAGTTTTATTTGCTCTAGTATCCCAAGATGAAAAGTTATTACCACCATTAAAACTAAATTGCTCAAAACTATCTTTTTCTAATCCATACGATGAGACATTGGAGAACAAACTTAACTGTGTCTCTGCTCTGTTGATGCCAAGTAAGGTTGTACTGACTTCACTACTTTCTCTAAAAGACTCTTGTATTTTCCAAGATTGATTTGCAGTTTTTATTTTATTTTCAACTCTTTTAAATTGAACTGGTTCAGTTGTGAAAGTACCAACTCTTGTTTCATTATTGATGATTACATAATCGCCTATAACCGAACTCACCATGGTGCCAGCAGGTATTCCCTTACCTGAAATAAAGTCACCAACCTGTACACCCATTACTGTTGATATGCCAGCAGATTTATCAAAGAAGATAAAATCGCTGTCACCAGGGGTGCCTTCAAACTTAATAATTTCGTGAAAACCAGGAGTAAAATTAGTAAAACCCCCTGAGACTAATGCGATTGAAGATCCAGCACTAACTATGCTTCCACCCTGTTTTCTTACTGAAAATGGTACAGAAACACGAACTATTTTGTCATATACACCATAAAATGCTGTAGCAATTCCCAATACTGATGCTTCATCTCTAGTATATGTTGATGTTTGATTTGAGGAAAAGACTACAGATGTGGATCTTTTCGCTGTAGCATCTTTCAGAAAGAATGTATCAACCTCTGTAATTAGAGGAATTCCAAATTCATCAGTTAATAATTCACCGTTTGCAACATTATATAAATTTTGTTCGTTAGCTTCTATTCTTGTTATTGGACGTTTGTCATGTCCAAACTTGATATCCTTTCCGCCATTGGTCATTGATCACTGCTCCTCCCAGGTCAAACTCGTTGATATGTCTGCTGCAGGATCTATAGAATTAAAGAACTTTTGAGAAGACCCACAAACATACAGACTATCAACAACATTCGTCAGTGGGAAGGAAAGATACTCTTTATTATAATCAAAGTAAGCTGAAAGATCAAACTCTTCTCCAGATGCTGGAACGTAAACACTTGCAACTATCGTACCAGTTCCAGGTATTGGTGCTTTGACCTGAGGACTAATCTTCACGGAAGAAAGAGCGTCTAATGTAGATTCAGTTGGAATTGTAGCAGATACTGCTACTCCATCTGGATCAATATTTCCTTCGACGAGGAATGGTTTTGATGAAGTCAACGTAATTGTATCAGCAGTTGCATTCAAAGCATAGAAGTAATATCCAGGAGTGCCTGTTACTGCTGCTCTTCTTTCAAGATAACCTAGAACAGAAATTACTCTCCCGGATGCATCACCATCAAAAGTGCCTCTGAAGTAACCATAAACACCAGTTCCTTCTGCAAGGTAAGTTGCATTAGATACCGCAAGTAAGGTTGGTTTTCCTCTCTTACCAATATTAACAGTGGAAGAAAGTGAAAGAGTTCCAGTAGTAGTTGATGCTGTTTGGAATTTTGGAGACTTAATCAGATCAAGTTTGATAACACCTGTTGATCCAGTTGCAAGACGTGTTGGATAGACTTGAGTTCTATTTCTTACGCTCTTACCTGTGCTACTTTGAATAAAATCTCTACATGTAACACCAACCAAAGGAGTTGAACGCATTGGAATGATTTGTAGAGTTGAAATTGCTTTATTTACAAGAGGTGTGGTCAAATGTAATTGTCTATTTGAAATATCAACATAAGAAACTTCAACACCCTGATCAAGAGGTTCACTAGTAATCACTTTAGAACCAACCCAATATGAAGTCATCGTAACACCAGAACCCACAGTTATGAATGGATCCGTTGCATTATCAGAGTTAGTAAGATTAATATCAGTTGTTCCTGATCCTACTGCGAAAGATCTCTTTGAACCATTGACTGTCAAATTGCTTGCATTCCCGTGACTGAATAGTTTAACAGTTCCTCTGTCACCACCATCGATGTAGTATGAAGCACCATACTTAACGATGTGCTCAGAAGAAGTTCCATATCCAAACTGTGAGGAAAGTCTCTTTGCGTTAGCATAACCAAATCTGTTTGGGTTACCTCCACCATACACCAGATAAGTGATAGGAAGTGTCGCATTGCCCAGTGAGGAGACCTTCAACTGGTTCGATGCTCTCAGGTGATGAACTCTAACCCAACGTGCTTCCCCGTTGCTTACAGGCACATACGCAAGGAACAGAGCACCAACAGCACCATACCATGAGAACTCAATCTTATACATGGTAACCTTTGTGAAATCAAGTTCCCAGATACTGGTATCATTTAAAAATTCTTGAGTGTTTACATCCTTTACCTTAGAACCTGCTCTATTATCTCCAACAGCATCACTATAGAGTAGTTCGTCAGTTGCTCCATCTAATCGGTCACCACTAAATCTAGACCTTGGAATACGATACTCATAAACGTTTAGATATTCAATATCAACGTTTTGATTGACCCACTTATCATAATAATCATTAACTGCATCAATTTGTGTTTTCAAGGTTGCAGCACCAGTAGATCCAAATCTAGTATCAATATATCCCTCTGCCTGTCCATCAGCATCAACGTATTGGAGAGGGAACATACCAGTCGCTTGAACACTACTATACCCATTAAGACCACTGTCAATTTGAGTCGAAACTACTGGTTGAACGAACGGAACTGGTGTAACTAATCTATGATTGCCTGTACCAGCAGTCATATTTGTCATGTCTGATTTTACTGCTGTATCTGTTAAACTAGTTTGAAGTTGAACTGTGGTAATACCTGTGGTGGTGTTATGTATAACAGTTTTAACTTTATAGATCTGAGAATCAACGAAGTTGCTCAGGACTGATTGATCTGCATCCTTCTCATAAGAAACATACTGACCTGCTGCAAGTGCAATAACAGTTCCACTTGTCTGACCAGCCTGATAGAATGTAGGAACTGTAGAGACACCAACATTAACAGTAAATTGATTAGTAGCACCAACTGAAACAATGGTAAACTTATCATTTCTACCAGACTTTGGATAAATTTCTGGTGTACTGGCATTGATATAGCATGTCATTGCAATGCCACTTAGTGTGATGAATTTACCTTTATGATATCCATGCACACCATGAGTAGTGATTGTCATCAAACCACTATCATGATTATAAACAGCGTTGGAAATTGAAGTACTCAATCCAGTACTGTAGATTGTTTCAGTATTACTAATCGATGTGATACCAATCGTTGACTTGGGTTGCAGCAATGATGGATCATACATTGCAGCATGAGTCATCATAAGATTGTCTCTGTAGATGACCAGATCGCCAAGTTTTTTATTTACAAATGAAGTATACGGTGTAGTTGATGTAATTCCTGTATTTTCTGATCCTCTTCTTTCTGTAGGATCGTATGGATTCGTTGTACCATAGTCCTCGTCTTGACCACTAACAAATGTGAGTGGATTATCAAATAACGCTGCCTGTGTTCTTCTTACGACAGAAAAGTTATCTCCAGCACCATCGTTTCTGGTTTCCCAATAATATCCATCATAGTTGTCGAAGATACCATACTTACGGATGGCAGGGTTCTTAATCGTAGATCCGTTATCATCAATCGCAGTGGTCTTGACACCAAACGTAGCGGAAGATACACGACCAGGTTGGTATCTAAAGAATCTCTTTGATGTGAGGATAGCAGTTTCATCTGCAGGTGCCTCAAGCAGTGCTCCAGATTCCTCTGGAATGTGAGTCAGTCCGTGACCCTGAGTCTGACCAATACCAGCGTATGCTCCACCTGTTCCCTTTGTACCAAACTGTTCTGGAGTTGCAGTCCACTCAGATGGGTTTACATCATAGGTGTTAACATCAGCAAAGATACCAAGAGCAACTTCAGATCTTGGAATACCAAGCAGAGACAGAGCAACCTCTGACTGTACTTTATTTTGTTCCTCAACTGGAATTGCCGCTTGGTCGCTTGCAATAACAACCGGAATGGATTTCTCAGCTTTCTGTTGACCAGGAGGAACCGGAGCAGTTCTACCTACTACGACGACTGCTGAGTTATTATTAACGTTTGTGTTATCTGGCATGGATTAAATGACTCCGACTCTTCCTTTTGCGATTACGAATCTATCCCTTATAGATATATATCCACCCACGGCATTGGACACTGAGGTGGTGGTGATTCCAGAGAGGTTACTATCAACCAATCTGAATCTAAGTTGCTTAATTACCGAAGATACTGAAATCTTCTCTTCAAGAACCATCAACTGACTGCTCAAGACAGGTGTTGCTTGATGATTAACAAGTTTCACAATCTGATCAACAGAGAATGCCTGGTAGTGTGCAGGTGTTTCCAGTGTAACGAGATAATTTGTTACGCCTGTACCAATTGTTGCGGATCCAGTCTTATACCAGGCACCCGTAGAAATACCAGCGATAGTTGAGATTCCGGTTGGTTTCTGTAGATATTCCTCAGCAACGATTTGGTAACCCATATCATCAGCACGACGAGTAGAGAATCCTACAGTCTTCGCTGCGGTCAGATCAATCTTGAGGTAACCATTCGCTCTATCGACAAGATCGCCATCATCATCAACTGTATTGATATCAAACTGTTCAAACGCTGTTGCAAGGGACTCATTAGTTGTTCCGGTTCCAATGATGGTTCCGATTCCTGCAGAGATGATTTTAACACCAGCATTTTCTGCGATGTTATATGGATTACCATCACGGATGTAAAGGAACATGGGTCCTTTAAGGTTGACAGTAGGATCAATTGAAACATTGACGGAATCCCAATCACTATCATAGATGTCTGGTGATGGGATATGCTCATCAGATGGTCCAAGAATAATATTATCTTTGGTGCTGATCTTGCCGCTAGCAAAGATCTTAATTCCAGTTCCACAATTTCTAATAATGTTTCCACCAGTTGCTGTAACTTCAGTTGCAGAAACATCTACTGCAGCAGAATAGTTCTCAAAGAGTGAATCATGGATTCTAAGAACTGTAGATTCTTGTGCATTAATTGGAGTAAATTGATATCGATCAGTCTGACCACCATCAACAATTGCACAACCATCAATTGATAATCTAGTTGAGTCTTTAATCCAAAGTCCATTCTCAGAACTATTTCGGATTTCGACATTCTTAATATCTGTGGATGTAATGGAAGGTAAGTAAACCAAGTAAGAATCAGAACTCTGATTTACCTCACCATACTTAATATTATTTCCACTGTTACCATCAATAGTGAAGTCAACAAGTGTAATATCTCTACCAGCAGTCGTACCGATACCAACCAATTGTCCATCACCATCATTCGCGAAGAATTGACGTTTGATTATAGTGTTCTTACCGTTGCCTCTGATTGTAAATGCTGTAGGAATGACAAGTTTATTGGTGAGATAAGTTCCACTTGGCAGATCTAAGTAGTTACCACCACTCTCAACTGTATCATCAACTGCTCGACTAAGTGCATCAGTATTTTCATGCACGACTTTAACTATGCTTGTTGTTCCAAATCCAGCCTGACTATCATTGAAACGAATCAGGGATTCAGATAATGTGATGCTACTACTTCCGATTGCGATAACTTCTCCAACTCCAAATCCTCTTCTCTGACCTGTTGTAGCAATATTTGGGAAGTGGATTTGATCCTCATCGTATTCATTATGTGTTCCCCTAAATGTCCAATCAACTTGATCATAATTTCCATAATCTTTCCAATTGACATTTGCTGTCTCTGTTCCATTAAACTCTTTTGGTCCAAGGATTCCAATCAACTTAGAATTAAGAATGTTTGCAGAATCACCTCCACCTGCACTATACTGTCTGTAGATAAGCAATCCATGATTGGTATCTGTTCTATCTAAATTAAGAGTAACGTGATCAAGATCATTAAAGTTTGCAAGTGCGGGTAGACTTACTACAGTCGTACTCGTAATCTGACTGGAGATACCAACTCTACCATCATTTAAGTTATACTGTGCAACCCAATAGTATGCTTTAGCACTTCCAGATGTACTTCCTGTCTTAGTTGCTGTCATTAAATTCCAATCGGGATCAGAAATCAATGCAGAAGTTCCATGAGGTGTTGCACCAAAGACCTTACAGGATTCACCAACAAAGAATCTTGAAGTCGCAATACCAGTAATTTGAATTGCTCCATTTGCTCCGAGTTTAGTATCAAGATCAGAAGAAGTGAGAGTAGTTCCGGATCCAACAGCAAGTGCTTTAGCAGCAGCAGTGGTTATTACCGTACCAATTCCAGTGTATACAGTACCATCATTACTAATACCATAACTTCTTAGGGCATAAGAATCAATTTCATGGGTGTCAACTAATTCATATCCATCACCCTTATCATTAACTTTGAGAATTCTGTTTCTTCCGAATGTAACCTCTTCATCTCTAGTATTAGGAAGATCACTTAACTTGAAGTTCTCATAGACATCGGCACGGATTGTTCCGCTGACATCCAGTTCATGTGCTGGAGTTGCAGTCTTGATACCAACAAACTGAGTTGCCTGGTTGACAATCAAAGATGGACTTGCATCAGGACCAACCTGGAAGAATGGATCAGAAATTGATGTTCCTTTCAGGATCAACTTAATTGCATCAATACCATCAACTGAGGTTGATGTAATCTTATTGATGAAGTTGACTGGGCCTCTGAATTCTGATGGCAGGTTTTGATTCGGTCCACCACCAACACGTAGAGTGTTTCTCACGTAGAGATCATCAAATACGTTTGATGCATCAGATCCAACCTCACCTAAGAAGTTCTCTCTTGATACGATTCTACCATCCCATGTGAAGAACTCACCACGATCATTCATACCAGAGAAGAATGTAACACCACCCTTCTGTTCTTTGGAGATTGCAAGGAACTCTTCTTCTTGACTGATAACTCTGACTTGCTTCTGTGGAAGTGCAGTTGAATAGTTACCAGGACCATAACCAATGTATTCAAAGGTGTGACCGGAAGCACGGATGCTAGAGAATCTACGAACCTCAGAAGGAATAACTTTAATGGATTTGATGATAGAACCTGCTGCATGTCCTGCAGACTTAGATCCAAGTACACCTCTGATGACTACAATATTGACTCCGTTCGCATTGATGGTTTGTATTCTTACAATCTCATCATCGATCTGGAGGAAGTCACCAATCTTGAAACCTTTGTTATCTGAAATAACAATATCAACTGTATTTACAGCGATATTATTAGTCAGAGTCTCCAACATATTTCTATCCATCATGGATATTAATCTACCGGAGATCTTCTCTGTGGTTAATGAAGTATCTTCACCGAATGCACCAATACCATGCTTATATACCATTCCAACCGCAGTACCGCTAGTATTAATAGCAAATGGAGTGTTAATTACAAACTTTTTATTAGTAACAATTTTTTGAACCGTAAAAGATTTACCAGCATATACAGTTCTTGCTGTGCCAGTAACGTTACTAACTTTAATTCTATTACCAACAGACAATCCGTGTGCCTGAAGAGTTGTGACTGTTGCTATACCAGAGAAACTAGTAGTAGAACCTGTACCAGTGGCTACAATATCTCCATTCAGATTGATCCTATCGCCTGTGGTGTACAACATTGGTTGTGATCCACCAGCAACAAATACTCCAGGGTTACTTCCATGATTAATAAGACTACTGAATGCTAATTCTTCTGGACCAACAACTGAACATTCTATTTGCTTTGGAGAACGACAATTTGAAACACGGAACAGACCATTGTAGGTGCTATTATTTCTACTGGCAGTTGTTCCAACTCCAACAACTTCTACAGTTTTGAGTTGCTGATCATCATCGACTAAAATTTCTGCGGTAGCATTGCCACCTCCAGCACCACTAAAAGTAAGAGTAGCACCATCTACGTATGCACAACCACCACTTACAATTTCTACTCCAGTTACCTGCTGTGAGGCGTTACATGTAAGGTTTGCTGTACAACCATCTCCACCAGCTGGTGATACAGTAGTTGTTACATTATACAGTGTTGTTGTAATACCAGCGACACCATATCCACTACCGGCAGCAGTAATAGAATCAATTCCCTTGACTGGACTGAATTTATGATTCTGTGCAAGGAAGAAAGTTGCTACTCCAACGTTATCTGAGATTGCACCAGTAATCCCGATACCAATTCTATTGTCCAACAGGTAGTTGAGTATGCTTTCTTTGGTAAGACTATTCTGTCCATCGTTGACAAGTGTTTTTCCTATCAGAGCATTAGATGCTGCAGATACAGACTGTACTGGATCAAGATTCAGGTTATCTTTATCCACAACTGGGTACAGATAGTATGGACTTTGCTTGAACTTCTGTGAACTAAACTCGTTCACAGTTGGTGAAACATTTCCAGTCAGAACTGTCAGATAATAGATACCATCCTGTTGATTTGCAATATATTCCTGAATCTGATCTACGTCTTCGACAATATATGTTGTGTCATATTCATTTCTCTCAAATACGGGTAGGTCTTCTAAGGTTGCACTAGAGTCATTTGTATCTCTACAAGTATGTGTTCTATCAACATACAATCCCATACCAGCTTCTTGAGAATTTGTAAACTTGAAAGACCTAACACCAGTGATTTCAGTGACAGTGAAATAACCATTGAATCCCTGAGTATTAAAACGAGTGTTAGAATCCGTATCTAAATTAATATCACTGACTACGTTCTTAAGTCTAACTACATCATTAACGGACAATCCATGCTCCTCTTCTGTAGTTACAGTTGCAACGAAACCAGAGGTAGTAATTCCTGAGATGACACGAGGATTACGATGTGATCTAATATCAGTAATTGTAGTTGCATCATTTACAGTCTTACTTTCCTGAATAATAAAATTCTTTTCAGGTGCTTTTGCATTGACAAATGCTTTTGGAATTACATATCTAAATCTATAAAGTCTATCATTCAGATCACGAGTCTCAGATTTTCTCTTGACATATGTTGAAGAGTTGTTTGCTGCAATTGCAGTTCCAAATCCCAAGAATCCATCATGTATTGTATTGAGACTGTCAGTAAATGTAGGATCGGTAATGACAAACCAACCATTTGTAGAGTCATACTGCAGTGGGTGTCCAGGTTCTCCAGGAATCTTATCTGTTACTGTGCTGCATACTCTGAGGTTTCCACCGAGAGCATTCTTGATATCAATATTTTCTGGAGTTGAAGCAATGGCACCATTAAACGTTTTTGACAGTTTGATGGTCGATGCACCAGTATCAATTACATAATACTGTCTACCATACTCAATTCCATCGGGAAGGATGCCATCGTCACTGTAAATTCTTACTGATTCTCCATCGATAAAATTGTGAGGTTCAGTCAATGTGAGAGTATCAGTCCCGGAGGTAATGCTCTGAATTCTAACTTCTTTCTTAGACGCTACAAGTTCTCCACCTGCCTTAGGTTGCATGACAATTTTAGAGGAGAAGGTTTTTGGAAGACCATCAAGGGTTACATCCAGATATAAAATTTCTCCCTCTTTTGAACCGATTCTAAATCCGTTTGAAATATTTGTTGGTGGGTTGTTCTCATCAGATTCATCAATAATATACAATGCACCGGAAGTTGAGATACCAGTTCCAGATCTCTTAGCGTTTAATACTTTCCATGCAACGTTAAATTCATCTTGTTGTAAATCTTTCGGTGGAATGATATGAGTGATATATCCAGTATCATCACGATTAAATGATTCTTTTCTAAATCCCTTTGCTGTTAAAGATTTTGCACCAAAATTAGAGTTTGAGTTGGTGATTGACTGGTCTCCACCATTTACACTGACGAAATGCTCAGCAAAACCAATAGCAAAAACAGAGACTGCCTGAATTACAGCGTTGTTTGATGCCTTAACATGGAAATTTGTATAGTCATTCTTATAGATTGCATCTTGATTTAGGTGCAATGGTCTATTGACTAGATCTGTTGAACTATTTGTATCGTAGTTTCCAGTTTCTGAATTATAAATTACAAACGCTTCGTCATCATTCTGAAGTCCAATACCAGTGAACTGAGCCACAACCATGGACTTAAATCCTGTTGCTTTATTACCATCGGCGTGCATCCCGCACATACCGAAAGCTGATCTCAGTGAAATATTGAAGATATATGGTGATGCACCATCGACATTATCGATCTCAACAATTGCTTTACTTGTTCCAGCAGTTACTGCAACAACATTTGCCGCTGGATCAGCAAGCATATTGTATGAGAAGGTTCTCTCACTGGTAATACCAGTAACTTTGAATCTTCCATTGTAAGTAGTGGAAGTTAAACCAACGATTCTAACTGTATCGTTCTTTTGCAGTCCATTTGGTTTTTCGGTATTTACTGTAGCAGTAATTCCATCTGAAGTTGCATTACCTGAAAGGAACAGATCATCAGAAACTAGATCACCAACAATCTTAAATTCTGGGTTGTTAGGTTCAAAGTCATCACTAGTTGGGAAGTTGACGATCTCTCTACCACTATCATTACCATAGGCGTGCATCAACTTGTAGTAATACATCTGCAAGTCTGTAAGACCTGTAGTTGATTCTACATTTATACCATCAGCATACTCAAAGCATGTCAGTTTGTGGTGTGAGAATGATGGATTTGCTTTTTTGGTTTCGTCAAAGTTGTAAAATACCGATCTATTTCCATCGAAAATACTAAACTGCCAGAAATAACATCCACCAGTGATTCTGAATATTGATGATCTGGGGATGGCATCATTTGCTGGATCAGGTACATACAGAGGTACGATCTTTGTCTTACGAAGATCCATACCAACAAGAGAAGTACCTTTAGGTACAATAATTCCACCTTGTGTGGAATTAAGTTTATGCATCACATTATTTGAGTTATTGATATCAAATTCTGTGGTGTTTGTTAACTCAAGATTGGGAGAACCTACTACTGACTTATTAACATCTAAAAATTGCGCTGTGCCACTATTGTTCTTAATATAGTATCCAGGTCTATTATCTACGTAGTGTGTACCCGGATATAATAAGATCGTGGTGTTGTCGAATTTATCGTTTCCCTGTCCTGATTGATATGCAAATCTCGCTGCTTCAATTAAAGCACGCTGAATAGTTTTGAATGGTCTCGTTAAAGAATTACCTTTATTATCAAAACTATCTGTAGAGTCCAGATCTGATGGGTTTACATAAAGAATATTACCATCGGTATTAATCAGAAAATTTTCTAACCTTGAAAGAGGCATCGTATCAGCGCACTAATTTTTCTTCTGCTTTATTTATCACAGACAGAACTGTCTTTATTAATCAACAGGAAGCAACTCTGGGTTATCAAGTTCCAATTCAAACAACAAAGGATGACATTGCTCAGATACCAAGTAGTCTGACCATTTATATAAATCATCTAAATCATATTGAGTATTTTCATTTGCCCATTCTATAATCTCTGGGTCAAAATAAAAACTATCGTCTACATCATCAAATGTATATGGGATACCGTTAATGAAATACATCAATACTAGTTGAGTTTTCTTGAACCAACAATACTTGATGTCCAGATGATACCTCATGCGCGTACCTATTCTGAAAATATTTAGTGGGGGCGCTGCTTCTACTTGCAGATCTTTTGTACTCCCCCTTTGTTCTTCCCACGATAATTATTAGTTTGTGCGTGACAGTTCGGGCAGATAATGCGGAGGTTATATAGGTGGTTATTAGAATGGTCTCCGTCTATGTGGTCGAGTTCGATGGGTGGACTTTCCTAGACCCAGTGTCGTGGAATGCTACGGCTGGCCAGGCGCGTGCTGAGTTCACCAAGGGTACCGGTGTGGTGGCCGTGGGTGACTCGGACGAGTATGATGACAAAGCTGACGCCAAATTCAACGCTTCGCTCTCCACCCCAGCAATCAGCCTCAACGGCGTGCAGGCGAGCTCGTTGGTTGTGCGATATGACTCAAGTTGGCGGCAGGAACCACAAAGCGGTACGGTCAGCATCTCCTTCGATGGGGGCGATCCGGTAACGCTAGTCACTCTGACGCCAGACACGCCGACCGCTTACAACGAGACGGTCGTTCTTAACGTGGACAACCCGGCGGGTGCCAACTCGGCGGTGATCACGTGGGATCATCAGGGGCACAACAACTGGTGGTGGGCCATTGACAACCTCGTGGTGTACTCCACCGCCCCGGTGGAACCGGCTCTCCCGGCGAACCATTATCTTGTTGAGGACTTTGACAGCCTGGAACTTGGCCCGTTTGAGAGCGGCACCGAGTCGGGCGGCGATGGAACCGACTGGACTGCCACTGCTCCGAGTGGATGGGTGATGGTTCTTGGTCCGAACCACGGTCCAACGGCCGGCGGCGATGCTGTGAAGGAGTTCAACGGCTGGACCTTTGTGGATCCGGCTTCTTGGGATGCCACGGCTGGTCAGGATCGCGCTCAATTCACAAAAGGCACCGGAGTGGTGGCTGTGGGTGACTCGGATGAATATGACGATGCGGCCGATGCCAAGTTTGACGCCGCACTATCCACCCCGGCATTGAATGTTGCCGGCGCAGCGGCGGGTTCGCTGTATGTCACCTATGACTCGAGTTGGCGGCAGGAGCCGCAGAGCGGCAAGGTACTCGCCTCCTTTGATGGCGGCGAACCGGTCGTGTTGCTGGAGCTGACTCCGGACACCCCGACCGCCTACAACGAGACGGTTACCCTTGCTCTTAATAATCCCGAGGGAGTCAAGTCCGTGGTGGTCACGTGGGATCATCAGGGGCACAACAATTGGTGGTGGGCCATCGACAACGTCAGCGTCTATGCCAAGGCGGTGTTGCCGGAAGGTTACTACTTCGTGGAGAACTTCGACGATCTGGAGCTTGGCCCGTTTGTCTCCGACAGCGAGTCGGGTGGCGACGGCACTGACTGGACTGCTACTGCTCCCGCAGACTGGGTGCAGGCAACCGGCGAGGGCCACGGCCCGACAGCCGGCGGCGATGTTGCTGTCGAGTTTGACGGTTGGACCTTTTTGGATCCGGTATCGTGGAACGCCACGGCTGGCCAGGATCGTGTGATGTTCACCAAAGGCACTGGAGTGGTGGCCGTGGGTGACTCGGATGAGTATGACGACAAGGCCGATGCCAAGTTCAATGCTTCCCTTTCCACACCTGCGATTGACATATCGGCTGCCGCGGCCAACTCGTTACTGCTGACCTACGACTCGAGTTGGAGGCAGGAGCCTCAGAGCGGCAAGGTGCTGGTGAGCTACGACGGTGGTGAGGCGGTTACGCTGCTTGAGCTTACGCCGGACACACCAACCGCCTACGATGAGAGCGTGGAACTGGAGCTGAACAATCCGGAAGGCGCCAGCAGCGCGGTTATCACGTGGGATCATCAGGGTCACAACAACTGGTGGTGGGCGATCGACAACATTGCCGTCAAGGCCAAGCCGGTGGGACCGGGTCCGGACGATCCGGCGGTCGTCACCGACAAGGCAACCTACCTGAGTGGTGAAGATATTACGGTCAACTTCAAGAACGGGGAAGGCAACCCGAAGGATTGGGTAGGGCTGTACAGGCCGGACATGACACCCGGAGATGAGGGTAGTTTGAAGTGGGCTTATGTGAGCGGCACATCGACGGCTGGAGAAGGCCTGACCGAAGGTGCCATTACGTTTGCCGGCGGATTGCCTGCTGGCAGCTATGTGGCTCGTTTCTTCGTCAACGACGGCTACACGCAAATGGCCTCCACGGAGTTTAATGTGGTGGAACCTCCCAGTGTCACAACCAGTAGGGCCAAGTTTGCGGCTGGATCGCCGATCACGGTCAACTTCAATAGCGGTCCCGGAAATCCAAAGGACTGGGTAGGGCTGTACCGTCCGGACATGACACCGGGAGATGTAGGCAGCTTGAAGTGGGCCTATGTAAGCGGCACCCAAACGGCCGGTGATGGCTTGACTGATGGATCGGTCACCTTGGAGGGACTTGATGCGGGTGATTATTTTGCCATTTTCTTTGAGAATGACGGATACACCCAATTGGCCAAGACCTCATTCAGCGTTGTTTCTGAGGACGGAATCTTCTATGCAGAAAATTTCGACAGCCTGGAACTGGGACCATTCGTTTCCGACAGTGAGTCGGGTGGGGATGGCACCGACTGGACTGCGACAGCACCGGAGGGTTGGGTCATTGCGCTTGGGGATGATCATGGCCCGACAGCTGGTGGAGATGACGTAGTGGAGTTTGACGGTTGGACATTCCTTGATCCGGCATCTTGGAATGCTACAGCCGGTCAAGATCGCGGACAATTCACCAAGGGTATAGGAGTGGTCGCAGTTGGTGATTCTGATGAATATGACGACAAGGCTGATGCGAAGTTCAATGCCTCGCTTTCCACGCCGGAGATTGACATCAGCGGTGCGGCGGCAGGTTCGCTGGTTCTGACCTACGACTCGAGTTGG
>MDSV01117947.1_pt1 | contig 22302 bp, 21 predicted proteins | sample 810851 | NCBI WGS metagenome assembly MDSV01 (sample SAMN05326640, study PRJNA326480) | marine metagenome | isolation source: seawater | place: Atlantic Ocean: North East | collected 2012 | reverse complement strand
TTCTTTTTTTATCTCTTGGATATCTTCAATTTTACCTTTAAAATTTTTTTCTTCAGTAAGAACAGATAAACATGTTGCTCCAGCCTTAGCATAATTTTTGGCTATCTCCGTTGGATTGTAATCTTTTATTATCTCACCTGCTGAAGGACTAGCTTTTTTTATTTCAGCTATAACATTAACTTTTTTTTTATTATTTAATGGTTTTTCAAAATCATAGAAATTTTTATAAGTCTTGATCTTTTCACTTAAATCTTTAACAGAGTATAATTTCTTGTATCTCTCAACACTTTCTTTTTTTTCACCATATATTTTATCTAAATGATCTATCATACTTGCAGCTTTGTAATATGAGGCATTACTTTTCCTGAAAGAATATGATTTCTTAAATTAGTATAACCTTCTTTAAAGGAGCTTGATTTTTCAGCTACAATTAATCCTGCTGCAGCATTAAGACAAACTGCTATGGAAAAATCATTATCTTTACCTTGGAATATTTCATTCATTTTTTCTGAATTATAATCTGGACCTTTACCAATAATGTTTTCAAATTTTCCTACTTTGATACCTAAGTCATTTGGATTTAAAATAGTTTCTTTAATTTGACCATTAAAGAGTTCTACAATATTAGTTTTAGCATATGGAGAAATTTCATCTAAACCATCTTGACTATTAACAATCATAGCTTTTTTCAAATTTAAATTTTTTAATGCCTCTGCAAAAGTCTTCAATAATTTTTTATCAAAAACCCCGACAACTTGCCTTTTTACATTTGCTGGACTACTTAATGGACCAATTAAATTAAATATTGTTCTTTTTCCAATTTTCTTCCTTACAGGCCCAACATATTTCATTGCAGAATGATACCCTGGCGCGAACATAAAACCAAAATTATTAATATTTATACTTTTTTCTACTTCTTTAGGACCTAGATTTATATTTATATTTATTTTTTCTAGGACATCAGCAGACCCGCACTTTGAAGAAACAGATTTGTTTCCGTGTTTAGCTACTTTAATTCCATAACTAGACAATAATAATGCTGCGGCTGTAGATATGTTTAAAGTATTTTTTCCATCCCCACCTGTGCCACATGTATCTACTGTTTCGTCAGGGACTTTAACCTTGGTGGCTTTATCTCGCAAAATATAAACACCCCCAGCAATTTCTTCTGAAGTTTCTCCTTTTGAAGAAGAAAAAGTTAAAAAGTCATGAATTTGATCTTCTTCAACTTTACCTGACATCATATTTTCAAAAGCAGACTTGCTTTCTTCGAAACTTAAGTTTTGTTTATTTTTAAGTTTTTTAATAATTTCATCCATTTTATTTATACTTTAAAAAATTTTTGATTAATTTCATTCCTTCTTTTGTATTAATGCTTTCAGGGTGAAATTGAACTCCATGAACATTATAGTCTTTATGCATAATACCCATTATAGTTTTATTCTTAGTTTCCGCGGTAATTATAAGACATTTTGGCAATTTTTTACTATCAATTATTAGGCTGTGATAACGAGTAGCTAAAAAATTTGAATTAAAACTTTTAAATATACCCATTTTCTTATGAAGAATTTTACTCATTTTTCCATGCATTAGGTTTTTAGCGGCTATGATTTTTCCACCGAAAACTTGACCTATAATTTGGTGACCAAGACAAACACCCAGTATTGGAATTTTTTTGTGCAAATCATTAACAATTTTTAGACAATTACCACTTTGATTTGGATTTCCAGGTCCTGGTGATATGACAATTTTTTTAAATTTTTTTCTAACTATTTCTTTAGTATTAATTTTATCATTTCTAAAAACCTCAACTTTACATCCCAAGTGAGAAAGATAATGATACAAATTGTAGGTAAAACTATCGTAGTTATCAATTAATAAAACTTTCATTTAATCCACTGCCTTCATTAGAGCTTTAGCTTTGTTCACTGTTTCTTGATATTCTTTTTCTGGTTTACTATCAGCAACAATCCCAGCACCTGATTGAACATAAAATTTTTTATTTTTAATAAGTGCAGTACGAAGTGCTATGCAAGTATCAAATTCTTTATTAGATGTAAAATATCCTATTCCTCCGGCGTACAACTTTCTTTTATTTTTTTCTAATTTATCTATTATTTCCATAGCTTTAATTTTAGGAGCACCACTAACAGTCCCAGCAGGGAATCCTGAAAGAAGGGTCTCAAAAATTGACATTTTTTTATCAAAATTTCCAACCACATTAGATACTATATGCATCACATGAGAATATTTCTCTACCGAAAAACTCTCAGTAACTTTTACTGAATTTGTTTTGGAAACTCTCCCAGCATCATTCCTGCCAAGATCAAGCAACATTAAATGTTCGGCTAACTCCTTTTTATCAGACAATAGTTCTTTCTTATATTTTTGGTCTTGTGACTTATTTTTACCTCTCGGCCTTGTGCCCGCAATAGGCCTTATTGTTATTTTGCTGTTTCTTAATCTTACTAATATTTCTGGACTACTACCTAAAACCTTGAAATCTTCAAAATTAAAATAAAACATAAATGGAGAAGGATTTGATTTTCTTAAATGATTGTAAATCTCTAAAGGTGTTTTTTTAAACTTTCTCTCAAATCTTTGACTCAAAACAACTTGAAAAATATCGCCTTTAACAATATGTTTTTTTGCTTTACTAACTATATTTTTGAATCGTTTTTTGGATATATTAGACTTAATTTTATTATTATTTTTTTTAAAAGTTAACCTCAAAGGAATTTTAATTTTTTCATAGTTTCTATATAAATCAAAATTTAATTTGATATTGCGATATTTTTCAAAATAATCTTTGATTTTTTCATCACCATAAATATTTTCTATATAATAAATTATTTTTTTTAAATTATCATAAATTATTAGATTTTTTGGCCTCAAAAGTCTAACATCTGGGATTTTTAAATCATCCTTACATTTGTCTGGAATTTTTTCAATATACCTAATTATATCGTAAGAAAAATATCCAACTAGCATAGAGGCCATTGATGGTAATTTTTTTGGAATTTTAATCTTAAAGTTATTAATCAAATTATTTAAAAATGATAAAGGCGATGTCCTGATGTGTTTTACCTTGCCATTAGACTTTATACTGACGGTATTCTTAGATATATCGTAAATTATATCTGGATTTAAGCCTATTATTGTATACCTTCCTCGAATTTTTCCTTTCTCAACAGACTCGAAAACAAAACTATTTTTTTCAACTAATAAAAAATTAAATAAATTTTCAATACGCTCATAGTTGTTACATTTTTGGGATGAAAATATAATTTGATTTTTTTGGGCAATATGATTTTTTTTAAAATCTTTAAAACTTATATTTAACTTCATTAAAGTGAATTTTTAATACGTTCAAGAGCATTATTATTTATGTCTATATTATATTTTGAATTTATGCTCTTGTCATATGTATTATAGATTTTTTTTTGGAAATCGAGTCTAGCCTTAATTTTATAGTTTTTAAATTCATCAGAGTTTTTGTCAAAAGATTTATATTCAGTTTTTTTGACGTATATTAAAAAATTTTTAGAAAACTTAGAATCAGTCACTAGATTTGTTTGATTATCTTTTGTTTCAAATATTCTTTTTATTAAATTTGTTCCAAAGATAGCGTTATCTTTAAGACTTTTTATCGTTGTTTCTTTCATTAAAAGTTTATTTTCATTGGCAAAATTTGTCATTCCTTTAAGATCAAATTTTCCCTCATAAATTTCTTTTGCTAATTTAGAATTACCTTCAAATATATTCTTTAAATTTATTTGATTTGTTATTGAGTCAATAACTTTTTTATCACTAATACTAAGTTGTTTCTTTCTTATACCTGAAATTTCTGTTAAATAATATTTGTTATCAATATTAATTAGTTCGCTATAATTTAATTCTTTGCTAAAAATTTTCTTAAATAATTTTATATAGTTTTCATCATATTTTAAATCTTTAGAATTTAGTTTTGAGTTGCTTATTTCTTCAGTTTTTTTTATAGGAAAATTATAAACTTTGGATAATTCACTTGCTTTTTTTCCATCAAGAATATCATTTTCTAATTCATTAATTTTTTCAAAAAAAGCCTCATCATATTCTTTCTTTCCTGTAACAGTTTCTGGTTTTAATTCTATATAACTTATAGTTTTAAAAACTTCGATGAATAAATCTTTGTTTTCCTCGTAAACTTTATTTATTTCATCTTTATTTTCAGTTTTAGATTTATAGTAATTATTTAAATCTATATAACTTATTTCTTTTAATTGATTTTCTTTTTTAAACTCGTTTTCAATAACAAAATCGGGTAGTATTAGGCCATCTGACAAAAAACTTATCAATTGCCTTCTTTTTTCCTGAGCTATTAAGTTTTGTTCAAATGCATAAGCTGTTACTGAGCTCTTAAGCAAAAATTTTTCATACTCTGTTCTTGAAAATTTACCATTTTTAAAAAAATTTTTTTCATTTGTAATAATGTTTTTAAGAGCCTGATCACTTATATTGATCCCAAATTGATCTATTTCAGAGTCAACAACTCTTTTACCTATGTACTCAGATAAAATTTTGTCAAGTAAATCAGTTTTGCTTATGTTTTTTCTATCTTCTTCCGATAGGTTTAACCTATTTAAGTACTGCATGAACTCTTGTGAAGTTACTTTTTCAGAGTCTATTGTAGCTATAATATTTTGATTACCTCCTCTAAAAAGATCTCCCATTCCCCAAAAAACGAATGGTAAAATAATTATACCAACTAGTAGTTTTAGAAAAAATGATTTTGAGAATTTTCCTATTGATGTTAGCATTTTACTATTCTATTAAAGTGTGTAATTAATACACCTATAGATTAAATTCAATACTATGGCAAATAACATAAAATATTTTATTGGAAATTGGAAAATGTTTGGGGTTCCAAAATCAATAAATATTCCAAAAAAAATTAATAATTTTATAAAATCTGATAAAAATAGTGGAAAATACAAGGTTATAATTACGCCACCTTATACGATTCTCCAGTCTTTTTCTAAATTCATGAAAAACAAAAGAATAAAATTGGGAGCACAAAATTGTTTTTATAAAGATCCTTTTTCATCAAACACAGGGGCAGTCAGTCCTTATATGTTAAAAAATCTTGACTGTAAATTTGTAATAATTGGACATTCAGATAATAGACTAGAGGGAGATAATGAAAAAATTATAAAAGATAAAATCAGACTTGCATTAAAAAATAATTTAAACGTAATTTTTTGTATAGGTGAAAATGCAAATCAAAAAAGAAAAAATCAAACATTTAATATCTTAAAAAAACAACTAATCCGTTCATTAGAAAAAAGATTTAATTATAAAAAAATATTAATTGCATATGAGCCTATTTGGTCTATTGGTACTGGTAAAATACAAAGTTCAGTAAACCTTCTAAAAACGGCAATATTTATTAAAAAAACGCTAAAAAATATTTTTAAAACAAAAAAATCTATACCTATCCTTTATGGTGGGTCAGTAGAAGGTAATAATATTAAAAAGTTTAAACTATTAAATGAAATAGATGGTTTTTTAATTGGTGGAGCTTCTAGATCATCAAAAAATTTTATTGATATAATAAAGAATTACTATAGATAGTCATTATGGAAAACATTTTAGTATCAATAAATATCATTCTTGCTGTAGTGCTTATAATTGCAATTTTACTACAAAGGTCAGAAGGTGGCGCTCTAGGTCTTGGTGTTTCACAGGACAGTTTCACATCTTCAAGATCGGTTGGAAGTTTTTTGAGCAAGTTTACATCAATTTTGGCAACATTATTTATTATCACAAGCATTGTATTAACTATGTTTTCAAGACAAGAAATTCGTGAAACACAATCTGTTTTAGAAAAAATTGAAGATAACGATTCAACTCTTCCACAAATACCCGAATCTTCTAAATAAACTTTGTTTTTTTGAAAATAATCTAGTATAACATACTTCCATGGCGCGATACATTTTCGTAACTGGCGGCGTGGTTTCATCACTAGGCAAAGGTCTCTCTTCCGCTTCTTTAGCGTCTTTGCTTCAATTAAGAGGCTACAAAGTAAGAGTAAGAAAATTGGATCCATATTTAAATGTTGATCCAGGAACCATGAATCCATTTCAACACGGAGAAGTTTTTGTTACGGATGATGGCGCTGAGACTGACTTAGACATTGGTCACTACGAGAGATTTACAGGAATTTCTGCTACTCAATCAGATAATATTACCACCGGAGGTATTTATAGCCACATTATAACAAAAGAAAGAAAAGGAGATTATCTTGGTGGTACCGTCCAAGTTGTTCCTCATGTAACCGATAGAATAAAAAAATTTATATCTCACAAGGTTAAAGATGAAGATTTTATTATTTGTGAAATTGGAGGAACAGTTGGTGATATTGAAAGCCTACCTTTCCTTGAAGCTATAAGACAATTTTCGAACGACATAGGAAAAAAAAATAGTTTATTTATTCACTTAACTTTGGTTCCATATTTAAAAGCATCTGGAGAACTTAAAACCAAACCAACGCAACATTCAGTTAAAGAACTAAGAAGCCTAGGTATTCAACCAGATATAATTATTTGTAGATCTGAAAGAGAAATACCAAAAGCCGAGAGAAGGAAGATAGCTTTGTTTTGTAATGTTTTAATTGATAATGTTATAGAGACTGTTGATGTCAGAACTATCTATGAGGCACCAATAAGTTTCCACAAAGAAAAATTAGACGAAAGAGTACTTTCTTATTTTAATATTAAGAAAAAAAGATCTCCAGACCTATCCAAATGGAAGAAAATAACTTCAAAAGTTCTTGGATCCAGAAAAGATGTTAATATAGGCATCATAGGAAAGTATGTTAATTTAAAAGATGCATACAAATCTTTAGACGAAGCTTTGACACATGGCGGAATTTCCAACAATTTAAAGGTTAATCTTAAAAGAATAGACTCAGAAAATCTCAGAGCAAAAGATGTTAAACCATTACTTAAGAATGTTTCAGGAGTCCTTATACCCGGTGGATTTGGCAAAAGAGGCAGTGAAGGCAAAATTGCTGCCATAAAATACGCAAGATTGAACAATATACCTTTCTTCGGCATTTGTTTTGGAATGCAAATGGCAATAATTGAAGCTGCTAGGAATATATTAAATATTAAAGACGCTTCTACTAGTGAGTTCGGCAATAACTGTACCCCTGTAGTTGGTTTGCTCGAGGAATGGCAAAAAGGAAAAAAAAGAATGAAAGGAACTGAAAAAAAATTAGGCGGAACAATGAGATTAGGGTTGTATGATGCTGTATTAAAAAACAATTCTTTAATATCAAAAATTTATTCTTCCAAAAAAATTCAAGAGAGACACAGACATAGATATGAAGTAAACATTAAATATAAGGATGAATTTGAAAAAAAGGGTTTAATTTTTTCTGCTTTATCACCTGATGGCACTCTTCCTGAAATAGTAGAGTTAAAAAATCATCCTTGGTATATTGGTGTGCAGTTTCATCCAGAATTTAGATCGAGACCTTTTACACCTCATCCTTTATTCTCATCTTTTGTAAAAGCAGTAGATCTTAATAGGAGAAAAAAATAATGATGAACAAACTTGTTAAGTGCGGTAAATTAAGTATTTCGAACACAAGTCGCTTTACTTTAATTGCAGGCCCTTGCCAATTAGAAAGTGAAAATCATGCCTTAAAGGTTGCAGAAAAACTAAAAAATATTTCTGAAAAACTTGGTATAGGTTTTATTTACAAAACTTCCTTTGATAAAGCTAATAGGACTAGCTTGAAAGGCAAAAGAGGAGCAGGCCTTGAAAAGTCTCTTCCAGTGTTTGATAAAATTCGTAAAGAGTTAAGATTACCAGTACTAACTGATGTCCACACTATTGAACAATGTGAAACAGTTTCTAATCATGTTGACGTTTTGCAGATTCCAGCTTTCTTGTGCAGGCAAACAGACTTGTTAATAGCTGCTGCAAAAACAGGGAAAGTTATCAATGTTAAAAAAGGACAGTTTTTAGCACCATGGGATATGGTAAATGTAACAAAAAAAATAGAGGACTCAGGTAACAAAAATATTTTAGTTACAGAGAGAGGTGCTAGTTTTGGATACAATACTCTTGTTTCTGACATGAGATCTCTACCAATCATGGCGAAGAATGGTTATCCTGTTGTTTTTGATGCAACTCATTCAGTTCAGCAACCAGGAGGAATGGGAGACAAAAGCGGTGGCCAAAGAGAATTTGTTGATTATTTAGCACGAGCTGCTATCGCAGTTGGAGTTGCCGCGGTTTTCATAGAAACACACCCTGATCCTGATAACGCACCTTCTGATGGTCCAAACATGATTCCATTATCAAAGATGCCCGATTTATTAAAAAAATTATTAGAAATAGATAACTTAATTAAGAATGGCAAAAATTAAAAATATCAAAGGCAGACAAGTTTTTGATAGTAGAGGAAATCCGACAGTAGAAGCTGAAATTTTTTTAGATGATGGTCACTTTGCTTCAGCTATAGTTCCGTCTGGTGCATCCACAGGAACTTATGAAGCTTTTGAGCTAAGAGATGACAACAATAAAGATTATTTAGGAAAAAGCGTTTATAAGGCAGTCGAAAATATAGAGTCTTTAATCAATAAAGCTCTTAAAAATATTGATATTAGTAAACAAAACAAAATAGATAAAACTCTGATAGATTTAGATGGCACCGAACAAAAGAAAAAGCTGGGAGCCAATGCAATTTTAGCTGTATCTATAGCAGCATGCAAATTATCTGCAATTCAAAAAAATATACCACTGTACAAGCATTTGTCTAAATCAAAAAATTACAAACTACCTACACCTTTGTTAAATGTAATTAATGGAGGAGTACATGCCAAAAATAATTTAGAAATTCAAGAGTTTATGATCCGTCCTGAAAAAACCAGTTCATTCTCCGAGTCCTTAAGAAGAAGTTTTATAGTAATACAAAATTTAAAGGGAATGGTTAATAATACTAGTGTTGGCGATGAAGGCGGATTTGCACCAAACTTAGAAAATGACGAGAAAGCGATAGATCTTATTATTAAAGCAATCGAGAAATCTGGTTTTAAACCTGGAGATGAGATTTCAATTTGTTTAGATGTTGCGGCTAATGAACTTAAAAAAAACAAAACATTAGATTATTATTCTCAAATTATTAAAAAATATCCTATCAGATCTATTGAAGATCCATTTAAAGAGGATGATTGGGAGTCTTGGAAAAAGTTAAGCAAAAACACAAATATTCAAATTGTTGGAGATGATTTGTTTGCAACGAATATAAAAAGATTAAAAAAAGGTATCGATGAAAAGTCAGCGAATGCCATTTTAATTAAATTAAATCAAATTGGGACTGTTACCGAAACATTAGAGGTAGTTGAGGAGGCTCAAAAAAATGGTCTTAATACCATCATATCACATAGGTCAGGCGACTCAGAAGATACTTTTATTGCTGATTTTGCGGTTGCGACCAATTCATCTCAAATAAAAACTGGGTCTTTGGCCAGATCTGAGAGGGTATCCAAGTATAATAGACTACTCCGTATTGAAGAAGAACTTGGAAATTAAGCTAAAATGATTAAAATCTAATTATGAGACTAATTAAAATTTTTAAATCAAAAAAAATATTTTTTTTAAATATATTTTTGTTCCTTTATGTTGCCATAAATCTCATTGGCGGTGAAAGAGGTTTGGTTTCATATTTTGAAAAAAAAAACTTAGAAAAATCTTCATCAGTTAAACTTTCTCAACTCACATATGATTTAAATGAGCTTGAAAATAAAAATAGATTACTATCTGTAGACCTAGATCTAGATTATATCGACACTCTTTATAGAGAAAAGTTAAAGTTTGGAAAAAAAGACGAAATTTTGATAAAAATTAAATAATGAAACTAAGACATCCTGAAAAAGAAAAAAATATTCCAAGCCCAATTAAAAAAAAGCCTGAGTGGATAAGATCAAAAATAGTAAATTCAAGAGTATTTTTTCAAACCAAACAAGTAGTTAACAAGAATAATTTAGTTACTGTTTGCCAAGAAGCAAATTGTCCTAACATTACGGAATGCTGGAGCAAAAAGCATGCAACCTTTATGATCATGGGAGATACATGCACAAGAGCTTGTGCTTTTTGTGATGTTAAGACTGGAAAACCTGGAGCGTTAGATCCTCTAGAACCATTTAAAATTTCAAAGGCAGTAAAAGAATTAAATTTAAATCATGTAGTTGTAACCTCAGTGGATAGAGATGATCTTAGTGATGGCGGAGCCTCTCATTTTAAAAATGTTGTTAATGAAATTAGAAAAAAAAATCCAAATACTACCGTTGAAGTTTTAACTCCTGATTTTTTAAGAAAAGGAAATTCATTTGAAAAAGTTTTAGATGCCAAGCTTGATGTTTTTAACCACAATATAGAAACTGTCCCAAGTCTTTACACAAAGGTAAGACCTGGATCAAGATATTTTGTCTCTATAAATCTTTTAAAAACTGTTAAAGAAAAAAAACCAAGTTTATTTACAAAATCAGGAATCATGCTTGGACTTGGAGAAAAAAAAGAGGAAGTAATTCAAGTTATGGATGATTTGAGATCAGCAAATGTAGACTTTCTAACAATAGGTCAATATTTGCAACCTTCGCCTAAACACTTCCCTTTAGACAGGTATGTTCATCCTGATGAATTTAAAGAATTTAAAAAGATTGCAATTGCAAAAGGTTTTTTATTAGTTTCTTCTTCTCCTTTAACTAGATCATCTTATCATGCTGATCAAGACTTTAAAAAATTAAAAGAAGCAAGAACTAAGCAACTTGAATGTCATCAGCTTCAATAAAAAAGATTATCCCTTGTAAGAAGAAAGATTTAATAAATATGGTTTTGGATATTGAAAAATATCCAGAATTTGTTCCATGGTGCCTTGAGGGCAAGATACATGACAAAAGTGAAAGCGAAGACTTAATTGAAATTAAAGGTGATTTAAAAGTAGGAAAAAAATTCTTAAATGAGACTTACACTAGTTTAGTACTATATTATAAAGATAAGGATAAAATACTAGTAACAAATATTGACGGTCCTTTAAAACATTTACAAAATGAGTGGAAATTTAAAGAGATTAATAACAATACACAATTAGATTTCAATATAGATTTCGAATTAAAAAATAATCTTCTTAATGCAATAATGAGGAAATCTTTTAATTTAGGCTTAAATAAAATAGCAGATGCATTTGAAAAAAGAGCCATTCAATTATTTAAGAATACTAGAAATTAATTCTAAAGATTTTTTAACCGAAGTTCTTTGGATGTATTCTCGACCTTTGTTTTTAAATAGGTATTTATTTATCCTAACTTTATTAGCTTTTTTAATACCAATATAAACCAATCCTATAGGTTTTTTTTTAGTTCCACCTTTGGGCCCGGCTATACCTGTAATAGAGAGAGAAATATTGCTTTTTGCAATTCTAGAGAGATTATTTACCATGGACAAACAGCATTGCATGCTAACAGCACCATATTTTTTAATAATTTTTTTAGGTACTTTTAAAATACTTATTTTTGATTGATTAGAGTATGTAACCAAACCAAATAAAAAAACCTTAGAAGAACCACTTATTGAAGTAATAGTTTTTGAAAGTAAACCGCCCGTACAAGACTCAGCGAAAGCAATTTTAAGCCTATTTCGCTTAAGTAACTTTACAATTTTCATTGAATTTTTTTTCATACTAAAACCATATATAAAACTAAAATAGCAACAACATACAAACCGGCACACACATCATCCATTAAAATACCAAAGCTATTTTTAAATTTTTTGTCGTAATAACTTACTGGAAAAGGTTTGGTTATGTCAAAAATTCTAAATAAAATAAACATTATAAAATAAAACTTTAAAATTTGATCAGTTTCTTTGGGTAGGTCGTGAGCAACCTCGTAAAGACAAATAGGAATTGATTGACCTATAAACTCATCGATAACAATTTCTTTTGGATCTTTGTCAGTTAAGTTCTTAATATATAAACTTATTGAAAAGAGAGATATTAAAAAAATAAATATTAGTGAAAATAAGATAACATTTGGTGATACTTTTAAAATATGAAACAAAAAAAATAAAAAAAAAATTGTAACTAATGACGCTATACTACCAGGTATTTTTTTAATTTTTCCTATTCCAAACATTGTCACAAATAAGAAATTTATTTTATTAATCATAATTTATAACTGAAACAATTACCTCTGATGCGATTGCTTTTTCTCTTCCAATAACTCCAAGTTTTTCTGTTGTTTTACCTTTAATGTTAATTTGTTTTTTTGGAACTTCACATATTTTTGAAATATTTTCTAACATTTTATTTCTGTATTTTCTTATTTTTGGATATTGGGTTATTATATTTATATCAATATTATTAACTAAATATCCTTTCAGCTTTATTTTATTAATAATCTTTCTGAGTAAAATATTAGATCTTATATTTTTAAATCTTTTATCTTTATCTGAAAATTCTTTTCCGATATCACCCATTTTACAAGCACCAAGTATTGCATCAGTCAAAGCGTGTAAGACCGGGTCCCCATCCGAGTGTCCTAAAGTTCCCAATTTAGATTTTATTTTTAATCCCCCCAAATATAAATTTTTCTTCGGAACTAATCTGTGTACATCAAATCCTATTCCAACACTCATTTTAGATTTATAAATATTTTTTAAATTTTCAAAATCAGATTTAAATGTTATCTTAAAATTATTTTTTTCTCCATTTATTAACCTGACTTTATCAAAACTTTTCAGTAAAGAAAAATCATCATCAAGATACCTAAATTTATATATTTCATGTAAATTAAAAATTTCTTTTAAATTAAATGCCTGAGGAGTTTGTGTAATAAAAAGATTATCACGGCTTCTGCTAGATACAGAATTTTTATGTTTTTGTTTAATAGCATCATCTATTTTAAGTATCGGAATTACGGCCCTAGAATTTTTCATATTTTTAATAATTGACTTTAAAAGATTTGATGAAAAATTTGGCCTAGCTGAATCATGTATCAAAACTTTTGAAATTTTCTTTTGATTTATAAGAGATCTCAAAGCTTTATAAGTAGACTGTTGCCTAGTATTACCTCCTTTGATCATGGTAACATTTTTTAGTTTAAGAGATTTCAAAGCCTTTTTATGCTTTTTGTTAAATACGATTATGGTCTTTTTAATTTCAGGAAATAAAGAGGCTTTATTTATTGTAATTTCAAGCAAAGTTTTACCTCCTATTTTGTGATAGGGTTTAGCAAGATTTGCATTAAATCTGTTACTATTACCAGCAGCTAATAAAATCAGACAAAAACTCATTGTATTAAGTTATATTATATTTATATAAATTATTAATAATTATTAAAGATGTTTAAAATTATAAAAGACTTACATTGGATCATTACTTCCTCATTTCTTTGCATTTTTCTTGGAATCTTAACTTTTCTTACTTTTATAAATCAAGGTTTTATACCATTAACTGATAAAAATTTACAAACACTTCTTGTTATCGACATTATTTTACTAATAATTTTTTTTTCACTGATTTTTAAGAATATTATTAGAATTTACTCTGCGGGAAAAAGAAACAAGACCGGTTCACAAACAAATTTAAAATATATTTCCCTTTTTACCTTGTTTACTTTCTTGCCATCATTATTGATAGCAGTTTTCTCACTTTTTTTGTTTAATTTTGGAGTTCAGAAATTTTTTGACGATCAAATTACGAAGGCCGTAAACAACTCTTATGATGTTGCAAAAAATTATTTAGAAGAAAGTAAAAAAACTGTAGAATCTGATGTTCTTCTAATGAGCGTTGGAGTTAATAGAGTTTCTAATTTATTTTATTCAAATAAAAATAGATTCAACAACATCATTAGATCAGAGAGATTATTGAGAAGAGTAGATGATGTCTATTTAGTTGATAGCTCAGGAAATATAATTTTTTCAGAAACAAAAGAAATTAACTCAGAATTTAGCCCTCCTACTGAAGAAGAATTTGATAAAGCTTTAGAGGGTCTACCTGTTATTATAACTAACACATTTGATAATAAGACATCGGTCATGATTAAAATAAATAGTTTGATTGACACTTATCTTTACATTTCAAGGGACATAGAGCCAAAAATTTTAGAGTATTTAGATGAAACCCAGGAGGCCGTTAGTTTTTATTACTCAGTCGAAAACAGTCAAACAGGTATAAAAGTTACTTTTGCAATTATTTATATAATTTTAGTTACTTTATTATTATTCCTTTCAACAGTGGTAGCCATTTCTTTTGCTACCAGACTAACTAAGCCCATTATAAATTTAATTGGCGCCTCAGAAAGCATTAGTAAAGGAGAATTAAATACAAAAGTACCAGAAATTGAGTCCGATGAAGAATTTAAAAGACTAAACAAAAATTTTAATAATATGATAACAAGATTAAAGTCTCAACAAGAGAAACTTTTATTGGCAGAAAGATATTCTGCATGGGAGAGCGTTGCAAGAAAATTGGCTCATGAAATAAAGAACCCTCTTACGCCAATACAACTTTCTATTGATAGACTTAAAGAAAAATATTCAGCTAAAATTACAGACGGCAAATCTAATTTTGAAGAATATTTAGAAACAATAAACAGACAAACAAAGGATATAGAAAATTTAGTAAATGAGTTTTCTAGTTTTGCAAGAATGCCGAATCCAATTATGAAACCTATGGATTTGAATGAAGTTATTAAAAGATCAGTAAACTTTTTTAAGATGTCTAGTAAAAACAATATTGAATTCGACAATGAGAAAAAAAAGTTTCTCATTAAAGGCGATGAAGATCAACTTTACAGAGTATTTGTTAATTTAATCAAGAATTCAGAAGAGTCTTTAGCTGAAAAAAAACTTAAAATTAAGGATTTTAAAGGAAAAATTCATCTAGATATTAAAAGTAATAATGACTATATAGATGTTACATTAATAGATAATGGAACAGGTATTTCAGATACAAAAAAGATAATGAATCCATATTACACCACTAAGAAGGATGGAACTGGTTTAGGTTTGCCTATAGTTAGCAAAATAATTAGCGAACATAACGGAGAACTATCTATATCTAACAATCAAAACGAAGGTGTAAAAATTATAATTTCTTTTCCAAAAAACTCATGAAAAATGAAATTTTAGTCATAGACGATAACGCAGATATACGTTTTTTAATTTGCAATATTTTAAAAGACAAAGATTTTTTGGTAAGACCAGCAGCTAATTTTAGTCAAGCAGTTTTAGAGATTGAGAAAAAGATGCCTGATTTAGCTATAATAGATATTAAATTAGACAAAGGTGATAAAGATGGAATTGAATTATTGAAACTAATAATGAAAAAAAATAAATCTGTCCCTGTTATTATGATTTCTGGACATGCAAATGTTCAATTAGCAGTCGAAGCTATTCGTTTAGGAGCTTACGAATTTGTTGAAAAACCTTTTTCAACAGAAAAAATTTTAAATTATGTAAACAGAGCAATAGAAAACAGATTACTTAAAAAAGATAAAGAAAATTTAGAAAGTAAACTTTTTCACTCCTTTGAATTTATCGGAAAAAGTCCAGATATTTTAAAAGCAAAAAAAACTATAGAAAAACTATCTTCTGCAGAAAGTAGAGTTTTGATATCGGGACCAACAGGTTCTGGTAAAGAATTAGTTGCGAGAAAAATTCATAAAAATTCTTTAAGGTCAAAATTTCCTTTTGTAGTTTTAAACGCATCACTTTTAGATGAAAAAAAATATGAAAAACAATTATTTGGAGAGGAGTTTGAAGATGGTAATATTTCGTACGGAATTTTAGAGAGAGCCAATAAAGGGACATTGTTAATAGATGAGGTTTCAGAAATTCCTTTAGATACTCAGTCAAACATTTTGAGAGTTTTAATTGATCAAAAGTTTAAAAGGATTAATGGAAGTAAAGATATATCAGTTAATATTAGAATCATTTCTTCAACCTCAAAAAACTTAAAAGATTTAGTTAATAATAAAAACTTTAGAGAAGATTTATTTCATAGACTTAATGTTGTGCCTATTGAACTTCCTCCTCTATCATCAAGAACCGAAGATATACCCTTATTAGTTGATTACTTTAAAAAAAAGCTATCAGATATTAATGGAGTTCCTGAAGCAGATATAGATCCAAATAATAACCAATTATACACTTATGACTGGCCTGGAAATATTAGAGAATTAAGAAATTTAATTGAAAGAGTAACAATTTTGTCGGTTAATGAGACAAAAGCTAACGTTAATAAACTATTAAATGATATTTTATCTGAGACACCTAAAATAGATCTTAACGAAAGCTTTATTAATGACTCAATGTCATTTTCGCTTAAGGAAGCGAGAGAAAAGTTTGAAAAAAATTATTTAGTTAATCAACTTAGAAAAAATCATGGAAATATATCAAAAACTGCTGAAAACATAGGCATGGAAAGATCTGCTCTTCACAGAAAACTCAAATCACTTGGAATTAAAGGTATTAATTAATAATGAACATAATTATTTGTGGGGCCGGTAAGGTCGGGTTTTCAATAAGTAAGCAGCTTGCTGCTCAAGGTCATTCTATAACAGTTATCGATCAAACCTCAGAAGATATTAAAAAAATTAATGACACCCAAGATGTAAAGGGAATCGTAGGTAAAGGAACAATGCCTTCAGTTTTAGAAAATGCTGGTGCACAAGAAACTGATATGATTATTGCAGTTACAAGGAATGATGAGACCAATATGATCATTTGTCAGTTAGCCAGCTCTTTGTTTGATATTCCTAAGAAAATAGCAAGAATTCGTTCGAGAGAATTCTTAGAAGGTAAATGGAGCAAGCTATTCAGCAAATCAAATATTCCAATAGATGTTATAATCTCTCCAGAGGTTGAAGTTGCTAAATCACTTTTTCGTAGACTTGAAGCACCAGGGGCCTTAGACAACGTTCCTTTTGCAAACAATAAAGTTAAAATGCTAGAAATTTTAGTCGAAAAAAATTGTCCTGTAGCTAATGTCCCTATTAAAAATTTAACGGAAAAATTTCCAAGCTTTAAAGCTAATATTTTAGGCGCTCTCAGAAATGATAAATTTATATTTCTTAAAAAGAACGATAAAATATTAGAAAAAGATAACGTCTATCTTGTTGTTAGCAGTGATCAATTGAATCAAATTCTTAAAGCCTTTGGTCATGATGAGAAAGTTCAAAATAAAATCCTTATAATCGGGGGAGGTAATATAGGTTACAATTTAGCAAAACTATTAGAGAGCAACTTTGAAGATGCAAGAATAAAAATAGTTGAGAAAGACAAAAAAAGGGCAGAAGAGATTGCAGGTGAATTATCGTCCTCAATCGTAATTAATGGAGATGCGTTAGACGAAGAAATTCTTAAAGAAGCAAAAATAGAGGAAGCAGAAGTTGTTCTAGCTCTGACCAATGATGACGAAAACAATATTATGGCTTGTGTATTAGCAGAAAAAACTGGTTTAAAAAAAAGAACAATAGCAATAGTTAATAAATCAAACTATAGTTTGTTACAAAGCTCTCTTAACATTGATGATTTAGTGGATCCTAGAATGACCACGGTTTCAAGAATTTTAGAGCATGTCCATAAGGGAACAATAGGTACTGTTTATTCTGTTTTAGATGGTGAATATGAATTCATGGAAGCTAAAATTTTAGAAAAGTCTGAACTTTTAAATAAGAAAATAAAAGATTCTAACTTGCCCGAGCATATAAGAATAGGTGCAATTGTAAGAAAAGAAAAAGTGATAATTCCTAGGTCAGACTTTACTTTTGAAAAAGATGATTTCGTTGTTTTTTTAGCTAAGAGGGAACATCTTAAAGAAGTAGAGAGTATTTTTAGTGTAAGTTCTTTGTAAATCAATGGATCTTAATTTTAAAGGAATCTTATACTATTTGAGCTTATTTTGTTTTCCAATAAGCCTATTAGCTTTTTTTAATATTTTGTTTTCTTCTTATTTTAATTACTTCTTAAATTTAAACTCTTATATAGTAACATTAGTATCGTCTCTTTTAGTTGGCTTTTTTCTTTATTTCGTTGGAAGAAAAACTAATAAAAAGATCGAATTTCAAGAGCAATTAATTTTAGTTGTTTTAATTTATTTTATTATATCTTTATTTATAGCCTTGCCATATTTTTTAAGCAGCTATCAAATTTCATTTATAGACTCACTTTTTGAGTCAATCTCAGGAATTACAGGGACAGGCTTCTCAATTTTTGAAGATATTAAATACTTAGATCCTACATTAATTTTATGGAGATCTTTATCTCAATGGATAGGAGGATTATATTTTTTAATCTTTTTAATACTTTTTTTTTCAAACAGCCAATATAATTTTAAATTAAATAATTTAGTTTTTAGTAGCCACAAAAGTTTTAATCTCGAAACAAATATAAAAAAACTTTTTCTTTATATCTTATTTTTGTATTTAACGATCTCCTTACTCATTTTTGTTATATTTTCTATGTCTGGAATAAGACTGTTTAATGGTTTAAACCTAACTTTTACAATAATATCTGCAGGTGGTTTTTTACCAACAAATTCTTTAAATGAAATCATAAAAACTAATTTACAAGAAATACTATTAATGTTTTCCTTCTTAGTATCATTATTGAATATTTTCTTTTTTCACAATTTATTTATTAAAAAAAATTTTACAAAAGAACACTATGAAGATTTTTTTATAATTTTTTTTATAGTAGTTTTTTCTTTAATATTATTAGTTCCTTTTTATGGGATTAGCTTAAATAGTGCTTTAATTAATGTACTTACAAGCATGAACACGTCAGGAATAACTTTATATAAATCAGGAGGAAATTTATCTTTATTTTTATTATTTCTTACAATAATCGGTGGTTCCATTATTTCTAATACCTCCGGGATTAAATTATTGAGAATTTATATACTTATTAAAGGAACTTTCTCTGAAATGATTAAGCTTGTAAAACCAAACAATGTAGTCAGCCAAAATATTTTATTTTCAGAAAAGAAAATTTCTAATGATTATATTAAGAATTCTTTTTTTATATTTATATGTTTTTTCTTAAGTCTATTTATTTTATCTTCAATATTATTGACTGATGAAATTAGTTTTGAAGATTCCATTAAGTTATCAATTCTTACCTTAACTAATACAACCAATTCCAATATTTATGGACTTACAAACATTGATTTTGGAAATTTGCTAATATCTACTAAAATCTCTATTATAATATTTATGATTGTTGGAAAAATTGAATTAATTTCTTTTTTTCTAATATTTAAAAAATTTTTTTTAAAGAATTAAACTATGGGTAAAATTACAATAGTTGGTGCTGGCGCTATGGGAACTGCATTTGCATATCCTTGTTCTGACAATAATCATGAAGTAAGCATCATTGGCACGCACTTAGAAAATGAGGCTATAGAAGGGCTGAAGAAGAATCGTTTTCATCCTGGACTAAATTTAGAAGTAAGCAAATCATTTAATTTTTTTAAGCACCAAAATATAAATGAAGTTTTTAAAAATAAATCTGATCTAATCGTTATAGGTGTAAGCTCAAAAGGAATTGACTGGATAGCTGAAGAACTAAGTAAAATTTTTAATAATACGAACTTACCAAATTTATTAATGCTAACCAAAGGATTGGGTATCAATAATGGTAAATACGAACTCTTGGTAGATAAACTAGAACGGTTATTAATAGAAAAAGGAATTAAGAATATTAATATTTCAGCAGTAGGCGGACCTTGTTTAGCACCAGGTTTAGCAAACAGGGTTCATAGTGGAGTGGTTGTTGCAAACAAAGATTTAAATACTGCAAAGACTTTGAGTAAAATGTTGTCAACAGATTATTATCACGTATCAACTTCTTCTGATATTAACGGTGTTGAAGTTTGTGCAGCTATTAAAAATATATTTTCCATGGTCATAGGCGCAGCATCTGGTTTGAACAAAAAAAAAACTGAGAGCAACTTATATTTGAATACCTCAGCTACTTTAGTAAAGCAATCGGTTTACGAAATGGAAGTTTTTGCAGAATTTTTAAAAGGACAAAAAGAAACTGTAAAAGGTTTAGCTGGTCTTGGTGATTTATATGTTAGCGCCGCAGGAGGAAGAAATAGTAAAATGGGGGGATTTATTGGTGAAGGGATAAATTTTTCTAAGGCAAAAAAAACAAAAATGCCAAATATCACAGTCGAAGGAGCAGATTTAATTTTTGAAATAGGAAATAAAGTAAAAGAGGATTTTGATGAAAAAAAACTTCCTTTAATGATTGCTATGATTAATGCTATTTTAGAAGATAAAAAGTTAGATATCAGGTGGGAGAACTTTAACTAATGGCAAAATTTTTAATATCTATCGATCAAGGAACAACATCTAGTAGGGCTATTCTTTTTAGTTTAAAAGGAAAACCTGTTTATTCATCTCAAAAAGAATTTACACAATACTTCCCTAAAAGTGGTTGGGTAGAGCACAATCCTGAGGAAATATGGAGTACAACAAAAAAAACTCTTAAAGATGTTATTACTAAGGCTAAAAAACTTAGAGGAAATATTCTCGCCATTGGGATAACCAATCAAAGAGAAACTACAGTTTTATGGGATAAAAAAACAGGCAAACCAGTTTATAATGCAATAGTTTGGCAAGATCGGAGACAAGAGCAGTATTGTATCAAATTAAGAAAACAAAACAAAGAGACACTTATTTTCAATCGAACTGGGCTTTTAATCGACTCATATTTCTCAGGAACTAAAATTAAATGGATATTAGACAATGTACCCTTAGCTAGAAAATTAATGTCAAAAAAACAGCTGCTATTTGGAACTATAGATAGTTTTTTAATATGGAGACTGACTAAAGGAAAAATTCATGCAACTGACGCTACAAATGCAAGCAGAACTATGATTTACAATATTTCTTCTAATAAGTGGGATGATACTATTTTAAAAATCTTAAAAATTAAAAAACATATACTACCTGAGGTAAAAGATTGTGCAGATGATTATGGATTTACCCATCCTTCAATAACTGGAAAATCTATTCCGATAAGAGGTGTTGTTGGAGATCAACAATCTGCAACAATAGGTCAATGTTGTTTTGAACCCGGTTCTCTTAAAAGTACTTATGGAACAGGAGCATTTATTTTACTAAACACTGGAGCCAAAAAAATATATTCTAAAAATAGATTATTAACTACTATTGGTTATAGAATAAACGGTAAAACGACCTATGCTCTTGAAGGATCAATCTTCATAGCGGGTGCTGGTGTTCAATGGGTAAGAGATAAAATGAAATTTGTAAAAAAAGCATCAGATACTGAAAAGGTAGTAAAATCTTTAAAAGACAACGCTGATATATATCTGGTTCCAGCATTTACAGGCCTAGGAGCGCCATATTGGAATGCTAATTCAAGAGGAGTTTTAAGCGGCATAACTAGGGATACTGGTCCGAAAGAAATTGTAAGAGCAATTATCGAGTCCGTTGCATATCAAACTTACGATTTGTTCGAAGCTATGAAGCACGATGGTTTAAGACCAAAGCTTGTTAAAGTAGACGGGGGAATGGTCATGAACAATTGGTTTTCCCAATACTTAGCTGACATGATTAATATAAAAGTTTTGAGACCGAAAGTTCATGAAACTACTGCTTTGGGAGCAGCATTTATGGCTGGATTAAAGATAGGAGTTTATAAATCCCTTAAAGAAATCTCTAAACAATGGAGTCTTGATAAAAAATTTTCTCCAAAAGCAAATAATAGAGTTAGAAAAAAAGTCCTCAAGGGTTGGTCTACTGCAATTAAAAGAACTTTAATAAATTAATACACCTTCAAGTTGAAATTTTAAAAATTTTTAACCTATACAACATCTTTGTAATTTGTTTCAATAGAAATAATAAATAACAACAATGGGGGATTAATGTTTAAAACATTGAAAACTATACTAGCTGTTGCTGTTACATCAGCTCTTCTTTCAACTTCTCTATATGCAGATGCAATAGAAAAGTGGGCAAGTGGAGAATTTAGTCTTTCAACTCTTTCAAAAAAAGAAAGAACTAAAGAACTAAAATGGTTCCAAGATGCTGCGAAACCATTCAAAGGAATGTCTATCAAAGTATTATCGGAAACTATTCCAACTCACGAGTATGAGTCAAAAGTTTTAACTAAAGCTTTTGAAGAAATCACTGGGATTAAAGTTAATCACCAGTTACTCGGTGAAGGTGATGTAGTAATGGCTGTTCAAACACAAATGCAAACTAACGTAAGTATTTA
>MDSV01091088.1_pt1 | contig 22304 bp, 25 predicted proteins | sample 810851 | NCBI WGS metagenome assembly MDSV01 (sample SAMN05326640, study PRJNA326480) | marine metagenome | isolation source: seawater | place: Atlantic Ocean: North East | collected 2012 | reverse complement strand
TTTATAGATAGATTATAGATTATTTATTACACACATGCTTAGTATATTAAAATGACTGAATTACGTATTTACATGAATTTTATAATAGAGTGATTTACATTTCGCAAAACCATCCAGAAGTTATTAAACCCCTAAATTTAAATTTAAATTATAATAAAATTGATAATGATTATATTGAATCTGATTTTCCAATAATCGTTATCGATAATTTGCTTAGCAAAGAAGCTTTAAATATCATTTGGAATTATTGCCTTGAATCAACTATCTGGTTTGATTGCAAAGAGAATGGAGGGTATTTAGGTTCATACATGACAGATGGATTTGATCACCCTATTTTAATTGATTTAGCAAAAGATCTGAAAAATAAACTTCCTAAAACTTTTAAAAAAAAATTTCTTAATCAAATGTGGGCCTTGAAATATAAATCCACGGGAAAAGGAACAAGGTTGCATGCTGATGACGCATTATTAAATTTAAACCTGTGGATCACTCCAGACAGTTCGAAAAATTCAATTGATGAAGACTCTGGAATGGTCATCTATAAAAAATCCGTTCCTGAAGAATGGAATTTTGAGGATTACAATCAATCTGATACAAAAATTGAAAACTATATAAAATTATCTGACCCACAAAAAGTAACAATACCATACAAAGAAAATAGAGCGGTAATTTTTGATTCTAAATTCATTCACAAAAGCCAAGATATCAATTTCAAAAATGGATATAAAAACAAAAGAATTAATATAACTATGTTATTCGACTTAATATATTCCTAGCTCATGTTTTTCTAAAAATATAATTTACGTCATCTTTATTATCTACTTTGTAAGAAAGCTCTTCAAGAATTTTAATAATATTTAAATGACTGTCTATATTTTGATTCATTTCAATAAGTATAGTTTTAACATCCTTATTTTTTATTGTATCTAAAGCTCCATTTATAACTTTATCTTCAAAACCATCCACATCAATTTTAATATGATTAGGAGATGGAATACCATCCTCAACTAGTTTATCAATAGTAGTTGAGAAACAACCTTGAGTATAAACAGGTTTAAACTCTTCAAGCTTTTCACTATAAACATCTACGGTATTCATAGGGATATCGAATCCATGAAGAGCTTGTCCCGCAGAAAAACTTGATAAATTTAATTTACTTAATTTACTTGAATCCGAAATTGCTAAACATAATGCTGTTATTTTACTTGATAAATTATTAAAAAGAATATTTTTATTTAAAACTGCATAATTTTGTGATTCAGGCTCAATAGCAATAACATTCATATTTTTTGTTTTAGCTGCCCAAATTGAATAACTGCCAACGTTAGCGCCTATATCTAAAAAAACATCTTTTTGATCAAAGCCAGCAATCCATTCTAAAGTTTTTGGCTCATTTGTATAAAAATTTTCTGCTCTCCATTTAGTTGCTATTGTCGGAGTGCTAAAAATTATTTTTTCTTCTGAATCTTCAAGAATATGAACTGGATTTATTTGAGTATATTCCTCAAGAGATAATTGAATTGTTCTAGCGGTGTTTGTGAAATCACTCATTTTAAATTCCTTGTAAAAAAAATTAACTATGCAACAAGGATATTAATAAAACGTTAACTTAATTTAAATAATAATGAAATAATGATACATGAATCTTTAAATATAGCCATAAATAATATACACCATAAAAATATTGAAAAAGAACCCTTTTCATTTTTCTACATAAATAATATTTTTCCTGAAGAATTCTATAAATTAATTCATAAAAACTGGCCTGAAACAATAAATTTTGAAAATGGAAAAAAATTAGGTGGATTAGAGGCTGAAAGATTTTATTTCAAATTGCAAAGAGAAAATATTGCAAAATTAAATCCAGAAAAAAGATTCTTTTGGGAAAAATTACAAAGTTGGTTAGTCAGCGATAATTTATTAACAACTTTATTACAGAAATATAAAGAAGATTTAAATTTAGAATCAGATAAAATAAAACCACTAGTAAGGTTTAATACTTCTCTTGTATGGGATGTGAGTGGCTATGAATTACTTCCACACGCAGATGACCCGCGCGTTATACTAAATTTACTTTTTTATCTTCCAGAAGATAGCTCAAGCGAAAAATTAGGAACCTCTATATATATCCCAAAAAATAAAGAATTAAGGAATAATAATGTTGCTAGGTTTCCTAGAGATATGTTTGAAAAGGTTCGTACATTCCCTTTCGTTCCTAATAGTTTATTTTCATTTGTCAGGTGTGATCACTCATACCACGGGGTTGAGGCATCTAATATGAAAAACTATAACAGAAAATTAATGTTAATGTCTCTGATGTATAAAGACTAAAAGTTTAAATATATAATTTAAATTAATATTTCTTTTTTTTAATTATATAACTCTCTTCTTTCGTCTTTTTTCATATAAACTACTTAGGACTTCCCCAAAAATTAACTGCCAGTAGCAATAACTTTTAAATCAACTGCTTAATCTTCGTCTAATTTACAACAAACATTCGCCAATAATCTAAAACCTACTCTTTCGCCCATGATTACAGCTACTTTTTAAAATTGATTCACACTGCCCATCCTCAAATCTCGATTAATTCATCAGGCCCAAACTCACGACTAGCGTATTTTCCAATAATCTCATCAAAGCGCATCGGCGAAATTCCATTTCCGGGTCGCTTTGCAGTGATATTTTTTTTTGTAAATTGTTCTCCTTTTTCAATACGCGTAAAAGCAACTAACGACTTTCGTACAACTTCCATATTTTTAATTTCTGAAGCAGTGGGTCGCTTTATCCTTGAGCCTAGCGATTGCTCAACTTGTCTAATAGAAGCAATCATCTCAGTGAGCTCATTTGGCTCTAGACTGGCTTTGTGATCTGGTCCGGGTAAGTTTCGATCTAACGTAAAATGCTTTTCGATTATTCTTGCACCTAGCGCAACTGCTGCAATTGAGACCGCACTTCCCTCTGTATGATCCGAATAACCGACAGGCAAATCGAATGCAGTTCTTAACGTTTTAATTACGGCAAGATTAACTTCACAAAATGGCGCTGGATACTCTGTAGTGCAGTGAAGCAATGTAATTTTTCTTTTATCTACTCCCTCATCAACCAAGACTTCAATTGCCCGCTCAATTTCGCCTAAGTTTGCCATTCCCGTAGATAAAACAATATTACGCTGTAATTTTCCTATTGCTCGCAAATAGGGGAGATTAGTAATTTCCCCTGAAGGAATTTTAAAAAGATTCAAACCTAATTTTTCTAGAAAATTAATAGACTCTAAGTCAAAAGGCGTTGATATAAAGTCAATAGATTTTTTTTGCGCATGTTTCATCAAACCCTCATGCCATTCGTACTTTAGCTCAAGGTCGGTAAGCATGTCTGATTGCTTTTCATAAGTTGTAGTTGCCCTCTGATAAGTTGCTAGATTTGCATCATTGGATACTAGTTTTTTCGCTTTAAATGTCTGAAACTTAACGAAGTCCGCACCACTTTCTGCAGCGACATCTATCAATTCTAGAGCTTTATTGTAGTCTCCATTATGATTCACGCCTGCCTCAGCAATGATGATAACATTATCTTTGGGGGTTGATCCGATCATCATTCTAATCCTCCATGTTTATTTAAATGCTTTGATTCTCTTGTTATCCAGCTTCAGATAAAATTTGAATCCATGCAATTCAATCATCGGCGGATGTCCTTCAATGTATGTAGCTCGAACTATCCGTTTAAGTGTATCTTTGGAAATATTTAGATTAATTTTCTGAAGATCTTCTAATTCCTTGAGCAACCTTGCTTTTCCATTCCAACTTTCTTTATTGGAGTATGCTAATTTTCTTTTAATGATTTGATCACCTTCGGTGTGAATTCCGCTAATGAAATCAGAGCACAAATTTGAAAGTTCTTTATGCGTTCGTGCTAAAATACTTGGTAAATCATCACATGGAGTTACAGGAAAACGCCTAACTTCAAGAATTTCCCCATTATCTAAAACTTCGTTCATTATGTGTGCAGTCACACCATATTCTCTTACCTCATCGTATAATGCAAAGTTAATACAGCCACTTCCTGGATACTCGGGGGGAGCCGGGTGGAAGTTAATAGCAGCTATCTTGACTTTATTGAGCAACGCTTTCGGCAAAATATACAGACTTCTATAACAGATTATGTAATCACCTTCCCAAGATAAAATATCTTCTGGTAATTTCTCTCCTCTAACTTGTGACTTCACGTATGTAACATCAAAACTATATCTAATAAGCTTGTCTAATAGCTCTGCAGATGCGTCGCATTTAGCTCTTCCAAAAAACAGAATACGTTTCCCATCTCCACTAATGTTCAGCATTTCATTCATTTCTTATTCCTACCATCAGCTAGCGGACCTTTGAGTATTCCAGCAGTTACGTTGAATCATTGAATCAATAAAATATGAAATTTCAAAAAATTTATAAATAGCAACATTATAAAAACTAGTTGTATTTCCACCGACAATAATAATCATTTTCTTATAATTTTTATTCATGATTTTAAACACCAACTAGATAATCAAAAAAATTCTTTTATCTTTTCTATTATAAAGCTTTGCTCGTCATGAGATAAAGAAGTTGAACAGGGCAATGCTATAAAACTCTCTGAAACTTTTTTTGTTACAGATATATTTGTCTTTAAGTCATTAATATATGGTTTTTGTTCACATAAAGGTTTCCAGAACATCTTTGCATCAATCTTATTTTTAAATAGATAATTTAAAAAATTTTTAATATCTGGAATTAATTTTTTATCAAGAATTATACCACTCATCCAAGAAGATGACTCTCCCCAATTTGGTTCGGGAATAAATGTTACACCTTCAATTGATTTTAATGCGTTATTATAATTTTTTAAGATTTCATTTTTTCTATAAACAAATTCTTTTGTTCTTGCTAACTGAGCACAGCCTATAGCAGCTTCTACGTTTGTCATCCTATGGTTAAAGCCGATAACATCATGAGTGTAAGTTGAATTATATTTCTTTCCTGTTCCTGACATTTCTCTAAGTTTTTCCATTAAAGTCTTATCATTTCCTACTACAGCACCACCACCTCCAGAGGTAATAGTTTTATTTCCATTAAAAGAAAATGTAATTAAGCTTTGAACTTTTTCTGCTATATTAAAGGATTTATATTTTGCACCAAGCGAAGCAGCTCCATCAATAATTACCCTTAGATTATATTTCTCAGATAAATAATAAATACTATCTAAATCACAAGGAATTCCAAGTGTGTTAACTGGCATTATTCCTTTAACTTTTTGACCTGTTTGTTTATGGTATAAATTTTTTTCTTTCCAAAATGTTTTTTTATTTAATTCCTTTTCTAGTAAATTACAATCTAATGTCCAAGATAGGTTATCTATATCAAAAAACCATGGAGATGCCCCAGCCATACTAATAGCATTTGCGCTAGCTATAAATGAATAAGCTGGAGTAATTACTAAATCATTATGACCAATACCTAGAGCCTTCAAAGATAAATGCAAAGCAGAAGTGCCTGAAGATGTACTTACAACATTTTTTCCTCCTGATAAAATCGACAATTGCTTTTCAAATTTTTTTACAAATGGACCTGCGGAAGAGACATAACCACTAATTATACAATCCTTAAGAAATTTTTCTTCATCTCCTGTTAAGTTAGGCTGAGCTAAAGGTATCATTATAAACTATCCTAAAGAAATAGACTTTTGATTTAATAAATTATGGGAATTTTGCATAATATTTTCTGCAATTAAAAAATCTAATTCTGTGTTAATATCAACAGCTTCAAATTCACTAATTAGCATAGGTTTGAAATTTTTTAGATTTACAATTATACCTCTATTTTGTTTTATTCTATTTAGATAGCTATGCCATGAAAACATTACAAGAGGATTTGAATTATATAACTCAGTAAAATCTTGTCTTCTTTCTGGCTTATTATTCATCTTTATATATTCTTCCAGTTTCTCATTACTATTTTTTTTAAACATATAGAACGGGTGCTCTTTTACTTTCGTAACACTCAAAACGGAATCATGAGTCTCATCCATTAGTGATATTGCTGTATTAATATGTTTTTCTGTTCTCATAGGTGATGTAGGTTGCATATATCCAATGATATCTGGTTTCCATTTTTCTTTTCTATTTAACCAATCTAAACAATGAGAAATCACATCTATAGCTTTAGAATTGTTAGTAGACAAGAAACTTGGCCTAATAAATGGAACATCTGCCCCATAACTCTTTGCTATATCGGCTATTTCAGGTGAGTCAGTTGAAACTATTACTCTACTTAATTTGCTATTTATGGCAGAAGAAATTGTATGATAGATTAATGGTTTTCCATTAATGTCTCTTATATTTTTTCTTTTTATTTCAGAAGAGCCAATTCTTGCAGGAATAATACCAAGAGAAGTTAATTTCATTCTGCGGCCTTTTCAGCACCTAATCCAGGCTGTTTAAATGACACTGGGAAGTAACACTTTCGACAAATATCAATCTGATTATATTTGTTTTTCTCATGCTGATCTCTAATTGTTTTGTATATTTCTCCATTCCAAATATCATACAATTTTTGTTTTCGCCAGTTACCAACTATTAATTCATCTTTATCGTCAACACAGCATATTGTTACATTACCATTATTTTTTAAAAACATTCTATGAAATGGTTGAGCACAATGGAAGTCAGGTACATATTCGTGCTCACCACTAATCTCTGGATTTCTCTCTGTGTACCAACTATAACCTACTGCATCAACTATACCTTTCCACATTATTTGAAGAGCCTTATATTGCTCCATCCATTTAGGGTCATCATACATAACCATGGAAACTCTAACTTGACAACTTGGTCTAATTTGATCTCTTAGTTTAACGAATCTATATAAGTTATCTATCGTTCTTCCTAAAGTTGCCCCTACTCTCTGTGTTTCATAATCTTTAGGATTGACTGAATCAAAAGAAATAAATAAACCATCTATGCCTGCCTCTAATAATGATCTAGCATTTTTTTCATTTAGCGCCGCCCCATTAGAATTCATTATTACATCTACTACTCCGTTATCTTTTGCATACTTAACTTGCCATGATACATCTTTATGCATTAATGGCTCACCTAAATAATTTAATTTTACTGAACGGACATTATATTTAGTAGCCTCATCAATTATATTTTTATATTCATCTTTTGTTATAAAACCATTTTCATCAAAATTTCCTTGTTCAACTAATTGAGTTCTAGGGCACATTGGACACTTAAGATTGCAATATGTTGTTGTCTCTATATCCAGATGTAAAGGAAAGTCTGTTTTAGTAAATGTTTTTGGAATATCCACCCAATCTTTTCTATATTTATGATATGAATCAGGCTTTAGTTTTAGCCACTTATCATCAAATAGCACTTCACTATATGTAGCATTCGCATCAAACTCCCAAGACACCTCTGGGTTAACTTTACGAATAGGAGAACTAAACTTTCTGAGACTTTGAATATTATTTTCTGTCATTTTTTTACCTTTAGTTATATACGTATAGTGTTGACATTATGATTAACCCCTACTTTAGTTATAACTTTAATATTTATTTTATTTTGTTTCATTTTCTATATAAAATACTCGTTAAAATCTTTGTTAGCTTTTTCTAGGTCAACTTTATGGCCAATATCACACCAATAATTTTTGATTTCATATACTGATAATTTTTTGTTTAATTGTTTTAAAATATTTATTATATCAGTCATATCAACATAACTATTTCCATTAATTAAATTTAATACTTCTGGCTGAATGACATAAATACCAGCATTGATAAAAAATTTATGTTTTGGTTTTTCATTTAAGGATCTTAAATTTCCATTTTGATGATTCACTACACCATAAGGAATTTGCACACTTTGCTCAATAATACCAACTGTAGCTATAGCTTTTGATTGCTTGTGTTTATCTAATAATAATTCAAAATCAATATCTGTAAGGATATCAGCATTCATTACTATTAATGGTTTTTTAGGTTTAGTATCAAGCAAAGATAATGAACCAGCTGTACCAAGAGCAGATTCCTCCCTTAAATATTTTATTTCCGCTCCAAGTTGATTGCCATTCCCAAAATACTCTTCAATCATCCCTCCTAAATAATTTACTGATATCCAAATATTTGCAAAACCATCCTCTATTAACCTTTTAATCGTAGTCTCTAATAAAGGCCTGGAACCTACTTTTAGAAGAGGTTTGGGACAATAGTTTGTAAGTGGAGCAAGTCTCTTACCATTACCGCCCGCCATTAAAATAATTCCATCACACTTTGCTTTAACACATCTGTATTTTTCCTGAAAAGGGATAAAAGCTTCATGTGCATAACTTTGGTTATGCTCTAAAATAGAATTCGCACCTAGAATTTCACTCATTGAATCACCAAAAAAATTTCTCTATTTCTTGATATTATGAAAGCAAGGTTACTATTGGGTTAATTTTTTTAAATTTCATACTTACCAAGTTGGTAGAATTTACTATTCTCAGAAGAATTAAACCAAGCTATAGTTTGCTCTAATCCTTTAATAAATCCTTTTTTATCAGTATATTTTGGGCACCAGCCTAATAATTTTTTTGACAATGAATTATCTGAATACAACCTATCTACTTCACTATTTTCTGGCCTAATTCTCTGATTATCTGAATTAATTATAGCCCTTACCCCCATAATATCAGATATTAATTTGGCAGTTTCATCGACTGAAATCTCAAAATTACTTCCTAAATTTAATATCTCACCTAAAGCAATTCCTGGCTTACTTGCCAAAATCAAACCCATTACTGTATCCTCAACGTAACTAAAATCTCTCGTAGTATAAGTTGACCCTAAATTAACTATATTATTCCCATTTTTTAATTGTGTAATTATCGTAGGAATTACTGCTCTTGTTGATTGCCTTGGTCCGTAAGTATTGAAGGGTCTAATTATTGTAACGGGAGTTTTAAAACTATTATAAAATGATAGACTTAATTGATCTGCTGCTGTCTTACTAGCAGCATAGGGGGATTGAGCATATAACCTGTGATTCTCCGACATTGGTACAAACTCAGCAGAACCATAAACTTCACTGGTTGAGGTTATAACAACCTTCTCAATATCATATTCGTTAGAAGCTAAAAGAATATTTAAAGTTCCCATTACATTTGTCTCCACAAAGGTTCTAGGAGCTTTATATGAATATGGAATGCTCATCATGGCTGCTAAATGGATAATACTAGAACAATCTTTAGAAACCTCTTTAACAAACTCTGAGTCTCTTATATCTCCACTAACAATTTCTATATTATTCCTTACATTATTAGGGATAGTATCTAACCAACCGTTTGAGCCAAAGGAATTATAAAATACCATGGCTTTAACATTTTCACCTAGTTTAGTCAGTCTTTCAACAACATGGGAACCTATAAAACCATCAGCCCCAGTCACTAAAATTTTTTTCATACTGTAACCTCATGTATAGTAGTCATTTTTTTCTTTAAATGTATTGGCAAGGGTGTTTTTTGTAAAACTAGTGAGTTGATGTTCTTAAACATTGGGTTAGAATCTAAAAAATTTACAACTTCATATAATGAAAACACTTTATTTTTACAATATAGGTTTTGAAAAATTTTGTTTATTAGATCAAAGTCACTTTTTTCATCTACAGTTAATCTTAGTTCTGGTCTAGCTATTTTCTTGTCTTCATGAATCAAAGTTCCAATTTTAAAAAAATCAGTTTTTAAAAAATACTGTGGCCAAAACTCAGTATCTATGCTGTCTTTTATTTTACATGCTTGATTAAGAGAGTTTGAATTTACAGCCATAGTGAAAGTACCAAATGGTATATTTTCAGATTTGGAGAAGTCATAATTTCCATCAATATGATATTTAATTAAATCATCCATAGATACTGGGTCTATGAGAGGATTATCAGCTGTACAACTTGATATTAAGTCTATTTTATATTTAGTAGCAGCATCTCTTAACCTTACCATAACATCATCAGGGTGACCCCTGAAGCAATCCACACCATATTCTTTGGCAAAGGATTCTAATTCATCATCTTGGGTAACTGTTGAAGTGCATATTACAATTTTTTTACTTTCATTAGACAATCTTAATCTATCAATTAGGTGACCAATCATAGGCTTACCCATAATTGGTAATAAAACTTTCTTTTTTAATCTTTTAGACTTAAGTCTAGCCGTTATAAATGTTGCTATATTCATAAAGTATCCTCAATATTAACTAAATCATGAAGCCCTATATTTTTTAAAAGAGTTTTGCCTACAAGCTCGTTAATTAAGTTAGGCTGCATTCCTAGTTTTGGAGCTCTTAATGCTACCAAATCTGAGTAATTAAGCTTATGTCCTTTTTTTAATTCATGTTTTGCTACAAGGCTTTTTTTTGCATATTTCCTATATTTTTTTTCTCCTTCTGTGAACTCCCTTGGAAAGCCATTACCTAATGAAGTATGAATTTGATGTAACATTTTAGTAAACTCTTTAAATTCAGAAGGATTAAGAGCAGCTTCATGATCAATACCCTTGAACGATCTATCATGTGTAATATGCTTTTCAATTATATTTATTCCCATTCCATAAACAGAAGCTGGCAACCAAAATGCCTCTGATTTATTTGCATCACAATGGTCTTGATAGCCAACGGCAAAACCAAAAAGTTTTTGTAAATTTTTCATATATTGCAAATTTAAACTATTTGAAGGCGTTGGAAATAATTGATACCCATACATCAACCAAATGTTTGAATTTAAACATTTCTTAAGAATACTAATTGCTAACTCAATTTCAGACAATTTTGCAGCACCAATACTGAGATCTATTCTTTTTTTTGTACGAGCTACAGATTTTAATATATTTTCAGTCAATAGATCAGAAGCATGAATTTTGTATGCATCAATACCAATGCTCTCACAAAAATTAATACTTTTTTCTTCATAAACGCATGCAATTATTGATAATTTAGGCCAATTTTCTCTTGTGTAATTATATAATTTTTCCCATTCAGCATAGGAAATCTCTATTTCTTTGAGCTTAATTAAATCTGGATTTTGAAATGAAACCATCTCATTTGCATCCCAAATTTGAAATTGAATAGCATTAGCCCCAGCTTCACCAGCTCCATCAATTATATCTTTAGAAAGAGATATTTTCCCTTCATGAGAACAGGCCATTTCAGCTATTATGTATGGTTCATTTTTCATAATATTGTATATTTTATTAATTAAGTAACAGAGAAATTATATGTATATGGTTAATGAAAACTTAATAATATTAATTAATTTGTTTTTTTGAGACTTTTTAAGAAACTATCTCTTTAAGAAGCATAAAAGCTTCTGCGGCCTTAAAACCAGAGGCTGCCCCTCTAACTTTTGCTAAAGAACGAATTGCTTCTTCACTACGTGGAAAGGGGAAATCTGCTATTTCATCCTCATATATTTTCATAGCCTCAATTTTATTGTCTAAACTATCATCTATATCAACAAAATAATTTGGACAAAAAACATTAGTATTATTTGGAAAAATATCTGTTTCTGATAAGGTCTCATAAGACAATAGTTTTTTTATTGAAGGAAACCTAAACCACTTACTACAAGCAATAGATGCTTGATGAACAATTTGATGATCACTATGAATATCTGAAGAATTTGGAATAAAAACTATTTCTGGCATTGCCTTTTTGAAAACCTCACCAATTAATTTGACTAATTCATGCATAGGAATTAGATCAAGCTTGGATGGAGAAAGGTTAAGTTTGAATACCTCTGAGAAGTTATACAGTTTTTTAATATTTTCAATTTCTTCTTCTCTCTTTAAAATTTTTTGATCAGGAAATCCATCTTTATTTTTCATAGAAGTAACAATCAACCAAAATAATTCATAGTTTTTTCTATTATATTTAAATAAAGTTCCTCCTAAACCTAATGTTTCATCATCGGGATGAGGTGCAACAACTAATATTTTTTTCATATATAAACCCCTACCTCAGGCAAAACGGAAAAATTGTGATCTAAGATTTTAACACTTCCCTTCCAACACTTAACAAGCAATTTACCATCTTGATTGCTTAAAATCTTACCTGGTTCAATGTTATCATTGAAATATGGACCTATCTCAACTTCCCATATTTTTACATTTTCTTGACCATATATACAATGAGCTCCCAAGTAGGGATGAGATAAAGAATTCACAAGACATTGAATAGCATCAGCTGTCATTCTCCAATCAATTTTTCCATCCTCTTCATTCCTCAGCCTCCATGAATTTGCTTCCTTTGGTTGAGCGTTAAATTTGATATCTCCTTGGTCTAAGGTATCAATTATTTTTTTAACTTGTTTTATCGCATTCTCTGTTAGTATTGAGTAGAGTTTAGAAGCATTTGTGCCCTTTTCTAACTGTATTATTTTTTGACTTAAAATTGGACCGCTGTCGGCTGAACTATCCATCTTAAAAAAAGTTGATGCAGTTTTATCAAGACCAAGCGCTATAGTCCAAATTATTGGGTGTCTTCCTCGATTGCTTGGAAGACAAGTGGGATGATAACCTATACATCCTAGCCGAGGAATTGAAAGAATTGTGCTTGATAAAATTTTTGACCAACCAAAACAAAAAATTACGTCTGGATTTAATGATTTTAAGAAAAATTCTTCATCATTTTTTGAATTACTAATATGCACAGGTATATTTTTTTCCAAACCATACTTTTCCAGTGATAGAAAATCTGAATTAAAATTTGATTCTTTTTTTGTAACTATTCCAGTAATTTGCGCTTTATTATTTTTAAATATTGACTGTAATATAGAATCACTCATTTTGACGCATCCAATATATGCTATTTTAATAGACATTAAATATTGGCCTCTCTGAATGACTTAAATAAAATATTTTCTAGAGGTGCATGAGCTAATTTTTTGGCAATTTTTTTTGATGCACCTGGAAAGCCATATGGGTTTTTAATATTATTTTTTATTGAAATATTATTTTTTGAAAATATTTTTTTTAAACAGACATCTATATCTTTATAATTTTCTGAGCAATTAATTATAGATTTAGCTTTTAACCTCCCTTTCTGTCTATTCCCTATATTAATAGTAGGGGTTCCAAGGGATGGCGCCTCAATTATACCACTTGATGAATTTCCAATCATTACATCCGAAACTTTAATCAATGAAAGAAATAACTGTTGACCAAAAGATGCCTTAAGTATCAATTTCTTTTCTTCTAATTTCTGTACAAGAAATTTATTTATTATCATTCCAAAAGCATCTGAGTTTGATTTACTCGCTATAACACTTGTATTTGGAATTTTTTCAATTGCTTTAAATATCTTCTCTAAAGTATTAATTGGGTTTGCATCTTCTAATGTAACCGGATGATAACAAAGTAAAATTACATTATTAGATAATTCACATCTTAATTTTTTTTCTATTTCTTTTTTATTAAACAATTTTAACAATGCTATATTATCTAGACCGGGCGCTCCATAATTAAACACTTTTTTTGGACTTTCCCCCATTTGAATAATTCTTGATCTATATTTTTCAGCAGTAGCAAAATGTAAGTGAGACATTTTTGTAATAGAATGCCTAATTGGTTCGTCAATCAATCCTTCGGTTGACTCTCCTCCATGAATATGAGCAATAGGCACATTCATTATCATAGAGGCTTGTGCAAAGGCTAAAGCTTCGTACCTATCACCCAAAACAACAACAATATCTGGCTTTAATATATTTAGACATTTTGCATATAATTTTATTCCTTTTCCCATAGAGTTAGCAACATCCACCTTAGAATCGCCTTTTATCCCTATATCTATTTTATAACTAATATTGAATCCATCTTTTATAATTTCTTTATATGTAGAACCATAATTTCTTAGAAGATGTGTTCCTGAAGCAATTACCTGCAAAATAATATTTTCTTTAATTTTAAGCTCATGCATTAAAGGTTTAAGCAAACCATAATCAGCTCTAGTTCCAGTAAATACCAAAATCTTTCTTATATTTGCTTTTCTGCTTTTAATTTTTTTCATCATCTAATATCTCTAGTGCTTTTTCACATGAAATTTTTTGAAATGACCCATAACTACTATGAGGGCAACAATTATAAACTTTAGGCATAGGCAATCTAAAAAGTTTTGTTATAGCCATCATTTGAAACCTTGTTATATCATCAAAAAATTTTGCATCATTCTTTAACCTTCTTAAAGCCTCATCATTTACTAATTTATCATTATTATTTTTTTCTTCTACACCACCAAAAAAATATACTTCCTTATTTTCTTTTTCTTTTTCCTCACTTCCTTTTTTATTACCTCCATCAGCACCGAAAATAAATATATTTTTGGGAGAAGCTAAACATAGAACAGGCAGTAAAACAGAAAGGGTGTTTCCAGGGAAAAAATGAAGAGGAGTTGTTAATGTAGGAAAAAAAAGATTTGTATTAACAAATAATAATTTATTATTATATTTTTTTATAATTGATTCTGGTTTTCCAATTTTAGCATCAATACCTAAAAAAGAATAATTGGAAGATATTAAAAAATTTTTGTTTTCTGAATCGAGATAATGTTCATACGCATCCCATCTTTTATTTAAGTCTGAGGGATTTGTTGTCATTAAAATTTCAATATTCTTGTTATTTTCTAATATATTTTTTTCTATATGATCAAATTTATTCAAACTTGAATAACATAAGTCATATTTGTCAAATTCATCTTTATAATTTTTGAAGTCATTTATTGAAGGGCCATACAATAATATCGCTACATTTCTACCTTGGACAATATCCTTAAGATCACCTATTCTATTATAAGAGTCTGGAAGATAAGATTCAGTATTACCAAGATACAATTGCTTAGGAGATACATTGTCTGATGTGATAGAATATAATTCATCAGATTTCTTCCTATTACCTAATAGGAAATAAATCCAAGCAGCAAGAACTTGAAATGTATAGATTTCAACTAAACTTTTGGTCTTAGTTAAATCAATACATTCTTGAAGTGCAGATTTAAACACTTCCCTGGACTCTTTGTTCCTTCCTAAATATTTAAGACATAAACCCCAGTATGTATAGTATACAGGATCAACAGTTTTAGTTTTATCTGCAATGAATTCATAAACAGTTACAGCCTCTTCAAAATGACCAGCCGTTCTGAATATATCAGCTATATGTGCTACGAGCAAAACGTCTAGTTCTTTCTCATTTTTAGTTAGCTCAAAACTTTTCATCAATGAGTGTTTTGATTCTTTAAAATATTTATATGATTGACTCTGACACTCACCTAGACTCAACCAGTATTTAGGTTCATTAGGATCATGTTTTATCATTAACTTATATGTATTAGCAGCACTATCATAATCAAGGCAGCTTTGTTGAATATTAGCTATAATTGAATAAGCCTCCATACTAGGAATTCTTTTGACTTGATCTTCAAGAAGAGCTCTAGCCTCACTAAACCTTTCTATATGAGTTAAAGATTTTGCTTTATGAAATATAGCAGATTCATTTTTTACATCCTTGCGCAAAACTTTATCGTATAATTTTATTGCAAGCCTATAATCTTCATTTAATAATGCTTCATGAGCATCATCTAAGTATTCCTCTATAATGGATTTAGCAATCACAAAATTTTTCTGAGAAACTTTCTTAAAATCTCTTTTAGTTTCTTCTTCTACACTCATAATTTAGACCTATAAATTAACATAATCCTTTATTTGCTACATTTACAGTTAACAAAGAGTTAAAAAATTTTACTGATTATATTTTACTAATGATTTCCTTTGATTTTTTTTGTGCAATATAATAAATATACTCAGCAAAATCTTTATCATTAATTTTTTTTGGCTTAGTGTATTCTGTTTTTTCTTTTAGAGCATCGCGTAAAATTATATTATCTGCGACTTTATTTTTTTTAATTTTAAACAATCCAATCGAATTATTAATTTGAGGATAAAATTCAGGATTTAACATTTCAAAGATAGAAGATAAAGCTTTGATTAATTGATTTTCATTAACTAAGTCTATTTCTTTTTTTAAAATCAAAACCCAATCATCTCTACCTGCGTATAATTTATTATTAAATTCCTCTACACAATCGTTATTCGGATTTTTAGTTAGACCAACTTTATATACGTATTTAGTTATACCTACAGAATGAGACCAAACTTGCAGTTTTTTACTTTTAATAATAAATAAAAAATTCACTTCTAAAATATACTAAAATTTAGGTTTATATAAATACATTTATTCTATTTATAACTTTTTTCCAGTAACAATGGAATACAAACTAGAGACAACTTCAGGCCCAAGAATTTCACATGCCTCAGCCCTTATCCTAAGAGCTTCATCAATGAGCGCTTTCTTTTCGTAATCAATAATTTCTACTTTATCTGTATTCATTTTTTTTATCATAAAATAATTGTTAGATAAAAAAGTAAATAAATTATTAATAAATTTAATTAATCTAAATTAAATTCAATTTCTTTTGCACCATTCCACAATATATCGTTTCCTATAGCCGCCAGATTATCTGTATTTTTAATTGTTAAAAAATGATTTCCAGCTAATAAACCCACTTTACTTGAAAAAATTGCGGAACCATAAACAACTAAAATTTCAGTTTCACTTTTACCATTTGGATAAAAAAGAATCTCTCCTTTTGACGGATGAGAAGTTGTATTTTCAGGACTTACACCTAAATCATAATCCCCCATAGGTATCCAAGTGGCCTCCCCACTCCACCTCGCATGAATTAGTTTATTTTTAAAAGGCAATATATCTAGAAAAGCCTTGCTTGTTTTAGGGGCCAGCTCAATTTGAAGATCAGCCTCAAAATAGTGATCATCAATCCTAATTTTAATTTTCTTACTTATTTTAAATCTCCTATAAATATAATTCAAATTAACTAATTATTTACTTATGATCATTATTATTTACCTTATGAATAATGTAAATATTGAAAAACTATCTGCTGCTGCAAAATTTGATAGAATATACCAAAAAAAAGTACTTCTTGAGGAGGTTACTAGAAAATCTATATCTATGAGTAGATTAAGACCTCTTAAAGAAACGAAGGTAGAGCAATATGTGATGGAATCAATTTATAATTATAATTAACATTCATCACATTAATATAATTTTACCAATTAAGTGACTTAGGGATCGAGACATTTCTGTTGATATGTATACACAGAAGCAAACCAAAACTAAATAAAATTGTTACTATTGCTGTTCCTCCATATGAAATAAGGGGTAAAGGAACTCCAACGACAGGAATTAAGCCCATTACCATTGATATATTAATAAAAATATATAGAAAAAAAGTAGAAGTAATCCCTATTCCTAAAAACTTACCAAAGCTTGATCTTGAACTTAATGAAATGAAATAGGAGTAAATTATCAGCATTATATAAATAAGCAAAACAATTAAACCTCCAACCAAACCAAATTCTTCCGCAAGTGTTGTAAAAATAAAGTCTGTATGTTTTTCGGGCAAAAAATTCAAGTGACTTTGTGTACCTAATAAATACCCTTTGCCCCATATACCGCCTGATCCAAAAGCTATTTTAGATTGAATTATATGATAACCTGCACCAAGGGGGTCTCTCTCAGGGTTAAAGAAAGTTAAAATTCTATTTTGTTGATAAGCATGAAGACTAGACCAAAAAAGTGGAGCCATTAAAACTGTGACCGCGCCTACGATAATAAATTTCCACCACCTTACCCCTGCAATAAAAAGCATTATTGTTCCCTCAAGAACAAGCAAAATCGCAGTTCCCAGGTCAGGCTCTATAAGCACTAAAGCTGAAGGAACTATAATCATCATTAGCGCCGGTATTAACCATCTTATAGTCCTAATATCCTCTGGCGAAAGAGAATGGAAGTATTTTGATAAAGCCATAACTAGTGCTATTTTCATTATTTCAGATGGTTGTAAGTTAAAAAAACCTAAATCAATCCATCTTTGAGCGCCCATCCCTATTGTCCCAAATAACTCTACTGCAACTAAAAGTATTAAAGCTAAAAAATAGATTGGATATGCAAGTGATAGCCATATTCTAAGGTCTATAAACGCAATCCCAATCATTATAATAAACCCAAAAGAGAATCTAATTAATTGCTGACGTGTCCATGGGTCCATAGAACCTCCAGATACAGAATAAAGCATTGTAAAACCTATTGAAGCTAAAACTAAAATTAAAAAAATTATAATTAAGTTTAATGACTTTAACTTATCTAGAAAATTTAGTTTATTTTTTTCATTACCTAGAGTTTTCATGCTTTATTTCTCTCAGGGATTTTAATTTTATTCATATATTTAAATATATCTCTCGCAATTGGAGCTGCAGCTGAAGACCCAGAACCTCCGTGTTCGACAACAACTGATATTGCATATGTTGGAGAGTCTTTTGGAATAGCACCAACAAATAATGCATGATCTCTTTCTTCCCAAGGCCTCTCCTCGTTCTTAAGCACTCTAGTTTCTCTCTCAATTTGAGAAATACTTCTAACTTGCGAAGTACCAGTTTTCCCAATCATTTGCCAATTCAAATCTAGGACTCTTGCTTTAAAAGCTGTCCCATTTGGAGAATTGGACACTAAATCTAAACCTTTTAGAACAAGATCTAACGATTTTTTGGACACATTTATGGGAGTTATATTGATCTCTTCCTGACTTCGGTATGTTAACCTTGGCTTAACTGCCATACCTCCATTGCACAACCTTGCCATCATCAAAGCTAATTGAATGGGAGTAGCAAGAACATAGCCTTGCCCAATACCCGCATGCAAGGTCTCCCCTAACTGCCAAGATTTTCCAAATTCCTTTTTTTTCCATTGTTTATTTGGAACATTTCCAGATCTTTCTGAGGGAATCAATACGCCTGTTTTTTCTCCAAGTCCAAACAATCTAGCCATTTCAGCTATACGATCTATACCAACTCTTTTTGCAATCTCATAAAAAAACACATCACATGATTGTTGTATTGAAGATAAAATGCTCATAGTCCCATGGCCTTCTTTCTTCCAACAATGAAATTTCTCATTTCCAAGTTCTGTTGAACCTCTACATATTACTTTGTGATTTAGAGAAATAACACCATTTTCAATTGCCGCTAATACAATCATCATTTTGAAAGTTGAGCCTGGAGGATATTGACCGCCTATAGCTTTATTCAAGAGAGGATTCCTTGGATTGCTTACTAGTCTTTGCCACTCATAATTACTTATGCCAACATTAAAACTGTGGGGATCGAATGAAGGAGACGAGACTAAAGATAATATATCCCCTGTATGAATATTCATTACCACAACAGATGCACTGAGATTTTTTAAAATTCTATTAACATATACCTGAAGCTTAGAATCTAATGTTACATTAATATTATTTCCTGTATCACCTTCTTTCCTATTAATCTCTCTAATGATTCTGCCATACGCATTTACTTCTACCCTACTTACACCGGCTCTTCCTCTAAGTTTTTTTTCAAAACTTTTTTCAATTCCAATTTTTCCGACTCTAAAACCTGGCAATGATAATAAAGGCTCATCTCCCATTTCTCTTGCATCTACAATCCCAACATAACCAATGACATGAGCAAAGGCCTTTCCATGTGGATAAAATCTTGATTCACCTATCTCAGATTGAATTCCTGGTAAATCGGGGGCATTAACATTTACCCTAGAAAATTCCTCCCAAGTTAAATTTTCTGCAACAGTTACCGGAACAAAACCTTTTCTTCTTTTCACTTCACGAAGAATTTTAGATATTTCATAGTTACCTAAGGGATAAATTTTTTTTAGTGATTCCAGAGTTCGACTTACACTTTTTGTCTGTTCTGGAACTATGATTACTCGATAATTTCTTTGATTCCCTGCAACTTCAAAGCCATTTCTATCCAGAATTTTTCCTCGTGGCGGAGGAAGCAAGCGTAAGTTAATCCTATTTTCATCTGCTAATAGACTATACCCTTCAGATTCGACAACTTGTAAAAAATACATTCGCCCAGCCAATAATGAAAAAAGACTAGCTTGAAAACTACCAAATAGAAAAAGTCTTCTTGTTAAAATTTTTTTACTTTCATTCTCATGTTTCATAAAATTATTTACCTATAGATATTTTTATTTTATTAAATAAAATAACGACAATTGGGTAAAGAGCAATTGTAATTATTATTTGAGATATAAAGACAAAAATATCAACTATAACTCCATAAAAAATAAACCCTACTACAAATATTAAAATAAATGTCAAGGGAACAACTAATATAAAAGCTAACCATTCAACATTAAAGGTTTTCCCAACTAATATTTTTCTTTGTGAATCCATAATTATTCTTAACAACAAATAAATCAATGCCCATAAGCCTATAGGTCCTCCACTTGTAAAATCGTTAAGCAGCCCCGCAAAAAAAACAACATAGTTTGGCAAAAGATCAGGTCGATAAATAGACCAATAAAAAATTGGCAATAAAGCTAAAGGGGGCAAAATTTTAAAAGAGTTGAAACCTAAAGGTAACATAGCTACAAAAATAAACAAAAAGAGCGAAAAACCAGGTAAAGAATTTTTAAAAAACTTGAAAAAAACTTGATTAGAAAAACTAGACATATTTTAAATTTCAAAATCTATTCATCATAAAAATTTAATACCTTTACATATTCCACCTGACTCCAGTTTGCAAAAGGTCTGACACGCACCGATCCATCTATTATTTGAGATACCGTTCCTATTCTTAAGCCCGGCGGAAACAAACCGCCATGACCTGAAGTAAGAACATAATTATTTAAAAGATCTTGTTTTTTATCTTTTAAAAATAATAACTTTGAAGTATCACTGTTATCCCCAGCTAGTATAGCCCTTTGATTTGAAGGTGATATTATTACAGGTATTCTAGAGTTCATATCAGTAATTTGTAGAACTCTCGAAGACCTAAGGCCTGCTTCAGATATCCTCCCTACTAATCCTCTAGAACTGATAACTGCTTGTCCTTTTTGTACACCATTACTCGACCCTGCATTTATAATAAAAGTTCTAACAAAAAGTCCACTTGAATCAGCAATTACTCTGGCAGAAATTTGATTTATTAAAGGCTCTTTACTTACATTTAATAACTCCCTAAGAGAATTATTTTCATACGTAAGCCTATAACCTACCTGTTGCCATTTTAGTAATTGCTTATTTTCCTCGGTTAACCTTTTGACTTCAGTTCGAAGATTAATAACTGTACCAACTTCACTGGCAATTGTTTTTGCAAAATAAACTGGTTGAGAAAAAACAGAAAAAATTGGCGTGACAGCGTCAATAATAAAAACCCTTACAAAAGGGGTTACATTTTGATCAAACTTACTTAGAGGAATCAAAGCCAATGATAAAAGAATGAGTGAAATAACAGTAAACTTTTGTGCCATGGAACGTATTGGCATAAAAATTTTAGTTAATTGATTTTGGTTGTCCTTCAAAGTTTTACTCTTATTTCCTAATAGGCCTGTTGAAGAACACCCTTCATATTCCTCAGCTCCTCTAAAGCTCTTCCCGTTCCAAGAGCTACACAACTAAGAGGTTCATCAGCAATAGAGACTGGCAAACCAGTACCGTTTCTTAATACTGTATCCATATTGCCAAGCAGTCCACCTCCTCCGGTTAAAACTATTCCTTTATCAACAATATCTGCTGCTAACTCAGGTGCAGTATGTTCAAGAGCCACCTTAACTGCCTCCATTATTGCACCAACAGGTTCCGCTAATGCTTCTGAAATCTGAGTTTGATTAATTATCAACTCTTTGGGGACCCCGTTCATTAAATCCCTTCCTTTTATTTGCATCTCTTTACCAGGACCCTTAACTGGAGCACAAGCTGTACCAATTTCCTTTTTTATTCTTTCTGCGCTTGACTCACCAACTAAAAGATTATGATTTCTTCTTATATAACCAATAATAGCTTCATCTAATTTATCCCCACCAACTCTTACAGATCTAGCATAAACAACTCCACCAAGAGATAAAACAGCAACCTCAGTAGTTCCACCACCAATATCAACCACCATTGATCCTGTTGGTTCTGTAACTGGCAATCCAGCCCCAATAGCCGCAGCCATAGGCTCTTCAATTAAAAAAACTTTTCTAGCCCCAGCACTTTCAGCAGATTCTTGAATGGCTCTTCTTTCAACAGCAGTAGAGCCTGATGGCACAGCTATGATTACTTGTGGGCTGGCAAATGATCTTCTATTATGAACTTTACTAATAAAATGTTTAATCATTTCTTCAGCAACT
>MDSV01211288.1_pt1 | contig 22307 bp, 22 predicted proteins | sample 810851 | NCBI WGS metagenome assembly MDSV01 (sample SAMN05326640, study PRJNA326480) | marine metagenome | isolation source: seawater | place: Atlantic Ocean: North East | collected 2012 | reverse complement strand
TGGCGGAGAGGGTGGGATTCGAACCCACGAACGAGTTGCCCCGTTGCTGGTTTTCAAGACCAGTGCTTTCAACCGCTCAGCCACCTCTCCTTGAATTAATTTTACTACCTTTATTACTATCAAAGTAGTTAAATAACAATGTACATAAGTTATATTTCAAATACTAGTTAATGTCGCTCAATTATGATATTCAAAAAAATGCTTAAAAACTTAATTACTGTTAAATTTCTGATATTATTATTAACAACAACCAATCTATCAGCAAATAATTTAGAATTTAATAAATGGGTTAATAGTTTTAAAGAAAAAGCAATTAGTTCAGGAATTTCAAAAAAACTTACTGATGAAGTTATGTCAAATGTTAAATTTTTACCTAAAGTAATAGAATATGATAGATATCAGCCAGAGTTTTATGAAGACACTTTTACTTATATTAGAAAAAGAACAAATCAGAAAAAAGTTAAGAACGGCTTGAAACTATATAAAGAAGAAAAAAAGATAATAGATGAAATTGAAGCAAATTTCTTTGTTGAAAAAGAATTATTGCTTGCCCTTATGGGAATAGAAACAAATTTTGGAAGATATCTTGGAAAAATGGATATACTTTCATCTTTAGCAACTTTAAGCTTTGACCAAAGACGAAGTGAGTTTTTTACAAGTGAACTTTTAATCTTATTAAGATTAATAGATGAAGGTATTGTTAAGAAAGATATCTTATTTGGTTCTTGGGCAGGTGCATTTGGAAATTTTCAGTTTATGCCAAGGACTATAAAAGATTATGCAATAGATTATAATAATAATAAAGTAATCGAACTTAAGAATATAGAAGACTCTTTTGCTTCTGCTGCTAATTATCTAAAAATGATTGGTTGGAAAAGAAATACCCCGTGTTATTTAAAGGTGGAACTTAAAAATGATATACCAAAAAAATATTTAAATTCTTCAGCTCGAAATATTTTAAACAAAAGGAAGGTAAAATTTTTTAAAAAATATATTGAAAATTTTGATAACTTAAAAATAGACCAAAATTTATTAGCTGCAATTATTACTCCAGACAAAGATATTATACCTGGCTCTAAAACATATAGCCCAGCTTACTTAGTATTTAGTAATTATGAAAAAATACTCAGTTGGAATAGATCTTTAAGATTTGCTCTTGCAGTATGTACTTTAAAAAATAATTTTGAAAATGAAATATAGATTATTACTAATATTTTTTATCATATGTTCTTGTACGCAAAATTTCACAAAATCTGAATTAAAAAAACCTTTTACTTCAAAAGGATTTGCTTATATTTATAGTGAAGCAGATTTTTCTAACAAGATTATAAGCAAAAGAATGGATGAAAATTTATTACAAATTGCCCATAATAAATTACGTATGGGTTCATTGATTAAAATTATAAATATCAGAACTAATGATTCAGTAGTTTTAAGAAATACCAAAAAAATTGATTATCCTGAATTTTACAAAATATTAATAACAAAACCGGTAGCTGACAAATTAAATTTAAACAAAGAAATACCTTTAGTTGAAGTAATCGAGTTAAAAAAAAATAAATCTTTTATTGCAAAAAAAACTAAAATTTTTAAAGAAGAAGAAAAGATTCACAATAATGCTCCTGTAGAAACGGTTAAAATTGATAATATTTCAAAGAACACTAATAAAAGAATAAATGTTCAGGATAAGTTCTTTATAGTGATAGCAGAATTTTATTCAAAAAAATCAGCTTTACTTCTTAAACAAAGAATCACCAAGGAATTACCAAATTTTAATAGTAGAAAAATGTATATTAAGACTAAAAAAACTAATAAAATAACTCTGTTATCAGGTCCATATAACTCTATTAATTTAATGAAAAATGATTACATTCATCTTAAAAATTTTGGTTTTGAAGAATTGGATATAAATATCAATGAATAAATTTCTTATTTTTTTAATTATAATATTTTATTACTTAACATCTTACTCCTTTAGCAATGAACCTATAGTAAATGCTAGAACTGCTATAGTTGTAGATTATCATTCCGATAAAGTTTTGTATGAATATGACGCTGACGCACAGATATATCCTGCTTCGATGACAAAAATAATGACATCGATTATTGCTTTTGATCTTCTAAAAAAAAATAGATTATCTCTAGATGACAAATTTGTTGTTTCTGAAAATGCATGGAGACTATCTCAAAGCGGCTACTCATCAATGTTTATTATGGTAAATGATGAAGTCTCTGTTGAAGATCTATTATATGGAATAATTGTAGCCTCAGGAAACGATGCTTGTGTAGCTTTAGCAGAAGGTGTTGCCGGCTCCGAGGAGGCTTTTGCTGAGATGATGAATGAAAAGGCAAATGAAATAGGAATGTCATCAACTAATTTCTCAAACTCTTCTGGAATTAATGATCCGGACAATTATTCTACAGTTAGAGACATAGCTTTAATGTCAAAGTATTTAATTTTAAATTATCCGGAATTTTATAAATTATATGAAGAAAAAAGTTTTACATGGGATCGAACAGGAGGTGACCCCATAAAGCAGGGTAACAGAAATCCTTTATTATATAAAAAAGTTGGTGTTGACGGAATAAAAACAGGGTACTTAGCAGTAGAAAAGTATTCTCTAGCAAGCTCTATGCAAAAAGAGAAAAGAAGAGTTATTGCTGTTGGATCAGGTTTTCCTACAAAAAATTTAAGAAGCACTGAATCGCTTAAACTGTTGAATTGGGGTTTTAGGAATACAAATACTTATGAAATTTCAAAATCAGGTGAAACATCTTTTGAACTAGATACTTGGTTGGGTAGAAAGGAAAAAATTAAAGTAGTAACAAAAGATGATTTCTACCTTACATTAAATAAAAAAGACATTCGACATCTAAAAATTTTTTTAGAGTATGACGGTCCTATTAAAGCACCTATTCAAAAAGATCAAAAAATAGCGAGTTTAATAGTTTTAAATAAGGATGAAACTATTAAAACTTTACCCTTATATGCTTTAGAAAAAGTGTCAAAAGTAAATTTTTTTAAAAGTTTGTTTACATCTTTAAACTATCTGATTTGGGGAGATGTTTAAGAAAAAACCTTTATTAATTGTTTTTGAAGGTATTGAAGGATGTGGAAAATCTTTTCAAAGCCTTCGATTGAAAAAAAATTTAAAAAAAAAAAGGTATAGAATCTATTTTAACTAGAGAGCCTGGAGGAACTAAAAGTGCAGAGCTCATAAGAACATTAATATTAAAAGATTATTTTAATAAAGACAAAAAAGAAAAGTTTGATAAATATACTGATACATTACTTTATTTAGCAGCTCGAAATGAGCACATACAAAATAAAATTAAACCTGCTTTAAAAAATAAAAAAATTGTTATTTGTGATAGGTTTATAGACTCAACAATTGCTTACCAAGTTTACGGAAAAAAAATAAATCAAAGTTTTGTAGACCAAATTCACAAGTATATTTTACATGGAATAAAACCGAATATTACATTTGTTTTAAAAGTATCACAAAAATCATCTAAAAATAGATTAAGAAAAAGAAAAGTAAAAAATAGGTACGATAACTTCTCAAAATCCTTTTATTCAACTGCTCAAAAATCATTTTTAAAAATAGCTAAAAATAGAAAGAATTATTTTGTTTTAGAATCCTCTGCAAATAACAATAATCTGGAGAAAAAAATTTTTGATATAGTTTTAAATTATATAGGATCAAATAATGTCTGAAAATTTAGAAAATCCAAAAAATTCACTAGTTTTATTTGAAATAGAAAAAAATTTAGAATATTTAGTAAATCTTATTGAGATAGACAAATTTCCAAAAGTTTTAATGCTTTCAGGGAGGAAGGGTGAGGGTAAATTTACTTTAATAAATCACTTTCTTTCGTATTTTTTTGATAAGGATAATTACGAATTAAAAAAAAGAAAGATAAATATTGATTCAAATTTCTATAAACAGTATTTAAATAATACTTTTCCAAATATACATTATTTATCTGGTGAAATTTATAACAATGTTAAGATTGATAATATACGTGATTTAAAATCATCAATTTTAAAAACGTCCATTTTAAACAAGAAAAGATTTATTGTTTTAGATGATGTTGAGCAATTTAATATAAACTGCTTGAATGCTTTATTGAAAATTATTGAGGAACCTACTAAGAACAATTATTTTGTATTAATTAATAATAAAACTAAGCCTTTAATAGAAACAATTCATTCAAGATCTTTAGAAATTAGGTTGAAATTAAATAATCAATCAAAGAAAAAGATAATTAGTTCACTAATACAACATTATAATATTAATGCTACACCTGACTTAGATTTATTAGATTTAACACCCGGTAATTTTATAAGATTTAATAAAATTTGTATTGAAAACTCAATTAATATTAAGGACAATATTTTAAAAAATCTAGAAAAAATTTTTGAAAAATTTAGAAAAAATAAAGATAAAAATTATATTAACCTCATTTTTACTTTAGTTGACTTTTATTTTAAAGAATTGCTAAGCGAAAGATCTATAAATTTTTATACAATCATTAGAAAAAGATCATTTTTCATATCTAATATACAAAAATTTTTAATGTATAATTTAAATCAAAAATCACTAATTAATGAATTGAACAGAGAGTTATCTAGTGGATAAAAATTTTTATATAACGACTCCTATTTATTATCCATCTGGCAAACCACATATGGGTCATGCGTACTCAAGTATTATTGCTGATATTTTTGCTAGATTTAAAAGGCTTGAAGGATTTGATGTTTTCTTTCTAACTGGCACAGATGAGCATGGATTGAAAATTCAAAGAGAGTCAGAAAAAAATAAAAAAAATCCTAAGCAATTTTGTGATGAATTATCAAAAAATTTTAGAGATTTAACAAATACTTTAAATTTATCTAATAACGATTTTATAAGAACTACAGAGCAACGCCATCATGAGTCTGTAAAAGAAATTTGGAATAGATTAGTTAAATCAGGTGATATTTATTTAGATAAATATAGTGGATGGTACTCTGTATCTGATGAAGCTTATTATGATGAAGATGAAATTGAAACAAAGGACAAAAAAAAGATTGCAAAAATATCTGGTTCTGTTGTTGACTGGGTTGAGGAAGAGTCATATTTTTTTAAATTATCTTCATGGTCAACAAAATTATTAAAATTTTATGACGAAAATCAAAACTTTATTTCACCAAAATCAAGAAGAAATGAAGTAATTAATTTTGTTAAAAAAGGTTTAACTGATCTTTCTATTAGCAGAACTTCTTTTTCTTGGGGAATCCCAGTCCCTAAAAATGAGAAACATGTTATTTATGTTTGGTTAGACGCTCTAACAAATTATTTGAGTGCGTTAAATTTTCCAGACACTAACAATGAGAAGTTTAAAAAATTTTGGCCAGCAAGTATTCATATAATTGGTAAAGATATACTCAGATTTCATGCTATTTATTGGCCTGCATTTCTCTTAGCAGCTAAACTTAGCCCTCCAAAAAAAATTTTTGGTCATGGATGGATACTTTCTGATGAAAAAAAAATGTCAAAGTCACTCGGTAATATACTTGACCCAATAGAAATTATTAAAAGATACGGCACTGATCAATTGAGATATTATCTTATAAAAGAAGTTTCCTTAGGTAATGACGGTAGTATTTCTATGGAAAATTTGAAAAATTGCATTAATAACGATTTAGCAAATAATTACGGGAATTTGTGCCAAAGAGTTTTCTCTTTTATTAACAAGAACTGTTCCAATATGATACCAAAAGCAACCAATTTATCAGAAATTGATTATAAATTATTAGATCAATTAAAAAACGATATACCTAATTTAATCAGTTTAATTAACAATCAAGACTTAAATGAATTTATAAAAAAAGTTGTAAAATATTCTTTTGATGCAAATAAATATTTTAACGACTCCGAACCATGGAATGTAAAGAAAAAGGATATTAATAGAATGCAAAATATATTATTTACTATATGTGAACAAATTAAAAATATAAGTATTTTATTACATCCAATTATTCCTAAATCAACAGAAAAAGTTTTAGATACGATGAATGTTGAAAAAGATAAGATATCTATTAAAAACATAAATAATTTAAATTGTTTTATTCATACAAAAGAATTAAAAAATTTAGATATTTTGTTCAATAAAATTGATAATGATAATTGATTCGCATTGCCATCTCACTTATGAACCGATGTCTTCATCTTTAGATGAGACTATCAGGCGTGCAAATCAGGAGGGGATAGATTATATGTTAACTATTTCTACTGAAGACAAAAGTTTTAATAATATTTTAGAAATTTTAAAAAAATATAAATCTGTATATGGTTCATACGGTATTCATCCTCATGAGGCAAAAAAACATAAGAATATAAAATCAGAAATTATTATTGATAAGGTTAAAAAAAATAAAAAGATTATTGGTATTGGAGAAAGTGGATTAGATTTTTATTATAATCACTCAGATAAAAAAGATCAAATTGACTTATTTTTAGAACATATTGATGCATCTCAACAGACTACTTTACCAATAATTGTTCATACACGGTCTGCTGAACAAGAAACTTTAGATATTTTAAAAAGATCAGTTAAAAAAAACAATCTTAAAATTTTGATCCATTGCTTTACTGGATCTAGAGAATTTGCATTTAAATTACTTGATTTAGGCGCTTACATATCAGCAAGTGGTGTGATAACTTTTAAAAAATCACAAGATTTAGCTAATACTTTTAAGGATATCCCACTTGATAGATTGTTAGTAGAAACAGACGCGCCATATTTGGCTCCTGTACCGTTACGTGGAAAACAAAATGAACCAAGTTATATTATTCATACAGTCAAATTTTTATCTGAGCTTAAAAATATTTCCTTTGAAAAAATGTCTAGTTTGACATCTCAAAATTTTTTAAAACTTTTCGGTAATTTAAATTGAAAAATAAATTTACTATTTTAGGTTGTGGTAGTTCATTAGGTAGCCCGTGGATTACAAATTATAAGGGCAAACTAAAAAATAGTTTAAAAAACATTAGAACAAGATGCTGCGCTCATATTAGTTATAATGGATTATCAATTTTAATAGATACTTCACCTGATATAAAATATCAGTTTCTTAAGAATAAAATAAAATCATTGGATGCAATCATGTATACCCATGAGCACGCAGATCAAGCTTCAGGAATTTTTGAAATGCGCCCTTTTTTTTGGAAAAATAAAAAAAAGATACCTGTATATGGAAGCAAAAGAACTATTAAAGCTTTACTTAATAAGTATACATTTTGTTTTAAACCTAGGTTCGGCTATAAACCAATTATGTCAGCGAATATCATTAAACATAATTTTAATATTAAGATTAAAAAAAAAGTATTAAAAGTTAAAGCTTTTGATGTAGTACATGGAATGATTAATGCCACAGGGTATCTTTTTAATAAAGTTGCTTACATAAGTGATTGTAATAAAATTCCTAAGAATTCTATGAACAATCTTTATAACCTTGATTTTTTAATTATTGATTGTCTAAAGATGGAAGAGCATCCTTCACATTTTAATTATAACGATGCTTTAAGTTTAATCAATTTAGTAAAACCAAAAAAAGCTATTTTAACTAATTTACATACGGACTTAGATTATCAATTTCTAAAAAAGAAACTACCTAAGAATATTTTACCTGCTTACGATGGATTAAATTTCAATTTTTAATTTGAGATTCAATTAAATCAATAAATTTTTTTGATCCCGGTTTTGTGAAAGAAGCAAAAGTATCAGCTACTTTCCCTTTTTTATCTATGATGATTTTATGGAAATTCCATTTCGGCACAGCGCTTATTCCATGATTTTCTTTTGCCCATTTATAAAAAGGATGTGCATTTTTACCGATAACATCTATTTTTTCTGTCATTGGAAAGTTAATACCAAAATTTGTTTCACAAAAATCTTTAATTTCATTATTTGTACCAGGTTCTTGCCTAAAATTATTAGTGGGTACTCCAATAATAATCAAATTTTTATCTTTATACTTAGTCCACAGATTTTGTAGTCCCTCATATTGAGGTGTATAACCACATCTACTAGCAACATTTACAACAACTATTACTTTTTCTTTATAATCTTTTAATTCAATCTTACCTCCGTCTAAACTATCAAATGAATAATCATAAACTAGATTTGAATAATTTGCAGACGTGTTTGAAAAAAAACCTATCATAATAATTAATAATGTGATTTTCTTTAACATTAATTTATCTTAAGTGCTTTTAAAAAAGCTTCCATAGGCAATATGACACAATTAGATCTATTATTAGTTTTTTTGTCTAAGAGTTGATTGAATTCTTTAAACTTACTTGGAATAATTTTTTCATTTTTTTTAATGTAATTTTTAAACTTCTTTATTTCCTTAATTAAGTCATCAATATTTTGATTCTTTATTTTTCTTGAAAAAAGACTTGCTGAAGCTTCACACAGAATACAGGATTCTGTTTCATATCTCATTGATTTTATACTTGACTTATTTATTATGAACTCTGTTTTAATAATATCACCACATAATGAATTTTTTATAATTGATCTATGAGTGAAAATGTTTTTCAACCCAACATTTTTAGTAAAAGAGGCTATTTTGATTATTTTCGCACTAATCATTTTTTTGAAAAGAAAAGTAAAAGAAAATAGCCAAACAAAGTTGATAAGAGCGAACCTGTTAATACACCAATTTTAACACCATCCATATACTCTAAATTATTAGCAAAGGCTAAATTTCCAACAAATAAACTCATTGTGAAACCTATCCCAGTTAAAATTGAAACAGCATAAAATGCTGGCCAAGTAGATCCACTAGGTTTATCTGCAAATTTTAATTTTACTGAAATATATGAAAGAATAAATACACCAATTTGTTTTCCAAAAAATAAACCAAGAACAATACCAAGAGGTACTGGGTTTAGAAGAGAAATGAAAGTAAGACCTTCTAATGAAACCCCGGCATTTGCAAATGCAAATAAAGGCATTATTCCAAATGCAACATAAGGTGATAAGCCATGCTCTAATTTTAATAGTAAAGAATCTTTGCTATTTTTTGTATTGTGTGGAATTGTTAAAGCTAATATTACTCCAGCTATAGTAGCGTGTATTCCAGATTGATGTGTAAAATCCCAAAGAAAGATACCAATAATTAAATACGGTAAAAAATTTTTAATCTTAAATTTATTTAAACTTATTAAAACTATTACTGAAATTAACATTAAAATTAGATATTTAACTTCTATATTTCCAGAGTAAAAAAATGCAATTATTACTATGGCTCCTAAATCATCTATTATAGCTAAAGCTGTTAAAAAAACTTTTAGTGAAACAGGAACTCTTTTTCCAAGTAAAGATAAAACACCTAAAGAAAAAGCTATATCAGTAGCTGATGGAATAGCCCAACCTTTTAATGTAGTATTATCTGAAAAATTAATAATAATATAAAATAAAGCGGGCACAACCATACCACCAATAGCACCTATAATTGGTAACATTGCCTGTTTAGGATTAGAAAGTTCTCCTTGTAAAAATTCTCTTTTGATTTCCAGCGATACAAAAAAGAAAAATATAGCCATTAATACATCGTTAATCCAATGAAGAACGCTTAATTTTAATCCAAATTCTTTTGTACCCAGAATTAGATATTTTTCTAATGTTGAGAAATATAAATCGCCGAAATCACTATTACTTATTATTAAAGCAAGTATAGCTGCAAAAAGTAAAATTAAACCCGATGCTGCTTCTAATTTAAAAAAATATTTAAATGGTTTTGTAATGTGTTGGATCATATGTATTATTTACTTCTATAGAGACTATCTTTCAATTGCCAAAAAGGCATAATTAACCTATAAAAACAGACAATCGGGGCGTAGCGCAGCCTGGTAGCGCATCTGGTTTGGGACCAGAGGGTCGCAGGTTCAAATCCTGCCGCCCCGACCACTCATTATGAATATAAACAAAGTTGTTGTTATAGGATCTGGGACAATGGGAAGTGGAATAGCCGCTCATTTGTGTAACGCGAATATTCCAGTTATTTTATTAGATTTAAAAACTGAGATTGCTGATAGGGCAAAAGAAAAGATATTAAAATCAAGACCGCCACTTTTATTTTCAAAAACTAAAATTAATTCATTAAAAACTGGAAACATTGTAGATGATTTTGATAACGTGTCTGATGCTGATTGGATAATCGAGGCTGTTGTTGAAAGAATAGATATAAAACATGAGATTTATAAAAAAATTTTTAATTCAAGAAAAAAAGGATCTATAGTTTCATCAAATACTTCAACAATACCTCTCAAAATTCTTTCAGAAAAATTAAATGAAGATGATAAAAAAGATTTTTGTATTACTCATTTTTTCAATCCAGTTAGGTACATGGGATTACTTGAAATTGTAAGGGATAAACTAAATGACAAAGATAAGATTGAAATTCTAAAAAATTTTTGTGAAAAATCACTTGGTAAAGGTGTAATCGTTTGTGGAGACACACCTGGTTTTCTTGGTAATCGAATAGGTGTTTATGCAATGCAAGTAGCAATGACTCAAGCAATAAAAATGAATCTTTCAATTGAAGAAGCAGATGCTGTTTTTGGTAGACCTATGGGAATTCCTAAAACAGGAGTTTTTGCATTATACGATCTAATTGGAATTGATTTAATGCAAGATGTTTTAATTAGCTTTAAAAAAGAACTTTCAAAAGAAGATAAATTTCAAAACGTTGCATCGGATTTACCTATAATAAAAAAATTAGTTGATACAGGATATACAGGAAGAAAAGGCAAGGGTGGTTTTTATAGAATGAATAAGACAAATGACAAAAAAGTATTAGAAGCTCTTGATTTAAATAAGAATGAGTATTTTCCAGTCAAAAAGATTGATCTAAAAATAGATAAAGTTGACTTACTACAACTAGTCAATAGAAAAGATAAATTTGGCAATTATGCTTGGTCTGTTATATCAGAAATAATTTTATACTCTTCATCACTGGTTCCACAAATTACCAGTGAATATAATGATATAGATGAAGCTTTAAGACTGGGTTTCAATTGGGCTATGGGTCCTTTCGAAATGTTAGAGTCTATTGGGTTAGAAAATTTTTTTAGCAGAGTAGGTGATATAAAAGATAATAAATTTCTTAAAGATCTTAAAGATAAAAAGATTAAAAATTTTTACGATCAAAGACAAAAGTATACTCAGATAGAAACTTTAGGAAAAATCAAAAGATCTGTAGTTAAATTAGATAAAAATGACTCAGCCGAAATCTTTAGATTTAAAGATTTTAACATAGTAGAATTTAAAACTAAAGCTAATGCATTAGACTATAATTCAATGGATGCTTTGAAAAAAGCAACTGACAAACCTTTGATTATAATTAATGAAAGTATGCAGTTTTCTGCAGGTGTAAATCTTAATTATGTTATGGACTTTATCAAAAATAATGATTTAAAATCTGTAGAAAAATTTATTAAACACTTCCAAGAAACTTGCAAACATTTAAAATATTGTAATAGTCCAGTCATTTCAGCTCCTTCTGGATTAGCTTTAGGTGGTGGTGAAGAAGTTTTGTTGCAAAGTAATTTTGTAGTAACACACACAAACATTGTAATGGGATTAGTAGAAACTATAGTTGGTTTAGTCCCTGCTGGGGGTGGTTGTAAAGAACTTTTGTGGAGGTGGACAAATACAAACGAGGCAAAAAATGATCCAGATTATGCACCAATTCAAGTATTTAATATAATTGGTTACGCAAAAACAGCATCCTCACCGCAAGAGGCTAAACCATTATTGTTTTTGGATAAGAAACATGAGGTTATAATTAATAGAAATGAGTTATTACCCGCTGCTAGATCTTTACTTCAAAATAAGTTGAATTTATCCCCCCTTAAAGAATGTAAATTTAGATTATCAGGTGATAATGTAAGAAAAAAGATGCACAAAATACTTGAAGACTTATATAATGATAAAAAGATTCTAGACCACGGTATGGTAGTAGGTAAAGAATTAGCTTATGTATTAAGTGGTGGTGATACAAATTTGAATAAAGAAATAAGTGAAGATCAAATGTATAAATTGGAACTAGACAGTTTTATGAGGTTAATTGAAACTAAAGAAACTCAAGATAGAATATCATATACGTTAAAAACTGGAAAACCTTTGATTAATTAAATGACCACATATAATGCACCAGTTGAAGAGATGATGTTTTTATTTGAAAATCTAAAAGATAATAAAAATTATAATGAAATAGATAAATTTAAAGAGATTAACTCAGAACTTGTTAAAGATATACTAGTTCAAGCAGCAAAAATTAATCAAGAAATTGTACATCCCCTTGCTAAAATCGGGGATGATACCCCTTGCTTGTATGAAAATGGCATCGTTCGGTCACCACCAGGATATAAGGAAGCCTATAAAAAATTTATCGCGGATGGATGGACCTCATTATCGTGTGATCCTAAATACGGAGGACAAGGTATGCCAAAAACCGTTAGTACTTTTTTTGAAGAAATGTTGTCCTCCGCCAGCTTATCTTTTAAACTTTATAGTGAACTTAGTATAGGGGCATATAATTGCATACTTCATCATGCCAATAAGTCAATTAAAGATAAATTTTTACCAAAAATAGTTGAAGGTAGGTGGAGTGGCACTATGTGTTTAACGGAATCTCAGTGTGGCACAGATTTAGGATTAATAAAAACAAAAGCAGAAAATAATAACGATGGTACTTTTAACATTACTGGTCAAAAAATATTTATTACTTCAGGAGACCATGATTTAACGGAAAATATAATACACTTAGTATTAGCAAAAATACCAGGTGGACCTGAAGGAACCAAAGGGATTAGTTTATTTCTTGTTCCAAAGTTTAAAGTTAATGATGACGGATCTATTGGATCTAGAAATGGTGTCAATACTTTATCTATCGAGACAAAAATGGGTATTAAAGGATCACCTACTTGTGTTTTAAATTTTGATGGCGCTAAAGGATATCTTATAGGAAAAGAAAATAAAGGTTTAAGCTCTATGTTTACAATGATGAATCTTGAGAGAATAATTGTAGGTATACAAGGATTAGGTATATCAGAAACTGCATATCAAAACTCATTAGCTTATGCAAATGAAAGAAAACAAGGTAAGTCAAATGAAAACAAAGATAATAGAACTGATTTAATAATAAAACATGCTGATATCAGAAGAAGTTTAATGAATATGAAATCTATTATTGAAGGACAACGATCTTTAGCTTTTTGGTTATCTCAACAAGTGGACGTAAGTTTAAATCATAATGATGAAAAAATTAGAAGAGAAGCGGATGAAATGGTTTCTTTGATGACGCCTGTAGTTAAATCATTTTTTTCAGACATGGGAATGGAAATCACCAATGAGGCAATTCAAATATTTGGAGGTTACGGGTACACAAGAGATCAAGGAATTGAACAATTGTACAGAGATAATAGAATAACACCTATATATGAAGGCACAAATTCAGTTCAGGCTATAGACTTAGTTTTTAGAAAAGTATTAAATAATAAGATATTAGATAAATTTATTGACCTAGTAAAAAAAGAAATTGATACAATCGATAACGGGAACATCGAACTTAATGAGTTTAGAAATATTTTAGAAAAAAAATTAAAGATTTTACAAGAGTTTGCAAAGTGGTTAGAAGAAAAAATTAAAAAAAAGAAAAACGATGTAAGCGCATCATGTAACGATTTTCTAAAAACCTTGGGATATGTAGCTCTAGGCTACTCGTGGCTTAAAGTATCAAAAATAAGCACACAAAATGCTTCAAAAAATGAGAATTTTTATAAAGAAAAAATTAATACTGCGAATTACTTCTTTAAAAAGATAATGCCACGAATTGATAGCCATTATTACTCAGCTATTGCTGGTAGTGAAAGCATTATGAAAGCTAGTTTCAACTAAAATGAGTTTATACGAAAAAAACTTAGAAAAAAATTTAGCAAATTTTGTACCATTAACACCCTTAACTTTTTTAAAAAGAGCTAAAGATATATACCCAAATTATGAAGCCTTAATATATGAGGATCGAAAATACACTTGGCAAGATGTTTATAAAAGGTGTGTGAAATTTGCTAGTGCTTTATCAAAATTAGGTATTAAGAAAGGGGATACTGTTTCTTTCTTAGCTTTCAATACACCTGAAATATTTGAAGCCCACTATTCTGTGCCTATGACAGGCGCTGTATTAAACACAATCAATATTAGATTAGATGCTAAAACTATTTCATACATTCTAGAACATAGCGAGGCCAAAGTTCTTGTAGTAGATAGGCAGTTACATTTAGAAGTCAAAAAAGCTTTACATAAAATTAAAAAAAAAATTATTATTATAGATATCAATGATAAATTCGCTGATCAATCTAAATTAGAAAAAATTGGTGATTTAGAGTATGAAAAATTTTTAGAAACTGGTGATGAAAAATACGACTGGAAAATGCCCGAAGATGAGTGGCAAGCATTATCTTTAAGTTACACATCAGGCACAACTGGTAATCCAAAAGGAGTTGTTTATCATCATCGAGGCTCATATTTAATGTCTACGGGAAGCGCCACGGCATGGGATATGCCTAATAGATTGAATTTTTTAACTGTGGTACCGATGTTTCATTGTAATGGATGGGGGTATCCTTGGACTATACCAATGTTAATTGGTCGTACTATTTGTTTGAGAAATATTGATGTAAAAAAAATTTTTGAATTAATAGAAAAATACAAAATTACTCATTTTGGAGGTGCGCCAATAGTGTTAAATATGCTTACTGGAGCACCAGAGAATATCAAAAAAAAATTAAATCATAAAGTTTATGTATTAACTGCTGGGGCTCCGCCACCTAGTATTATTTTTAAAAAGATGAAAAATCTTGGTTTTGAAGTAATGCATGTTTATGGTTTAACAGAAACATATGGTCATGTTACTCAATGTGCTTGGAATGAGTCTTGGAATAATCTTGAAGAAGAAAAACAAAATGAAATTAAAGCTCGTCAAGGTGTTCGCTACCCAAATACTGAAGGTGTAACAATTATAGATCCAGAAACTATGAAAGAAGTACCTAAAGATGGAAAAACTATTGGAGAGATAATGATCAGAGCAAATGTAGTTATGAAGGGTTACTTTAAGGATCCTGATGCAACAGCAAAAGCAATGAAAGGAGGATGGTTTCATACAGGCGATTTGGCTGTGATTCACCCTGATGGCTACGTAAAAATACAAGATAGATCTAAAGATATTATTATTTCTGGAGGAGAAAATATTTCTTCAATTGAAATAGAAAACACACTTTCAAAACATCCTTCAGTATCAATAGCTGCGGTTGTAGCAAAACCTGATGAGAAATGGGGTGAAGTTCCTTGTGCTTTTATAGAAATAGTTAAAGATAAGCCTGTTACAGAAAAAGAACTAATATCTTTTTGTAAAGAAACGTTAGCAGGTTTTAAAGTTCCTAAAAAAGTTGAATTTTGTGAGCTACCCAAGACATCTACTGGCAAAATTCAAAAATTTGAACTTAGAAAAAAAGCTAAGGAATTAAATTAATTTAAATGTCTATAATCTCAATAGATCTTATTTGGAAAACTGATAACGGGCATTTAATTCCTGGAAAATACTCCAATAAACACGATATTATTTTTACTCCAAATACAAAAATCAAAGGAGATTCCGCTCCAGATTGGAAAGGAAATAAATTAAATATAAATCCTGAACAAACACTAGCAGCTTCTTTAAGTAGTTGTCATATGATGACTTTTCTTGCTTTAGCTGCAAAAATGAATTGGCCTGTTATAAGTTATCAAGATAAAGCGATTGCTACATTAGGTAAAAATTCTGAGAACAAAATGGCAGTTATAAAAATTGAATTAAACCCTAAAATAAAATTTTTAAAAGACTTTACCATTGATTCTTCTGAATTAAAAAAAGTTCAAGACAGAGCACATAGATATTGTTTTATTGCTAATTCACTATCTAAAGAGATTAAAATATTTATTAATTAAAAATATGAACTCAATTAATAACAATATCTTAAAAACAGATTTAAGTTCAGATGGAATATTTCGTTTAACACTCAACAATCCTTTAAGCCAAAATACTTTATCTGAAGAAATGATGAAAAATATTCAGGAAGGTTTAGATTCTTCTGTTAACAATAAACAAGTTAGAGTAATAATAATTTCTTCTGAAGGTTCGATTTTTTCTGCTGGTCATGATTTAAAACAACTAAAAAAAGGACGACAAGATCCTGATGGAGGCAAAAGTTACTTTAAAAAAGTCTTAGATCAATGTTCAAAAATGATGAAATCTATTATTAATAACCCCAAACCAGTAATCGCAGAAGTAGGCGGCGTTGCTACTGCAGCAGGCTGTCAATTAGTTGCTAGCTGTGATTTAGCTTATGCAAGTAAGTCAGCGAAATTTGCAACACCGGGAGTAAACATCGGATTATTTTGTTCAACACCGATGGTGGCTTTGTCTAGAAGTGTCTCAAAAAAACATGCTATGGATATGCTTCTGAATGGTGAGTTAATATCATCATATAAAGCAGCAGAAATTGGTTTAATTAATGAAGTAGTTGAAGATAAAACACTCAAAAAACATACTTTGGAAAAAGCTATCAAAATTACGAAAAAATCTTCAATGACTTTAAAAATAGGCAAAGAAGCTTTTTACAAACAATCTGAAATGTTATTAAGCGATGCATATGATTATGCTTCAAGTGTTATGGTTGAAAATATGTTAAAAAAAGATGCTGAAGAGGGAATCGATGCTTTTATAGAAAAAAGAAAACCCCACTGGCAAGATAAATAAATACGTAACTAAATAAGGAATTAGATTGAATTTTGTAATCGATAATAAGAAAGTGTTTTCTTTAGATACTGGAGAAAATTTCGATAAAAAAAAAGATACAATAATACTTCTTCATGGAAGTGGACAATCTCACATAGTTTGGTCTTTAACGTCCCAATATATTTCAGATCAAAATTATAATGTTATTACTTTAGATTTACCTGGACACGGTAATTCAGAAGGCGAAAGTCTAAAATCAATTGAACAAATGGTTGAGTGGTTAGATAAATTAACTAATGTTATTGGAGTAAAAGAGTTTTTTTTAGCCGGTCATTCTCAAGGATGCCTTATATCATTGGAATATGCATTAAAATATCCTTCAAAGATTAAAAAAATTATATTCATAGCTGGATCATATGAGATTCCGGTAAATAAAGATCTAATAGATTTAGCTCTTAGTGGAGATTTTGAAGCTTTAAATCTAATGATGAAATGGGGCTATGGAAGTTCAAAACAATTTATTGGGGGAAACCCTTTACAAAAGATTCTTAATTCTCCTAGAGAAGTAAGAGAAGTTTTAGCTGTAGATTTGATTGCATGTAATAATTATAAAAATGGAATCAATGCTGCGAAAAAGATTAATTGTCCGAGTTATTTTATATTTGGTGAGCTAGACAAGATGATTAAGCTTGAAAAAGGTAAAGAATTTGCAAGATTAGTTAAAAATTCAAAAACTCATATTATAAAAGATTGCGGTCATATGATTATTCTTGAAAATGCATTTGAAATGCGAGAAAAAATAGTTGAGTTTTTAAAATTATGAAAAATTTTTTTGTTTCAAAATCAGCACGATTAAAAGGAACCTCTTTTACATCTAGAATTGAAAAACAAGGAGTTAAATCTTATACAGTCTATAATCACATGTTGTTGCCTACAACTTTTTCAAATCCAGAGGATGAATACAAACATTTAAAAACTTATGTTCAAATTTGGGATGTTTCCGTTCAAAGGGAAATTGAAATAGCTGGAAATGAAGCTTACAAATTAGTGCAATTAATGACGTGTAGAGATTTATCAAAAGCTAAGATTGGAAATTGCTATTATGCACCTCTTGTAGATATAAATGGAGGACTTATAAACGATCCATTAATCTATAAACTAGATGAAAATACCTGGAGAATCTGTATTGCAGATTCAGATGTTATGTTATTTGCTAAAGGTATAGCTGAAGCAAAAAGTATGAATGTAAATATTTTTGAAACTAATATAGACGTATTAGCTGTCCAAGGTCCTAAATCTTTTGATTTGATGAAAAAAGTATTTGGAAAAGAAATAGATGATTTAAAATTTTTTAGATTTAATTATTTTGTTTTTAAAAATCACAAATTTTTAATTTCGAGATCAGGTTATTCCAAACAAGGAGGTTTTGAAATACATATAGATAATATTGATGAAGGATTAAAACTATATGATTATTTTTTTGAGGTTGGTGGAGAGTTTAATGTAAAACCAGGTGCACCTAATCATCCTGAGAGAATCGAGGGTGGTCTATTGTCATATGGAAATGATATGGATTTAAATGATAATCCTTATGAATGTGGATTTGATAAGTATATTAATTTAGAATCGGATATAATGTTCTTAGGAAAAGAAAGTTTAAAAAAGATTAAAGAAAAAGGAATTGGTAGGAAATTAATGGGAGTAAAAATTAATACAACCTCAATAGAAGTTTATAGCAAATTGCCATTATATAGTTCAAAGAACAATTTGATAGGAGATCTTCGTTCGGGAGCTTATTCTCCTCAATTTGATAAAGTTGTTGGAATAGCAATGATTAACAAAGACTTTTGTACTGTGGGGCAACAATTTAACGTAAAATATAATGAAAAGTTTATTAAGGGAGAAATTTGTAACTTACCAATTAAATAACTATGAAAAAAGCGAAAATATATATTCCAACAAAAACGGCAATGCAATCCGGTAGGGGTAAGCAAAAAAATTGGATTTTAGAATTTGATACAAAAGATAGTAAAATTAATCATTTAATGGGCTGGGAGTCTTCAACTGATACTTTAGGAGAAGTTATTCTAAAATTTTCATCAAAAGAAAAAGCAGTTGAATACGCAGAAAAAAACTCTATTTCCTATAAGATAATTGAGCCTAAAAAAAAGGAATTTGTTATTAAATCTTACGCTGACAATTTTCTTAAAAATTAAATATGTGGAGAAGTTTTTTTAAAGATAAAAGATGGTTTTATTGGTCATATGGAGGGGGTGCTTTTATTTTACTTCTTCTGGTAACACAAACATATTTAGATGTACTATTTAATAGTTGGTACAAAGATTTTTATGATATTTTACAAACAGCAGAGGAGAGAAACATATCTGAATTTTGGGATTCAATTGAAAAATTTTTATATATAGCGTTGCCTTATGTAACACTTTTTGCTTTTACTAATTGGTTTACAAGATTATGGGCATTTAGGTGGCGTGAAGCAATGACTTTTTCCTATATGCCGTACTGGCGTGCTACAGAAGCAAAAGTTGAAGGTTCATCACAAAGAATTCAGGAAGATTGTATGAATTTTGCTAAAATTGTTGAGTCTATTGGTTTACAAGTTGTTAAAGCTTTAATGACCTTAATAGCTTTTATTCCTATTTTATGGGTTTTATCTTCAAACGTTACTGTGCCTTTTTTAGACAATGTATCTGGCTCTTTAGTATGGGTTGCTCTTATCTTAAGTCTTGGAGGCATAATAATAAGTTGGTTGGTTGGAATTAAATTACCTGGCCTCGAGTATAATAACCAAAAAGTGGAGGCTGCATTTCGAAAAGAACTAGTTTATGGAGAGGATGACAGAAAAAATTATGTAAAAGCCCCAACAATTTTTCAATTATTCACTGGTATTAAGATTAATTACCATAGATTATTTTTACATTATGGATATTTTGATCTATGGGCTATATGGTATAGACAATTATTTGTAATTGTACCTTTTTTGATTATGGCTCCTGGTTTATTTACAGCAGCTTTCACTCTAGGAGTTATGATGCAGGTGGTAAATGCATTTGGCGAGGTTAAAGATGCTTTTTCTGTTTTTTTATATAACTGGACAAGAATAACAGAACTTAGATCTATTCATAAACGACTTATGGAATTTGAAAACGCCATTAGATATGATAAAAAAATATTGAGGAATCCTAGAAAATCTGATGTAAGGGTATAATGGATCTCTACATCAAACTATTTGACGTACTTTTTCCGGTTTTTTTTGTCATAGGAGTTGGTTATTTTCTTGGTATAAAAGATCCAAAATTTGACACTAAATTCATAACTAATTTTGCTGGAAACATTGGAACACCAGCTATGATTTTCTACACTATAACTACAACTGGAGTCACTTTAGCTGTATTTATTGAGTATTTTGTCTATGCTTTAATAATCATAGCTGGTTTTTCTATAATAGGTTTATTAATTTTATTCATTTTAAAGAGAGACGTAATTAGTGAATTACCTCCTCTAATTTTACCAAACACAGGAAACATGGGTATTCCAATATGTTTGTTTGCTTATGGTACTGCAGGTTTAGGAGTAGCTTCTGCTATTGCTTCAGTAATTATTTTACTTCATTTCACAGTAGGTGTTCTTTTAGCCAAAAAAAGTTTTTCATTAGATATTTTAATAAAAAATGTTCCAATTTATGGAATTTTAGCCGCCGTAATCTTTTTATATTTTGAATGGGATGTGCCTGGATTTTTGGAAAATACTACTTTTCTTTTAACATATACTACTATCTTTCTTGTGCTTATGTCTTTAGGAATTGCCCTGTCTAGATTTAAGGTTGTTTCATGGACACATGCATCAATATTAGGAGCTATTAGAGTAATTTTCGGACCAATCATTGGATTTATTTTAATTAAGTATCTTAAGCTGGATGGTTTTTCAGCTGGAGTTTTGTTAATTCAATCTTCAATGCCAAGTGCTGTTTTAACTTATTTAGTAGGATCTATGTACTCTGAAAAAAAAGTGGTTGATAGTGTTGCCAGCGTAATTGTAACCTCAACAATAATGTCCTTAATAACTATACCGATAGTAGTATTTTATAGTCTTAAATATTTTCAATAAATACAGTAAGTTACATAAGAAAGTTAAAGTAAATTATTAATATATAGGTAAATACTAGTTACATAAAAAAGATAAAAGCTAGAAATACGTTGGTAAATAAGCGTTATTTACTTGGTTCTATGACACTATAATTGATGATAAACAGTTAAAACATAAGAATATTAATGGTTTTAAGACAGTGTATCTTAAAAATAGTAGAAAAGGGGCCAAATTATCGTTAAATATCAATGATTCTGGAGCTCCCAAAACAGTTGTTAATCAATAAATCTAGAAGCTTTGCAGTTATGGAATATAGCATTTAAACGGCCATAGATAGCTGTTTTTTTGCGACTTTGAATTGTATGGTACAACTTATTCGGGAACAAACAAATATTACATTAAAGAATGTTAAATCAGCCAGATCGCCCGTCAAATAACAATTCTAAAGGATTATACCTTCCTTTTTAAGCAATTTTTTCTTAGATTTGATACCTCCTTTAGCTGAGTAGCCCCCGATTTTTCTATCAGCTCTGATAACTCTATGACATGGAATTTTAATAGGATAGGGGTTTTTGGCAACAGCATTGCCCACAGCACGATAAGCTAACGGCTTACCTATAGCTTTAGCCACCTGAGCATAGGTTTTTACGCTTCCCTTAGGTATTTTCATTAAAAAACCCCATACTTTTAGCTGAAAATTAGTACCTTTTAGCTTCATTAATCAATTATTAGGTAAATAATTAGAGAAATACCAATAATAAAGGTTATTATCAGGCTTAACGCAATGGTTTTTTTACTTTTATGACTTGAGTTGGTCCAGTAATAAGAGATTCCATAAACTGCAGCTATGAATATTGCTAAAGGAAGGATGAATTTAATCATTATTTATGCGGGTTTTGGCTTGATTTGTTGAAATTTGCAAATTGTTTAGAACCCTTATTTGGCCCTACGAATATGAGCGTCCATGCAGTTTTTCCTTCAGGAATAGTAAGACTATGAGTATCTGAGGCCTTTCTAAGACCTACATAGCCTGGACCCCGCCAAAATCGACCATTTTTCGTGGTTTCCCAATAGCCACCTTTGAGCACCACAGTCATATAAGACCAATAATGATCGTGTAAATCTCCTAAATCGCTCTTAAGAATCTTATGAAGGAAGATATTGAATGGAAACCAGCTCGGGCGCTTTCTAAATAATAAATAATATCTAATCATAAATGGTTTAGCTTTGTCATAGTCTGGCCAGCTAGGTCCACGATCTAAAAGTAATCTTTTTCGATTCTTAAACATGCTTAATTTTAAACACTTGACACTAGAATTCATCTAATATATTACTAACGATAATTAATGGTTATCAATAGTAATATATA
>MDSV01206092.1_pt1 | contig 22308 bp, 34 predicted proteins | sample 810851 | NCBI WGS metagenome assembly MDSV01 (sample SAMN05326640, study PRJNA326480) | marine metagenome | isolation source: seawater | place: Atlantic Ocean: North East | collected 2012 | reverse complement strand
TAAATAGTAGAAGAGGTCAAATAAACACTCAAGAACAAAGAGGTAATGCTACTGTAATTACAGCAATGGTACCATTAGCAAATATGTTTGGTTATATAAATAGTTTGAGATCTATGTCTCAGGGTAGGGCACAATATTCAATGTTTTTTGATCATTATTCCAAAGTACCACAAAACGTTCAGGATGATGTAACTAAAAAAATTGCAGGATAAGTATGGATAAACAAAATATAAGAATTAAATTAAGAGCATACGATAATAAAATATTAGACCAGTCTACTGAAGAAATAGTAAATACAGTTAAAAGAACAGGTGCTAATATTAAAGGTCCAATACCTTTACCAACAAAAAAAGAGAGATACACCGTTTTAAGATCTCCACATATAGATAAAAAAAGTAGAGATCAGTTTGAAACAAGAACACATAAAAGATTAATTGATATAATAGAACCAACCCCGCAAACAGTTGAAGCTTTAATGAAATTAGACTTAGCCTCAGGTGTAGATGTTGAAATTAAAATTTAGTTATGACTGAAATTGCTTTAATTGGAAAAAAAATTGGGATGTCACGTGAGTTTTATAAAACTGGACAATCTGTACCAGTAACTGTTTTAAAATTCGAAAAAGCTAGAGTAATTCATGTAATAGAAGAAGAAAAAAGAGGATATAAGGCAGTTCAACTAGGATTTGGTAAGGTTAAAACATCAAAAATTTCAAAAGCAATGAAAGGATATTTTTCAAAAAAAAAAACTGAACCACAAAAAAAACTTAAAGAATTTAGAGTAACAGATACATCAATTTATAAAGAGGGTAATGAATTTGGTTTGGAAATATTTAAAGACATTAAATTTGTTGATGTTAGATCTAAAACTATTGGAAAAGGATTTGCAGGAGTAATGAAAAGGCATAATTTTGCTGGTTTAAGAGCAACTCATGGCGTATCAGTTTCTCATAGATCACATGGATCAACTGGACAAAGACAAGATCCAGGTAAAGTTTTTAAAGGTAAAAAAATGGCAGGCCATATGGGAAGCAAATTAAGAACTATGCAAAATCTAGAAATTATTAAATCAGATATAGATAATAATTTATTATATTTAAAAGGTTCGATACCTGGCTCAAAAAATACCGAAGTGATAGTAAAAAAAGCTACTAAAAATATAAAAAAATTAACCATTGTTGAAAAGAATGAATTAATAGAAAAAGCAAAAAAAACACCTGAAAAGAAAAAAAAATAAAAAAAAATGAAAATTGATAAATTAGATTTAGACGGAAAAAAGAACACATTAGATGTTTTAGATAAAATTGTATCTGGCAAAATAAATAAAAAATTAGTTGATATAGTTCTTTATAAAACTAACGCAAACTACAAAGGTAGAAAAGCTAAAACAAAACAAAAAAATGAGATTACAGGATCAACTTCAAAAATATACGCGCAAAAAGGAACTGGAGGAGCTAGACATGCTAGTAGAAAAGCACCAATCTTCGTTGGTGGTGGAGTCGCGCATGGGCCAAAAGGTGAATTAAGTTATAAAAAAAGAAAACTAAATAAAAGTGAAAAAAAATTAAGCATTTCTTCGTTAATCAGTGAAAAAAATAAATTAAAAAATTTAATTATTTTTAGCGATTTCAAAAATGAAATTAAAAAAACAAAAGAAATGAACTTAATATTAAAAAAATTTGAAGCAACAAATTCACTTGTAATATTAGATAAAAATTCAAAAGAAAATATTTATAGAGCTACAAAAAATATCCCTAACGTAAAAGTTACAGACGTTAATCATTTTAGTGCTTACGATATAGCTAAATTTAAAAAAATAGTTTTTACAGAAAGCTCAATCAAAGAATTAGAAAAAAGGTACTCTTAAATGCAAAAAATACATTTATATGATAAAATACTTGCTCCAATTGTAACCGAAAAGTCAACTAATTTATCGGAGCACAATAAGATTGTGTTCAAGGTGCCAAATAGAGCCAATAAAGTAAATTTAAAAAAAAATATAGAAAAAATTTTTAAGGTTAATGTAATAAAAATTAATATTATTAACAAGCAATCAAGAACTAAAACGACAAGAGGAAGAAAAGTTAAAGTTCAAGGATATAAAAAAGCAATTATTACTTTAAAAAAAGGTCAAAACATCGATTTAACTACTGGAATTTAAAAATATGTCACTTAAAACATTTAAACCATACACAAAATCTACAAGAGGTACAGTACTAGTAGATAAAGCAAATTTATGGAAAGGTAAGCCATTCAAATCACTTGTTGAACCAAAAAATTCGATGAAAGGTAGAAATAATAATGGACATATAACTTCAAGAAATAGAGCTGGTGGCCATAAAAAAATGTATAGACAGGTAGATTTTTATAGAAAAAAATTTAATGCACCCGCTACTGTTGAACGGATCGAGTATGATCCTAACAGATCATGTTACATTATGCTTGTAAAGTTTGAAGATGGAAAACACTGTTATTATCTAGCGCCTCAAAAAATTAGAATAGGTGATAAAATAGTAAATGGAGAAAAAAAAGAAATTAAAATTGGCAACTGCATGCCATTACAAGATATTCCAGTAGGAATTGATATTCATAATGTAGAAATTCAACCAGGAGCTGGTGGTAAAATTGCTAGATCAGCTGGAACATCAGTAAGCATATCAGGCATAGATGGAAATTATTCATTAATTAAAATGGCATCTGGAGAAGTTAGAAAAATTGACTCAAGATCGTTAGCAACTATCGGAGTTTTATCAAATCCAGACCAAAAAAATATTAAAATAGGTAAAGCAGGTAGATCAAGATGGTTAGGTAGAAGACCACATACAAGAGGTGTAGTAATGAATCCTGTAGATCACCCACATGGAGGTGGTGAAGGTAAATCTGCAGGTGGTAGACATCCAGTGTCACCAACTGGACAATCAGCCAAAGGTTTAAAAACTAGAGACAATAAAAGAACAGATAAATACATTGTTCGAAGAAGAAAAAGGAAAAAAAGGTAATTAATTATGTCAAGATCAGTATGGAAAGGACCTTTTGTTGAAGAAAGTTTAATTAAAAAAGTGGAAAAACAAAAAAATGAAACTAATAAAAAACCTATTAAAACTTGGTCAAGAAAATCAACAATTATACCCGATTTTATAGGTATAAGTTTTTTAATTTATAATGGAAAAAAGTTTATACCAATTACAATATCTGAAGATATGGTTGGCCATAAACTAGGTGAGTTTGCACCAACAAGAACTTTTTTTGGTCATACACCAGCAGATAAAAAAGCTAAAGAAGCAGCACCAGCAAAGAAAGATTAAATTAAAATGAGTAAAAAAAATAAAAAAAAAGAAAATAAGGATAAAATAGTTAGATCTGTAAATAAAAATGTAAGATCTAGTACTAGAAAATTAAATCCAATTTTAAGAGGCATCGTAGGAAAAAAAGTTGATGTAGCAATAAGAGATTTAACATTTTCAGATAAAAGAATATCTTTAGATGTGAAGAAAACAATTTCTTCAGCTATTGCTAACGCAGAAAATAACTTTCAATATGATATAGATAATTTATTTATAAAAGAAGCTTATTGTGGAAAACAAATTGTAATGAAAAGATTTAGACCAAGAGCAAAAGGTAGAGCTGCACCTATTAAAAAACCATACTCAAATTTAACAATAATATTATCAGAAACTAAAAAAATGGAGAAACATGGGACAAAAAGTTAATCCTGTAGGTTTAAGGTTAGGCATAAATAGAGGCTGGGATTCAGTTTGGTATGCTAAAAAAAAAGATTTTGGAAATTATTTAATCGAAGATTTTAAGATTAGAAAATATATTAAAGAAAATGTAGTAAATTCAGGTGTTTCTAAGGTTATGATTGAAAGAACGTCACAAAAATGTTTTGTTACAATTTATACTTCAAGGCCAGGTTTTGTTATTGGAAAAAAAGGTAGCGATATAGAAAAAATTAAAAATAAATTATCAAAATTTACAACTAATGAAGTAACTTTAAATATAAAAGAAGTAAAAAAACCAGAAACAAATAGTTACTTAGTCGCTGAAAATATAGCTCAACAATTAGTAAAAAGAATATCATACAGAAGAGCAATGAAAAGAGCCATGCAGTCTTGTTTAAGATTAGGAGCAAAAGGTATTAAAGTTTCTATTAGCGGAAGATTGGGTGGAAACGAAATTGCAAGAACTGAGTGGTTAAGAGATGGAAGTATACCAGCTCATACATTGAGAGCAGATATCGACTATGCTGAGGCGGAAGCTTTAACAACTTATGGGATTATTGGTATAAAAGTCTGGATTTATAAAGGTGATGTTTTTGCAAGAGAATTTAGTCAGGAGACAAATAAAAAATAATTATGCTACAACCAACTAGAACAAAATATAGAAAAGCTCATAAAGGAAGAATTCATGGAAAAGCTTCCAGATGTAACTTGATGAATTATGGTGCATATGGTTTAAAAGCACTACAACCAGAAAGAATTATCTCTAAACAAATAGAAGCAGCTAGGGTTGCATTAACAAGATTTATGAAAAGACAAGGAAGAGTTTGGACAAGAATATTTCCTAACATTCCGGTATCTAAAAAACCTGTTGAAGTGCGTATGGGAAAAGGAAAAGGTTCTCCAGAATTTTGGGCTTGCAGAGTAAAACCTGGCAGAATATTATTTGAAGTAGATGGGGTGTCAGAAGCTATTGCAAAAGAAGCTCTGTATAAAGCATCAGCTAAATTACCAATAAAAACTAAATTTATAAAGAGATTTTCTTGATATGAAAAAGAGCGATTTAAATAAACTAACAAAAACTGAAGCAATTAAAAATATCGAGAAATTGAAAAAAGATTTATTTAATTTTAGGTTTCAAAAAGTTAATTCGCAAATAACAAATCCAGCAAAAATCAGTGAAACAAAAAAAACAATAGCTAAAATTAAAACATTATTAAAAGGAAAATTAAATGCCTAAAAAAATATTAACTGGAATAGTAGTAAGCGATAAGCCCAATAAAACAATTACTGTTGTGATTGAAAGAAAATATCAGCACCCAGTTTTAAAAAAAGTTGTTAAAGTTAGAAAAAAATATAATGCTCATGATGAACATAATACATTTAAAAACGGTGATAAAGTTTCAATTATTGAAAGTAAGCCATTTTCAAAAAATAAAAAATTTCAAGTTATGGAGAATAAAAAATGATTCAAGTTCAAACAGAACTTTTAGTTGCAGATAATACTGGAGCAAAAAGAATAGAATGTATAAAAGTTTTAGGTGGCTCTAAAAGAAGATATGCAAGTATTGGCGACACAATTGTTATAGCTGTTAAAGAAGCTATACCAAAAGGCAAAGTAAAAAAGGGAAGTGTACACAAGGCTGTAGTAGTTCGTGTTAAAAAAGGTATTCATCGTGATGATGGTTCAAAAGTTAAATTTGATAATAATGCTGCGGTTTTAGTTGATGACAAAGGAGAACCAGTAGGAACTAGAATTTTTGGGCCAGTAACAAGAGAGTTAAGAACTCGAGGTCAAATGAAAATTATTTCCTTAGCTCCGGAGGTTTTATAATTATGATTAAAAAAGGAATCAAAGTAAAAATTTTAGCTGGGAAAGATAAAAAAAAAGAAGGTGAAATTATTGAAATTGACAGGCCTAATAACAGAGCAAAAGTTAAAGGAATAAATATTGTTAAAAAACATGTTAAGACAACTAAAGAAAAAAAAGGTGGAATATTTGATAAAGAAAGTTTTATAAACATTTCAAATTTAATGGTAATAGATGACAAGAAAAAAAAAGAAGCTAAAACTGGGGATAAAAAATGATACCTAGATTAAAACAGTTATATTCGACACAAATTAAAACTGAGTTAAAAGAAATATTTAGTTTTAAAAACTCTTACATGGCACCAGAAATTAAAAAAGTAGTTATAAATATGGGTTTAGGACTTGATGGTAATGATAATAAAATAGTTAAATCTTGTGAGGAAGATTTGAGTATGATTACTGGACAAAAACCAATAATAACAAAATTTAGAAAATCTATAGCAAATTTCAAAACAAGAAAAGGGACAAACTCAGGTTTAAAAGTTACTCTAAGAAAGAATATCATGTATGAATTTATAGATAGATTGGTAAATATAGCTTTACCTAGAATTAAAGATTTTAGAGGCTTATCTGATAAAGGTTTTGACAAATTTGGTAATTATACTTTTGGTATTAAAGAACATATAATTTTTCCAGAAGTTAATTTTGATAAAGTAGATAAAATAAGAGGTCTTGATATAACTATAGTTATTTCCTCTTTAAGTAGAGAGCATAGTTTTGAATTATTAAAAAAATTAAATTTTCCATTTAAAAACAAAGGAGATAATTAAGTATGGCAAAGATGAGTGCAGTAAACAAAAATAATAAAAGAATTAAACTATCGAACAAGTTTTACAAAAAAAGGCAAGATTTAAAAAAAATAGTAATGAATAAAAAATTACCATTAGAAGAAAGATTTAAAGCACAACAAAAATTGTCAAATCTTCCAAGAAATTCAGCTAAGAATAGAGTTATGAATAGATGTGAGATTACAGGTAGACCTCATGGTGTTTATAGAAAATTAAAAATATCAAGAATTGCTTTAAGAAAACTTGGATTAGAAGGAAAAATTCCAGGTATGATTAAATCTAGTTGGTAGAAAGGAAATTATTATGAGTTTAACAGATCCAATAGGAGATATGATAGCAAGAATTAAAAATGCTCAATTTAGAAATCATAAAAAGATTGAATTGCCATCATCAAATTTTAAAGTAAAAATTGCTGATGTGCTTAAAAATGAAGGTTTCATTATTGATTATAAAATACATAGTAAAGATTCAAATAAATCAAATTTAGAAATTAATCTAAAATATAATGGTGGATATCCAGTTATTAGCACTATTGAAAGAGTTTCAAAACCTGGAAGAAGAATATTTTCTAGCGCTTCTAGTCTACCAAAAATAAATAATGGATTAGGTATTGCAATTATATCTACACCAAAAGGTGTTATGTCTGATATGGATGCAAGAAAAAATAAGCTTGGTGGCGAAATTATTTGTAAGGTATTTTAATGTCTAAAATTGGAAAAATAAGTATATCAATCCCCGAAAAAGTTAAAGTTGTGATGAGTGGAGATATTATAAATATTGATGGACCAAAAGGTAAAAAATCAATCAGTATTAATAGTGAAATATTTGATTTAAATATTAAGGAAAATAAAGAAATATCTATAAAACCAAAAAAAGTTAATGATGAAACAAAAAGACTATGGGGAATGAACAGAAGCTTATTAAATAATGCTATTATTGGAGCTAATATCGGGTATGAAAAAACTTTAGAATTATCAGGTGTTGGATATAGAGCTGCAATTAAAGGTAAACAACTTAACTTACAACTTGGGTTTAGTCATGATATAAATTTTGATATCCCAGAAAATATAAATATTACAGTAGAAAAACAAACGATTGTAAAAATAAATGGATCAGACAAGCAGTTAGTTGGAATGACAGCTTCAAAAATTAAATCTTTTAGAAAACCTGAGCCTTACAAAGGAAAAGGTATTAAAGAAACAGGTCAATATATATTAAGAAAAGAAGGGAAAAAGAAATAATGAACTTAAGTACTTCTGATAGAAAAAAATTTAGAGTAAGCAATAAAGTTAAAAAAGTTGCTAAGTCTAATAGATTCAGGTTATCAATAAATAGATCTATTAAAAATATTTCAGCACAAATAATTGATGATATGAATAAAGTAACTTTACTATCAGCATCATCAATTGAAAAAGATATAAAAGCTTCAAACAAAGTAAACAAAACTGAATTATCCAAGTTAGTTGCTTTAAAATTAGCAAAAAGAGCAAAAGAAAAGAATATAACCAAGATTTACTTTGATAGAGGTATATATAAATATCATGGAAGAGTTAAGATTTTTGCTGAAACTTTAAGACAAAATGGGATGGAATTTTAATTTATGGAAAAAAATAATGATATATTAGAAAAATTAGTTCATATTAACAGAATCACTAAAGTTGTTAAGGGTGGTAGACGTTTTGGTTTTTCAGCATTAGTTGTTGTTGGAAATCAAAATGGCAAAATAGGTATTGCTCATGCTAAAGCAAAACAAGTGCCTGATGCCATAAAGAAAGCAAATGAGTTAGCCAGAAGAAACTTAATACAAATTTCATTAAGAGAAGGAAGAACAATCCACCATGACATTTATGGAAAAGATGGAGCTGGAAAAATTAAACTAAGAGCAGCGCCTAAAGGAACTGGAATAATTGCAGGTGGACCAGTTAGAGCAGTTTGTGAAGTTTTAGGTATAAAAGATATTGTTGCAAAATCTATGGGAACAGCAAATCCACATAATGTTATCAGAGCTTGCATGAAAGCCTTAAAAGGTCAACATTCTCCTAAACATATATCGCTTATTAGAAATAAAAAAATTTCAGAAATTATTGAGAAAAGAGGATAATGACCAAGTTAAATACAACTAATAAAATTAAAATTCTAAAAAAAAAACTAGGAAGAGGTATTGGTTCAGGAAAAGGAAAGACTTCAGGAAGAGGTCATAAAGGACAAAAATCAAGATCTGGAGTAGCAATTAAGAGTTTTGAAGGTGGTCAGATGCCTCTATACAGAAGACTTCCAAAAAGAGGTTTTAATCCAATAAATAAAATTAGTATTGGAAAAATCAATTTAGGTAAAATTCAATATTTTGTTGAACAAAAATCAATTAAAGAAGATGAAAAAATCAATATTGATTTTTTAAAAAAATTAAAAATTATAAATAAAAATTCAGCAAAACTTAAAATATTAGGTACAGGTGAAATTAAGCAAAAAATAAACGTTGAAGCTGACTTTTTTTCAAAATCTGCTAAAGACAAACTTGAGAAAGCAGGAGCAACTGTACAAATATTAAAAAAATAAGATTTAATGAGCGCATCAAATCAATCTAATGATTTAAGAAATAGAATTATTTTTACAATTTTTATTTTGGCAATTTATCGGCTGGGTACTTTTGTTCCATTACCTGGTATAGATCCACAGCAACTACAAGTTTTAATGGAAGGAAACCAAAAAGGTTTACTTGGAATGTTTAATGTATTTGCCGGGGGTGCAGTTAGTAGAATGGCAATTTTTGCATTAGGTATAATGCCGTATATATCATCATCTATCATAGTTCAGTTATTAACAGGAGTTTCTGATTATTTTAAAAATCTGAAAAATCAAGGCGAGGTAGGTAGAAAAAAAATTTCACAAATAACAAGATATGGAACAGTATTATTGGCAACTGTCCAAGGATATGGACTATCTGTTGGTTTAGAGAGTTCAGCAAATTTAGTTATAAATCCAGGTATTTTTTTTAAAATATCTACGGTTACCACAATAGTTGCAGGAACAATTTTTTTAATGTGGCTAGGTGAACAAATAACTCAAAGAGGTATTGGAAATGGTATTTCGCTTATAATTTTCTCTGGAATAGTAGCCGAGATACCAAGAGCTTTAGTAACAACTTTTGAATTAGGTAGAACTGGAGCACTTTCAACATTGATTATTATTTCTATTTTTGTTTTATTAGTCTTGACGATCATGTTTATAGTATTTATGGAACGAGCTTTGCGGAAAATATTAATAAATTATCCAAAAAGGCAAATGGGAAATAAAATGTATGGTGGTGAATCATCACATTTACCATTAAAAATTAATCAAGCAGGAGTAATCCCAGCAATTTTTGCATCAGCTTTATTATTATTACCTGTTACATTTTCAAATTTTAATTTTTCTGATAATGAAACTTTTTTAAATTTATCATCATATTTTTCACAAGGACAACCACTTTATATGTTACTGTATGCTTCAGGAATTATTTTTTTCACATTTTTTTATACTTCAATTACTTTTAATCCAAACGAAACAGCAGAAAATTTAAGGAAACATGGTGGATTTATTCCAGGAATTAGACCCGGAGAAAGTACAGCTTTATATATAGATAACATTTTAACTAAACTTACAACAATTGGTGCATTATATTTAACTCTTGTATGTTTAATGCCAGAATTTTTGATAGCAAATTATCCAATACCATTTTATCTTGGAGGTACATCAATATTGATTGTTGTTGTTGTAGCAATTGATACAGTTACTCAAATTCAAACTAGATTAATGAGTTCTCAATACGAACAATTGATTAAAAAAACTAAATTTGGAAGATAAAAGTGAATCTTATAATTTTTGGTCCACCAGGTGCTGGCAAAGGTACGCAGGCTAGATATTTGGTTAAAAAATTAAATAGTTTTCAAGTATCTACAGGGGATATGTTGAGAGATGAAATTAAAAAAGATTCTGAGATAGGAAAAAAAATTATAAATAATATGAATAATGGGAAATTTGTTGAAGATGAAATAGTAAATAAACTTCTTGAAAAAATAATATTTGATTCAAAAAAAACGAACAAACTAATTTTTGATGGTTATCCAAGAACTATAAATCAAGCTAAAAATTTAGAAAATTTATTAGATAAATCTCATCAAAAAATAAATTATATTTTTTTTCTTAATGTAAAGAAAGAAGAAATAATAAAAAGAATTGAGAAAAGAAAAATTTTAGAAAAAAGATCAGATGATGACGCTAATACTATTTTAAAAAGATATGATACCTATATGGAAATTACAAAACCTGTGTTGGATTATTATTCAAAAAATCAAAATTTTCATGAAGTTGATGGATCTATGGAAATAATCGATATTTCTCATAAAATTGAGGAAATACTTGGAGTTTAAGACATTGACTTTGAAACATCTTCTTATATAAAAGGCTAAATTTTAATCACAATATATGGCTCGTATAGCAGGTGTAAATATTCCAACTAGTAAAATTGTCCAGGTAGGATTGACTTATATATATGGTGTTGGTGATAAATTTTCAAAAAAAATTTGTAAAGATCTTGATATACCAAAATCAAAAAGAGTTAGCGAATTAAGCGATGATCAGATTTTAAAAATACGAGAATATATAGATCAAAATTTTACTGTTGAAGGTGATTTAAGAAGGGAGACATCTCTAAATATAAAAAGATTAATTGACCTAGCATCTTACAGAGGTTCTAGGCATAGAAAAAAATTACCAACAAGAGGACAAAGAACCCGTTGCAATGCTAGAACGAGAAAAGGAAAAGCAATTGCAATAGCAGGTAAGAAATTAACACCATTAAAAAAATAGATTAAATGAAAACTGAAAAAAAAGAAAATACGGATCAACCGAAAGAAAAAAATTCAAAAGTTTCTAAAAAAAGTAGTTATTCAAAAAAAAAGAAAACTAAAAAAAATATATTAAATGGAATTGCTTATGTTCAATCCACATTTAATAATACTATTATTTCAATTGCAGATACTGAAGGAAATGTAATTTCTTGGGCTTCATCTGGTCAAAAAGGATTTAAAGGTTCTAGAAAATCTACACCTTATGCAGCACAAATTGCTGCTGATGCTGCCGCATCTAAAGCAATAGAGTTTGGAATGAAGGCATTATCTGTTGAGGTTAAAGGACCTGGCTCTGGAAGAGAAACAGCACTTAGGGCTCTTCAAGCTCGAGGTTTTAAAATAACTTCAATTAAAGATACAACACCAATGCCACACAACGGAACAAGACCGCCAAAAAAAAGGAGAGTTTAAATGGAAAATCTAGAAGTAAATAATAAAAATTGGAAATCATTAATTAAACCAGCAAAGCTAGATGTTCAATTAAGTGACGATAAATCATACGCCAAAATTATAGCAGAACCACTTGAGAAAGGTTATGGATTAACGTTAGGTAACTCTTTAAGAAGAATATTGTTATCCTCAATAAGAGGTACAGCAGTTACAGCTATTCAAATTGATGGTGTGTTACATGAATTTACTTCAATAAAAGGTATTCGTGAAGATGTTACAGATATAGTTTTAAATGTTAAATCATTAGCTTTAAAAAGTTCATCAGAAGGAGTAAAAAAATTAATATTAGATGCAAAAGGACCAGGAGAAATTAAAGCTTCTAATATAACTCCATTAGCTGATATTGAAATATTAAATCCAGAATTAGTTATTTGTAATTTAGATGAAAATACAAATTTTCATATGGAGATGACAGTTAATTCTGGAAAAGGTTATGTTTCTGCAGACATGAACAAGCCTGAAGAGCCACCTCTTGGTTTAATTCCTATAGATTCTCTTTTTAGTCCTGTAAAAAAAGTGTCTTATACTATTAGTACAGCCAGAGAAGGAAAAGCACTTGATTATGATAAATTAATTATGGAAGTTGAAACTAATGGATCAATATCCGCGGAAGATGCTGTTGCTTATTCAGCAAGAATTTTTCAAGATCAGTTAGGAATGTTCGTAAATTTTGATGAACCAGAAGAAGTAATAGTTAGAGAACAGCCTACTGAGCCTGAATTTAACAAAAATTTATTAAGAAAAGTTGATGAATTAGAATTATCTGTAAGATCCATGAATTGTCTTAAAAATGATAATATAATTTATATTGGCGACTTAGTTCAAAAATCTGAAGGCGAAATGTTAAGAACACCTAATTTTGGTAGAAAATCTTTAAATGAAATTAAAGAAGTTTTAACAGGAATGTCACTATATTTAGGTATGGAAATACCAAATTGGCCTCCTGATAATATAGCTGAATTATCTAAAAAGTTGGAGGAAGCCATATAATGAGACATGGAATGGCGAATAAAAAACTTAATCGAACTTCTGAGCATAGAAAAGCAATGTTAAAAAATATGCTAAATTCTCTAATTAAGTATGAACAGATTACAACTACGTTACCAAAAGCAAAGTTTTTAAAACCTCAAGCAGATAAAATTATAACGCTAGGTAAAAAACATAATTTACATAATTCAAAAATCCTTATATCTAAGCTACAAGACATTAAATCTGCAAATAAAGTAAAAAAAACACTTTCAAAAAGGTATGAAAAAAGAAAAGGTGGATATACAAGAATAATTAAAGCTGGATTTAGATATGGCGATAAGGCCCCAATGGCTGTTATAGAGTTTGTTGACAGAGATATAGAGGCTAAAAAAGTTGATATTAAGAAAAAAGATACCACGAAAGATCAAAAAGAAGAAAAAAAATTAGCTACAGCTTAATTTAAAAAATATAATACATAAATCATGAAAAAGAGTTACGTAGTTGAATTAGCGTATAACAATATGCGTATTGATAGATGGTTTAGAAATAAAGTTGGAAAAGCACCACAATCACTTTTAGAAAAAAATTTTAGAAATGGAAAAATTAAAATAAATAATAAAAAAATTAAAAGTTCATATAAAATTAAAACTAATGATAAAATTGACTTATTTAATATTCAATTAAATGAAACAATATTACTCAAAAAAATAAAGTTTCAACCATCAAATCAAGTAATTAAATCAAACGAAGAACAAATTATCGATAACAATAATGATTTTATTGTAATAAATAAAAAAGCTGGCATATCAGTTCAAGGTGGAACAAAATCAAAAAAAAATTTGGTTGATATTTTTTCTAAAAGTGAAATTTTTAAAAATACAAAACCTTTTTCTGTTCATAGATTAGACAAAGATACTTCTGGAGTTTTTATAATGGCAAAAAATAGAGAAACTGCTCAATTGTTAACAAGTTTATTTAGATTAAGAAAAGTTCACAAAACATATCTTGCAATATGTCATGGCGAACTACTTAAAGATACTGGAATTTTTAATGATGATTTGATACGATATGATAATAATAAACCCATAATTGAAAAAGCAAAAACTTTTTACAAAGTTTTAGATAAAAATTCTATATGTAGTTTAGTTGAGATGAAACCAATTACAGGTCGCAAACATCAGCTACGTAAACAATTATTTTCTATTGGGCATCCTGTATATGGAGATCAAAAATATAAAATTGATAATAATAAAGCTCTAAATAAAAATTTAATGTTACATTCTTTTCAAATTAAATTTATGATAAATAAAAAGAAATATACTTATACCGCATTAATACCAGAATATTTTAAAAAACTTTTAAAAACTAAAAGACTTCATTTTCCAAATTTTTAACAAAATTTTTTACAATTTTATCACTTAAATTTTCATATCCTTGGTTATTAATTTTTTTAAGATTAATCATTTTTTTATTTTTAATTCCACATGGTATAATTTTATTATACTCTTTTAGGTTATTTTTAATATTTATTGAAAATCCATGATAAGCTATCCACTTTTTTATTTTAATACCTATAGCAGCAACTTTAAAAATTTCATTATTTTTTTTTATCCAAATACCAATATTTTTTCGATCATTAAAAGATTTAATTTTAAATTCATGCAAAGTTTTAATGATCGTTTTTTCAATTAACTTGATAAATTTTCTAATATCTCTATTTCTTTTGTTTAAATCTATTACAAAATAACAAATTAATTGACCAGGACCATGCCATGTTATTTTTCCACCTCTAGATGTATGAACTAATTTAATCTTTTTATCTAATATTTCATTTTCGTTAAAAATTTTACCTGCAGTAAATGTCGATGGATGTTCTAAAATCCAAATTAGTTCATTTGATTTTTTTTCATATACTGAGACTAATTTTTGCTCAAGAAAACTGATCGCCTCATTGTATTTCACTGGTTTTATTGATTTTTTAATATCTATTTTCATATTATGAATTGTATTATTTGATTTTTATATTAATAGTGCTTTAGTAATTAATAAAGAATTTTATGACTTTAGTAAAAAAAATAAAAGATAAAAAAGTAAACTTTGAGTTTAATAAGGAATATATAAAAATAGTTAATCAGAAAATTTCTGATAACGATGCCTTATTTATAAGTAATTCTTTTAAAGAAATGCATCCTGCAGATGCTGCTGATATTATCGAACATTTAAATGAAAATGATAGAGAGAATTTAATAAAACTTAATAATTTTCAAATTGATCCTGAGGTATTTATTGAGCTTAATGAATCAATACAATCTGAAATCATAAAATATTTGTCCTCTGAATCTATTGTTTCTATACTAAAAAACTTAGAGTCAGATGATGCAATAAAAATTTTAGAAAATGTTGATGAAAATAATAAAAATACAATTTTAAGCTCCTTACCTCCTAAAGACCGTTTTGCTTTGTTAGAAAGTTTGAGTTATCCAGAAGATTCTGCTGCCAGAATAATGCAAAGAGAATTCACTGCTATACCTAGTAATTGGTCGGTAGGCCAGACAATAGATTATTTAAGGGAAAATAAAGATTTACCTGAAGAATTTTTAGAAATATTTATTGTTGATTCTGACTTTAAGCCAATTGGTACCGTTCCTTCTTCTAAAGTTTTAAGGACGTCCAGAGATACTAAAATGATATCTATAATGTCCGAGTCACAGGTACTAATTCCAGTTGATATGGATAAAGAAGAAGTTGGTAATATTTTTGAAAATTATAATTTAAATTCAGCTTGTGTAATAGATAAAACAAATAAATTAGTTGGTATGATTACTAGTGATGACGTGTTAACCGTATTAAAAGAAGAAGCAGAAGAAGATGCTTTAAGACTTGCTGGAGTAGGTGATGAAGTAATTACAGATGGAGTTTTTAAAAAAACTAAAAGAAGATTTAATTGGTTATTGTTAAATTTATTTACAGCCTTTTTAGCAACTTGGGTTATAAGTTTGTTTGGTGCAACTATAGAACAAATGGTTGCACTAGCATTTTTAATGCCAATTGTAGCTTCAATGGGAGGTAATGCTGGAATGCAAACATTAGCTGTTACAGTAAGAACTTTGGCAACTAATGATTTAACAAAAAATAATTTTACAAGCAATGTTTTAAAAGAATTTAATATTGGTGTATTAAATGGAATTATTTTTGCAATAATTAGTGCAATAGTTGTTCATTTATGGTTCAAAGATATTCAGCTTTCAATGATTATAGCAATATCTATGGTTTTAAATATGATTGTAGCTGGATTATTTGGAATTTTAATACCAGTAACTCTTAAAAAGTTAAATATTGATCCCGCAATTGCCTCAAGTGTTTTTGTTACAACAATTACAGATGTTATAGGTTTTTTATCTTTTTTAGGTGTTGGAGCTTATTTTTTTTACACTTAGTTCAAAAATTATCAATCAATCTAATTTTATTTATATAATAAGAAATAAAAAGTCTTTTTTTCAAATTTTTTTTACTTATTTTTAAATTACTTTCATTTCTTTGTTCAAGATATTCAACTTTAACTTTATATTTATTTTCAAGATAATTTTTTTTACTTAATAATAAATGATTTAAAGTTTTTGAATTTTTTAAATTTTTATTTAAATTAAATAAGTATTTAGATACATTTTCAGCTTTACTATAATTTTTTTTTGATAATAAGTTATTTCTTGAAGATAAGGCTAGATAATTTTTATTTCTTATGGTTTTACACTTAATAAATTTACAATTATATTTTTTAGCAAAAAATTTTTCAATTAAATATAATTGTTGAAAATCTTTTTTTCCCATAAAAACATATTTTGGTTTTATTAAATCCAATAATCTATCCATTATATCTAATACACCTTCAAAATGACCTTTTCTAAATTTAGCACATAAGATTTTTTGTGATCTTTTTAAAATAATTTTTTTTAATCTTTTTTTTTTATAAATTTCTATTGTTTGTGGAATAAACACATAATCTACTTTTTTTTCTTTTAAAATTTTTAAATCTTTCTTTAAATTTCGTGGATAACTTTCAAAATCTTTTTTTTTATTAAACTGTTTTGGATTTACATAAATACTTACAATTGTTTTTTTACATCTTCTTTTTGACTTATTTATTAGTGATTTATGGCCGTCATGTATACTGCCCATTGTTGGAACAAAACCTAAATTATTAATACCAACAATTGCCTTAATTAAATCATTTATACTTAATAAAATTTTCATTTGTATTAATTAAACTTTATAAGTAAAACATTTAAATGATTAAACAAGCAATAATTCCTTTAGCTGGATTGGGTACCAGATTGTTACCACTTACCAGTGTTTTTCCAAAAGAATTACTACCCATAAATGGTAAACCAGGTATTGAATTTATAATTGACGAATGTATAGAAGCTGGAATTAAAGAAATTATTTTTATTATTTCAAATAAAAAAAAAATGATTAAAAAATATTTTTATAATGATGCTTATTTTAAAAAAATTATAAAAAAAAAGAGAGATAAACATATTATAAATGAATATAAGAAAATTTTAAAATATAAAAAGATGATAAAATTTGTTTATCAAAATAAACCTTTGGGTACTGGCGACGCAGTGTTAAGAACAAGAAAATATATTAGAGGTAATTTTTTTTTAATGCTTATGCCAGACGATTTAATTATGATTAAAAATTGTTCAAAATCGATGATTTCAATACATAAAAAATATAAATCTGCAGTTATGGCTAGTAAAACTGTAAATAAAAAATCTGTCTCAAGATGGGGCATTTATGGAATAAGGAAAAATTTACCAAATGGAAATTTTATTATTAATGATGTAATTGAAAAGCCATCTTATAAAGAAGCTCCTTCTGATAAAGCTATAATCGGTAGATATATATTACCAAAAAAAATTTTTAGTAAACTTAAAAATCAAAAAAAAGGTAGAGGTGGTGAAATACATATAACTGATTCAATTCAATCTCTTATAAAAGATAACTTTAAGTTTGTTGGTCATAATTTTAAAGGTAAATATTTAGATTGTGGAACATTAAAAGGTTATATTAACTCTTCAATAGTAATTTCAAAAATATGAAACTTTGCATGATAGGTACTGGGTATGTAGGTTTGGTATCTGGAGTTTGTTTTTCTGACTTAGGTAATGATGTTATTTGTGTAGATAAAAATGTTAACAAAATAAATAAACTTAAAAAAAATATTGTACCAATTTATGAACCTGGTTTAGATGAATTAATAAAAAAAAATTACAAAATTGGAAAATTAAAGTTCTCAACAAATTTACATGAGTCAGTAATAAAAAGTGACATTATATTTATATGTGTTGGTACGCCAACAAAAAAAAATAGTAATTCAGCTGATTTAAATCAAATTTATAATTCAGCAAAAGAAATTTCTAAATCTTTAAATAAATTCAAAATCATAATAAATAAATCTACTGTACCAGTCACGACAGGTGATGAAATTGAAAAAATTATAAAAAAAAATAATTCTAAAAAATTATTTTCTGTAGTTTCAAATCCAGAATTTTTAAGAGAAGGAGAGGCAATTAGAGATTTTACCTACCCAGACAGAATAGTAATTGGTACTGAAGATAAAAAATCAAATAAAATCTTAAAAAACTTATATCAACCTTTAATTTCTAAAGGAGCTAAATATTTAAATACATCCAGAAGAGCATCAGAATTAATAAAATATGCATCCAATGCATTTTTAGCAACTAAAGTAACATTTATTAATGAGATCGCTAATTTATGTGAAAAAACTAATATTAATGTAGAAGATGTATCTATTGGAATAGGGTTAGATAAAAGAATCGGTGGAAGATTTTTAAGAGCAGGACCAGCTTATGGAGGATCATGTTTTCCCAAAGATACAAAAGCAATTACAGCCACTGCAGACAAATATAAAATTAATCTTTCATTAATTAAAGCAGTTATTAAATCAAATAAAAATAGGTCAAATTATTTATTAAAAAGAATTTCTAATATTTGTAAAAATAAATTAAATAACAAAAAAATTACTTTTTTAGGAGTAACTTTTAAAGCTAACACTGATGATATGAGAGATTCTTCCAGCTTAACTATGATACCTGCTTTAATTAAAAAAGGAGCTAAGATTAATTATTATGATCCTACTGGTGAAAAATCTAATTTTAAGAATTATAAAAATGTTATTTTTTCGAAAGATATTAAATCTGCATTAAAAAATTCTGATTTAGTAATTATACATACTGAATGGAATGATTTTAAATCATTAAATTTTAAATCTTTAGTAAAAAAGAAAAAATTTATTATTTATGATATGAGAAATATTTATATACCAGAAAAAATGAAAAAATTAAAAATAAATTATTATGGTATAGGAAGATAATTTATTTTAATTCAAATATAGCATCAACCTCTACAGCAACACCAAGTGGTAAACTATTTGTACTTACTGCTGCTCTTGTATGCATTCCACTGTCTCCAAAAACTTTATAAATTATATCTGAAGCTCCATTTATAACTTTGGGTTGTTCAATATAATTATCAGATGAATTGACATAACCAGTAAGTTTTATACATTGCTTAACAATTGATAAATCATCATTACAAAACTTTTTTATTTGTGCTATTATACTAATTGCACATCTTTCAGCAGCTTTATACCCAGAGTTTGTATCTAAATCTTTACCAACTTTTCCTTTTATTAATTTACCACTTTCATCTATTGAAATTTGACCTGATACATAAAGTAAATTTCCAACTTTTTTTACTGCAACATATGATCCTACAGGAGGAGTAGGTTCAGGTAAAATTATATTTAATTTTTTTAAATTTTTTTCAATATTCATTGGTTTTCTAAAAAATCTTTACCAGTTTTACTATTTTTTAATTTAATTAATTTCTCTTTTAAAGTTGATTTATCAAATTTTTTTTTTGTTTTTGATTCATTTATTTTTTTTTTTATATTTTTAGCAGAATTAGTAATTTTTTCTTTAGCATTTGAATCATTTATATTTTTTTTTAGTTTTTTCGCCTTACATTCAATGTATTTTGCACTTAGTTTGTTAAAATCATCACAGTTTAGAGTAATTTCAGCAATGCTATTATTTGTTAATATTAATATCAGTATAAAAAAAATGTTAATTATTTTCACTTTTTCTTTTTTTTATTATTTTTTTTCATCTTATCGTATTCTTTTCTTTTCTCAATTAGAATTAAAGCTTCTTCCATAGATATATCTGTTGGATCTTTCTCTTCAGGAATTGTTGCATTTAATGACTTGTATTTAATATAAGGACCATATTGACCTTTCATAACTCTTACTGGTTTTTTATCTTCCGGATGTTGACCGAGATCTTTTATAATTGAAGATGACATTCTACCTGGTTTTGCTTCTGCTATTAAAGTTATTGCTCTGTTTAAGCCAATTGAAAATATTTCTTCAATATTTTCTATCCTTGCTGATTTATTTTCACATTTTAAATAAGGCCCAAATCTTCCTGTATTTAATGTAATTTCTTTCTGGTTATTAGGATTGATTCCAAGAGATTTTGGTAGAGAACATAAAAATTGAGCTTTTTCTATATCAATACTTTCTAACTCTAAACCCTTAGGTATAGAAATATTTTTTAAAAGTTCATTAACATTTGATTTATTTTTTTTAGTTTTTTTCTTTTTTTTTGGAGCTTTTTCAGCTTTTGCATCATCCAAAATTTTTTCGTATTGAAGATAAGGTCCAAATCTTCCATTTTTTAAATATATATCTTTACCATTTTCATGTTTTCCAATGAATTTTGGTTCAGCCAATTGAGCTTGAGCAGCTGCTTTTGCTTTAGATAATGGTCGTGTAAACTTGCATTCAGGGTAATTTGAGCAACCAATAAAAGCGCCTCCTCTAAAACTATTTTTTAGACTTAGAGTTCCAGAACTACATAATTGGCATTTTCTTACTATGTTTCCTTCATTATCTTTATCAAATACCAAGTCACCTAAACTATCATTTAAAAGATCCAAAACTTCTCTTGTTCTTTTTTCTTTTACTTTTGTGACATTGTTATTGAAGTCTTTCCAAAATAACTGCAAAACTTTAATCCAACTTTCTTTTCCCGTAGTAATTTCATCAAGTTGGTCTTCCAAACCAGCTGTAAAATTATAATCAACATATTTTGAAAATAGTTTTTCTAAAAATGCTGAAATTAGTTTTCCTCTATCAGTAGGAAAAAATCTTTTGTTTAATATTTCCGCATATCCTCTGTTGGCAATCGTAGAAATAATACTTGCATAAGTTGATGGTCTTCCAATACCTAATTCTTCAAGTTTTTTTACTAAACTTGCTTCAGAATATCTAGGTGGTGGTTGAGTATAGTGCTGCTCATCTAATAAAGCTTCAATATTTACTAAACCTTTTGACATTATTGGTAAAATACTTTCATCATCGTCTTTGTTTGGGTTACTATAGATCTTCAAAAAACCATCAAATTTAATAACGGAACCACTAGCTTTACAAATTGTGTCTTTGTTACCTGAAGTTATAGTAATAGTATTTCTATCAAATTTAGCTGATTCCATTTGAGAAGACAGCGCTCTACTCCAAATTAAGTTGTAAAGTTTGTTTTGATCTGTGCTTAGATATTTTTTAACATTCTGTGGAGTTCTAATAATGTCTGTAGGCCTGATAGCCTCATGAGCTTCCTGCGCATTTTTTGCTTTTTTACCTGAATAGTTTAATGAATTTTCAGGCAAATATTCAACACCAATCTCATTTTTGATATAATTTCTAAAAGCAGAAGTTGCGTCTTTAGATAAATTAGTCCCATCAGTTCTCATGTATGTTATTAAACCTATTGTTTCACCTTCAATCTCAATACCTTGATAAAGTTTCTGTGCAATTTGCATTGTTCTTGATGCACCAAAACCCAATCTGCTTGAAGCTGTTTGTTGAAGGGTAGATGTGGTAAATGGACCTGAAGGATTACGACTGATAACTTTGCTTGAAATATCGGTTATGTTAAATTTTTTTTTATTAATACTTGATATAGCTTTATTTATTTCATCTTTATTTTTAAATGAAAATTTTTCAATTTTATTATTATCTAATTGACTGATACTAGCTGTGATACTCTGATTTTTATCATCAGCAAATTTAATACTCAAAGTCCAAAATTCCTCTGGTTTAAATGACTCTATATCGTGTTCTCTTTCTGTAATTAATTTTAATGCTACTGATTGAACTCTTCCAGCAGATTTAGATCCTGGTAATTTTGTCCAAAGTATTGGTGAAATATTAAAACCTACTAAGTAGTCCAAAGCTCTTCTGGCCATATAAGCATCAACGAGCAATGGTTCAATTTGTCTGGGATTTTCAATACCATAAATTACAGCTTTTTTAGTAATTTCATTAAAGACAACACGTTCAATTTCTTTATCTTTTAAAAGTTTTTTTTCATTTAGATATTCTTTTACATGCCACGCTATAGCTTCTCCTTCACGATCAGGGTCGGTAGCTAATATAATTTTAGAGGAGTTTTTAGCCGCATCAGTAATTTCTTTAAGATATTTTTTAGAAAAACTATCTACTTCCCACTCCATTTTGAAATTTTGATCTGGATCTACC
>MDSV01218182.1_pt1 | contig 22321 bp, 21 predicted proteins | sample 810851 | NCBI WGS metagenome assembly MDSV01 (sample SAMN05326640, study PRJNA326480) | marine metagenome | isolation source: seawater | place: Atlantic Ocean: North East | collected 2012 | reverse complement strand
GCTTCAATGAGCATGAAGTTAAATTTTATAATTAGTGGAGGTTTGATTTTAATTATATATTTTTTATACAATTATAAACCAATGCTAAACATTGAAAATATTAAAAAAATATTTTTATCATTTTCGATAATATTGCTTCCTATATTGATCTTTAGATATTTTAGTTTTGGAGACCCTTTAGCGCCTTTTTTAAATTTTTTGATGTCAGGGATATATCCTAAAGACATTTTAATAAATTTCACTCAATCTCTTGAAAATTGGAATAAAAATAATTTAATTTTTCCTTTTAACTTATTCTGGAGCAATCAGATAATTAACTTAAATAATACACTTGGATTTGGTTTAATTGTTTTTCTTTTTCAAAAAAATATAGTTCAAAACAAAAAAATATTATTTGTTGCTTTATCATTAATTATCTTCAATATACTTTTTGTTCAACAAACAAGCAGATTTTTTCTTCTTCCTTATCTTCTGCTTTTTTTATCATTAAATTTCGAAAAAATTAAATATGTAAAATTTTTTAAATTTTTATTTTCTGTAAAAATATTATTTTTTTTTGCTATACTAAGTGTATTTTATGTTCCTGCACTAATAAAAATAAATTTATTTGGTAATGAAACTACTAAAGAAAAAATAATATTTAGATACAAAGCTCTAAAAATTATCGAAAATAAAATTGGAGTAAATAATATTATAATTTTTGATAATCCAAATTATTATTCAAAAAATATTGATATTGGAAGAATGATAATTCAATACGCAAATTCTAAAGAAGATCTTAAAGATTATATTAATTTCATAAATGAACTAGATCCAAAATACCTAGTTTTGACCGAGAATGAAATTAAAGATAAAAAATTCTTTAATCTCAAAAATCAGCAAATAGAAAATTTTTTTATTAATTGCTTCAATAAAGAAATATATAGATTTAACATAAACAGAGCTAGTAGAAAAAATTTAATATTTAAAAATAAAGAAAATGTAAATTTTTTTTTATATGAAAAAAATGAAGATTGTAAATTTTAATTTAAAAAAATTTTTTATATTTTAAAAACAAATTAATAAAAAAACCAATTAATTGATTCTTCCTAGAAAATATAAAAAAAATATTTTTATTTGATAATCGATTTAAATTCAGATTATTAATTTGAATGTCATCGTAAAAAAAATCCCTAGATGATAAAAAATTATATTCAACTGGAAATTCCCCAACAACTCTATCAAAATTTTGATCACTTACACCATTTAATCCCATATCCCACAATATATCTGGTAAATTTTTATATTTTTCAAATAAGCTAACAATATTTAAATAAGCTTTATAATAATGAAGCCATAATTCCTCAGGATGCATTCCTTCATACTTTTGAAAATCACTATTATTTAATTTATTTGAGAGTATATTTAATAAACTTTTATATTTATAAAAATATAAACTTTTTTTTAAGTAAATATGAAATTTATTTAATTTATAAAATTTCTTATCAGTTATTGCTTGCTGGTATCCCTCTCCAATCATTCTTGAACGCCAAAAACTAATATTGAACCTTACCGGTGAAATAACATGAAAAACTGATATATCGCTTTTAAAATATATTTTATAACCAGCTTTCTTTAGCTTGTGGCACAAGCCATATTCACCAGGTCCAGTATAATGTTTGTTAAAAGTATTTTTTTTATTATTCGTCTCTATGCCAACTGTATCGGGTGGAAAACCTCCAACTTTATCATACGCAATCTTTTTGATTGCTATCATTGGGCCGGCCCCAGAGTTAACTTCCTGAAAATCTTTTTTTAAGAAATGGTATGTTTCATTATTATACAAAGACCATCCGTTAAAACTTTTTTGACAATCTAAAGTCCAATTAGGTGGCTTAGATAAAAATTTGGGTAATATTTTTCCTGCAATTGCCCCACATTTATTATTTTCTTTAAATACTTTTAATATACTTGTCAATGATCCATCATTTACCAAAACATCATCATCCAAATATAATAATATTTGACCTGTTGAATTTATTGCTCCAGTATTTCTTGCTTTAGAAAATGCTGTATTCTTTTCAAATACGTATTTAATATTCTTAAAAGAATTACAAACAGCTTTTGTATTATCAGTGGAATTATTGTCTACAACTATTATTTCAAAACTTACTTTATCATTTAATTTAAATATACTTTTTAATACCATTTCGAGTTGCTCTGATCGATTATGTGTTGGTATAATAATTGATATTTTCATTAAAAATTAAAAAATTTTAATTATATATTTTGAAAAGCTGGTTATTATTTTGACACCATTTTATTAATTTATCAACGCCAGTTTTTGGATCTATTAAAGGCTTCCAGTTAGTCAATTTTTCTATTTTGGATATATTTGATATATAAATTTTTTGGTCCCCAGGTCTCCAGTCTTCTTTACTAGGTTCTAATTTTATTATATTTGACTCTTTTAAATAAGTAATAAGTTTATTAACGGATAAAACATTATCTTTTCCACCACCTATGTTAAAAATTTTTCCAGAAGTTTTTTCTGAATTTAAATATAATTTATCATAGGCTTGTACTAAGTCGTCAATCCACAGTACATCACGAGCCTGATATCCATCGCCATATATACTTAATTTTTTTTCTAATATTGCACCAATTATAAACCAAGCTATCCATCCCTGCTCTTCTAATCCAAACTGATTAGTTCCGTATATACAAGACTGTCTTAATACCATAGTTTTCAATCCATAAATTCTATGATAATCTCTTACATATTGATCTGCAGAGCCTTTTGAACAACCATAAGGTGAATGAAAATCTATAGGAAATTCCTCATCAATACCATTTTTAAGACTTTCATAATCGTATCTATCGACTTTTTTAAGCACTTTTAAACTATTCATTTCACCATAAACTTTATTAGTTGAAGCATATTGAAAAACTGCTTTTGGAGAATTATTCCTTGTAGCCTCAAGCAAATTAAACGTTCCCAAAATATTTGTTTCAAAATCTAATCTAGGATTTACTACGCTGGTTGTTACAGCTACTTGAGCTGCTTGATGTATAACTAGATCAAAACTCCCGTGTAAATTAAATATAGTTTTTAAACCATCGTAATTAGTAATATCTTCTTTGCAGAATAAAAAATTATCAAATTTTTGAAGATAGTCTAAATTTACTTCTGAACCATTTCTAGACAAATTGTCTAAACCAACAACCTTAAAGCCTTTCTCCAAATAATACTTTGATAAATGAAAGCCTATAAAACCCGCACAACCAGAAATGAATACTTTAGTCATGCACATTTTTTTATTGTTTATTTATACCATCGTCAATTAAAATCTAGCATTAATAGTAAAAATGCATATAAATTTAAAACAATTAATCATTAAATGATTTTTTAATTGTGCATTAATCGTATTAAAATGAGTGATACTTTAAGAAAATTTTATTATCTGCTAGATGAAAAAAAGTACAAGTTTATTTTTTTTATAATTTTTTATTTTTTTTTAGCTGCCATAGAGTTATTTGTAATTGCAGTAATTTATTATTTTATCAGTTTATTAACAGATATAGGAATAGACAACACAAGTTTTTTAAGTACGTTTCTTAGTAATTTTAATTTTTTTAATTTATCTTTATTGAATTCAATTTCAATATTATTAATTTTTTTAGTTATTTTTAAAAACGTTTACCAATATATATTAAATAATTTTTTCTATTTTTTTAGTTACAATTTCCAAGTTGAATTAAAAGATAAAATCTTAAGAAAAATATCGAAAAGCTTCAATAATAAAACAAGTCATTTTGATAAAAATGAAATTCAAAAAACTATTATATTCTCAACTGAAAGATATGTTGTGAATGCAATGCAACCAATAATGATGGCAACTTCCGATATTTTCTTATTTTTCATGTTAATATTTTTTTTGGGAGCCCAAGAACTTAAAGCAATGATTTTTCTTTCTGGAATAATTATTTTTTGTTTTGTAATTTTTGCAATTTACTTTAAAAAAAAATATATATTTTGGGGTGAAAAATATAATTTTACATTAAAAAAAATAATAGAAAATACTGAAAATTCTATTGAGAGTTTAGATGAGTTAAAGCTTCTAAATAATGATGATTTTTTTACTAAAGTAATTAAAAAATTTTCAATGGATCATGCATTTTTTGCATCTAAGTATAAAATATTTCAAAAAATTCCAAGACAAACATTAGAAATAATAGTCATATTATTGCTTGTTTTTTTAGTAATTTTTTCAAAAATTTTTTTTAATAATGAAAATATTTTGCTGTCTTTGTCAATTTTTGGTGCAGTAAGTATAAGATTAATACCTGCTTTTAGTTCTATTTTAGTTATGATAAATGAAATAAAATTTTCAAAAAGCTCTATTGATGAACTATTTATATTCTTCAAAAATAAAACATTAGATATTAAACAAAAAAGTGCAAATAAAAAAACTTTAGAAAAAAATTTTCAATCAATACAGCTTAAAAATATTAAATATTCATATAACAAAAATAATACTTTATTTAAAAATCTAAATATAAATATCAAAAAAAAAGATTTTATAGGAATATGTGGTTCTTCAGGCAGTGGAAAATCTACAATTCTTAAGATTTTAGCAACACTTCACTTTAATTTTGATAATGGAAATTATATGTATAACAACAAAAGAGTAAGCAACGCAGATGTTAATAATCTTCGAGAAAAAGTTTATTATTTATCGCAATCTCCTTTTATCTTAGAAGACTCAATAGAAGCGAACGTAGCTCTTGGTTTAAAAAAATCAGATTTTGATAGAAAGAAAATTAAAGATTCACTTCAAAAAGCTAATTGTGACTTTATCAAAGGATTAAAAAATAAAGAAAAAAGCTTGATTAAAGCAAATGGTAGAAATTTATCTCAAGGTCAAAAACAAAGACTTAGTATAGCTAGAGCGTTGTATTACGATAGGGAAATATTGCTACTTGATGAGATCACATCGAATTTGGATATTAATAATCAAAATAAAATAATAAAATTGTTAAAAAAACTCTCAAAAACAAAAACAATTATATTAGTAAGTCATGATATTAATGTTATAAAAAGCTGTAATAAAAAATTTAAGTTACAGAATGGAACACTCAAAAACCTAAATTTAAATGAAATTTCTAAATAAATTGTACAATTCCATTGAATGGAGATTAAACCAAAAAATAATATATAATTTAATTTCTGCATTTAAGACAAATAAATTTTCATCTATTTCTGGGGATAGAAGCGAAAGTGATGATGGTAATTATGTCAGAGAATTAACCAAGATAGTTAGTAATGATGAATATTTTAGAAATTTTAAGAGTAATAGATTTTACAGGCAAATTTTAGAACATACTACAAAATTACAAGGAGAAGGATATCTTGAAGAAATAAAAAAAAATTCTAATAAATTGATGAATGAGATTGAAAATTTCAAAGAGAATGATTTAATCGGAAAGCCAAATCTTTCTTTTTACAAAGATATAGGCAGTATAAGCCCTACAACATTGAGATATGTAAAGGTGGCTAGTGATTTAAATAAAATTTTTAATGGAAATATTGGTAAAAATATATGTGAAATTGGAGCTGGCTATGGTGGGCAATTCTTTATCCTAAATAAAATTTTTAAAATTAATAGTTACGTGATGTTTGATCTTCCTGAGGCAAATTTACTAATAGAAAAATATTTAAAAAATTTTTCTATTCTAGCAAAATATGAAACAAGCACATTAGATTCTTTTAATGAAGAGTCTGATTTCGATTTGGTGATAAGTAATTATGCATTCAGTGAAATTGGTAGGAATGAACAAATTAAATATATAAATAGAGTGTTGTCAAAATCTAAGAGAGGTTACTTAACTATGAATTCTGGAAAAAAAAATAGTGAATTTAAACATAATCATCTTTTATTGGATGAGTTAGAAGATTTATTACCAAAATTTAAAGTTTTAGAGGAAAAACCCCTCATTTGGGAAGATAATTATATTATTGTATGGGGTGATTAGGATATCTTATTTACATACCGATCATAATTTTCTGAATATATGTACTCTTGTAATTCTTTAAGCCCCTTATCAAATTCTCTTGTATAAAAATAATTTAAATTATCATACTTTTTTGGAATAATAAATTTTTTAGGAAGGATTTTAACATGCGGGATTTTAATTTGCCTTAAAAAAAATAAACCATAGTAAAAAATATTAGAATTTTCAATCACTTGATCAGATCTTAAAAATTTTTCGTAATTACCTAAATCAAAACTTTCTAATAATTCTTTATATTCATCTAGCGTATCACAAAAATTGGTGAATTTATATTTATCATATCTCCCTCTTCCAAGAGTTATCACTTTTTTACCCATAGTCGCCAATTCAATTCCTGATGTTCCTCTAACTGTAATTCCTAAATCAGCGAGTGACATAAGAGAGTTGGGTAAAATTTTTATTGTTTGATCAATTATTTTTAAATTGTTTGGTATTTCTCCAACATATTCTTTAATAACTCTCATTTCCTCATATTCATTTATGAGTTGTTTTTTTACCTCTCCTCTCCACATATTTGAAGGATGTAATTTTAAAATCCATTGAGTATTTTTAAAAGTAGATATAATTTTTATTGTTTCTCCTAACCATCGATAATAATTGTCAAAATAGCCGTCTCCATAAGCAAATATTACATCGTATAATATATGACTGAATATAACTCCAATTTTTTTATTTGGATCTAAATTTAAACTTTTAATTATTTGATTATTATCTAATGCTTGTGAGTCATTATAATTACTTTTGGCAAAAAGTGATTCTTTTTTATTATATCTTTTGAAAAAATCTTCCTTATTTTTAGTAATAATTTGAGAAATAGAAGATTTATTTTTAATACTTTTAAATGTACTTTCAGAGATTGATGATCCATGGTCATGAAAATTTTCCTGATTTACTTTAGAGACCATGTATTCACCATCCGAGTAAGTTGTTTCAAATCTTAAAAAAGGAATTTTTTCTTTACATGAAATTTTAGCAATTAATGCATATTCCTCCATAAAAATTTCGGTAGAAATTAAATATGAAATATTATTTTTTTTTAAAAAACTTTCTATAGGCTTTTCAAATGTCAAAAAATCTGTAAGAATATTTTTAATATCTTTAAGGTTTTCAGAATTAAGATCAATTTTTCCAGAATAAATATTTCTAAAATATGAAGACAAAGCTATCCGGCCATAATTTATTTTATTATGACTAAATGACAAGAAGTCTCTTTCTGATACTAAATTATTTATTTTTTCTTTTAGATGATTAGGAATTATAGTTTTATTTTTTGATATATCTTCAAAATAGAAGATTTTTACCCCCAAAATTTTACATAATAAATTAATTTTTTTATTTTGCTTCATGGACAAGACCAAAAAATTACTATTTTTGTAAACCTTTTTAACCATTATATACCATATCTGGAAGAAACACTCCTCCATGCCTCTTAGACAAACACCTAAAACATTCTTTTTTTTTTTGTTAAAATCTTTTGAAAAAATTTTTTGTTTCAATGGTAATACTGATTTAAGAAATAATATAGAATTATAGGAGTTAATAAAAAAGTTTTTAAATAAATTTAAAAAAATTTTAGGATGTAAAACCCCATAACAAAATCTACAAACATAATATATTATTTTATTTAATCTCTTGTGCTCATAATCATCTCTTATAGAATAAATCCCAAAATAATAATTTCTAATTTTTTTAAATGATTTCACAAAGCTTATATATTACTAATCTTATTTGATTTTATGTCCTTATAAACACCTCTTGTATCAAATATTTTTTTTGAGAATTTTAAAATTTTATTATAATTATAAATATCATGATTACTGACTATTAATACGCTGTTGTAATTACTTAAACCTTTGTAAATTAACTTTTTTGATTTAATTTTCTTTTTATTTAAGATTAAAGACTCTACATAAGGATCGTGATATTCCACAATTACATTATCCAATTTCATTAATTTTTTGATAATTTTAACAGCTGGTGATTCTCTTATATCATTAATATTTTTTTTATAAGAAACGCCAAGTATCAAAATTTTATATTTTTTAAAAGATATATCTTTTTCTATTTGCTCAATAACCCATTCTGTAGTTCTTTTATTTATTTGATTTGCTAGTTTAATGAATTTTGTATTAAAATTATTTTTTTTCGCATACCAATTTATAAACAAAGGGTCTATTGGTATACAATGACCGCCTAAACCTGGTCCAGGATCAAATCTTTTAAATCCAAAAGGTTTGGTTGATGCGGCTGAGATAATATTATGAAAATTTATATTTATTTTATTGCACATCATTTTAAGTTCATTTACTAAACCAATATTCACTGATCTAAATGAATTTTCAAATAATTTTGTAAGTTCAGCAACCTCTAAGGTTTCACAAATATAAGTACTTTTAAATATGTTTTTATAAAATATGTTTACTTTTTTTAAACAATTTTTTGAAAACCCTGAAACAATTTTTGTTGTATCAAAAATCTTTATTTTTGACTCTTTATTTACATTTTGGCCAGGATTTATTCTCTCTGGAGAAAAACCCAGATAAAAATTTTTACCTACTTTAAATTTTTTACTAAGTTTCTTTAAGAAAATTTCTTTTGTCGCTCCAGGATATACAGTACTTTCTAAAATAAGCGTTTGCTCCTTTCTTAGGAATGGCTCAATTTTTTTAAAAGCTGAAGTAATAAAGCTTAAATCTGGCTCATCTCCTTTCAATGGCGTTGGCAAACAGATAATAATATAATTACAACTACTTAACTTTTCATTAAAATTATGAAATAAAAAACTTTTATTTACATGTCTGAGCTCTCTGTTTGACACATCGGTAATATAAGAGACTCCATTTTTAAGACTTAAAATTTTCTTTTTATCAATATCATAACCAATTGCTTTGATCTTTTTTTTTGATAATTCCAATAATAATGGCAAACCTACATAACCAATTCCAATAATTGCTGTCCTCATAAGATGCGTTATTATAGATTTTAATTCAGAAATGCAAAATAATTATTTTTTAGTTAATACTTATCCTTTTAAGCAAAAACAAATCTGTTTTTAAATTATTCTTTCCAGTAATCGCAGTTGGACATATTTCGATATTTTTTTTCTTTAAAACTTTTATAACTTTTGAATTAAAATCAATTTTTTGACCTTCTGGATAAGAATAATGATTTAATTTTAAATTCGCTTTTTTTTTAAACATTTTAAAACTTTTATTAATTTGTTTTTTCATTCTTTTTTCATCAATGAGACCAAGACTTATGTGTTGATGGCTGTGACCACCAATGGTGAACAGTCTAGATTTATTAATTTTTTTAACTTTTGACCATGAAATTTTCTGATCAATTGAGCTCTTTTGGGTTTTGACGGGCTTAATATTTGTTTGAAAAAAAATATTCTGTGTAAACAAATCTACATCAATTTTCTTATTATTTTTTACTACTTTTCTTATTTCATCAAGATATTTTATTTTTTTTTGATTAGAATTTAAGGAACATATTTCTTTTCTCCATGGCAATTTTAAGTTTCCATTATAATTTTCAAAACAATATTCAATTCGATCAATCCAGCTCATGGTATTATTTTCTATAAAATCACTTGAAAAATAAAAAATTGAAGGTACTTTTAGTTTTTTTAGTATTGGTATTGCACATGAATAGTTATTTTCAAAACCATCATCAAATGAAATTAAAAAAGATCTTTCTGGAAGTTTAATTTTTTTTTTTTTATAATTACGTAAGTCATTAATTGAAATTGGATTTCCTATTTTTTTACATTTTATCAAAAAATTAAAAAAATTTTTTTGAGTTATATGTTTTTTAGTGTAATTTCTCACTTGATATTTATTATATTTAATAACTCCATGAAATAAAAAAATTATATATTCATTTTTTTTTAAGTTTTTTAAAGTTATTAAGGCTTTATTTATTTTCATAAAACGAATTCATTTTATTGTAACAGATATTTTTAATTGATGAGGGCATTGCAGAATAATATCTTCCAATACTTTTTAACTTAACCTCTTTGATTTTTTTATTATTGAAAAAATTTTGAATTAGTTTTTTTGACAGATCTATACAGATTAGGGTAGTAAAATACCTTATTTCAAAAATTTTTAGGTTTTTTTTTACTATTTTTTTTTTAAAAATTACATTTCCAGTATCTAATTTTTTTTCTAACTTATGAAGAGTCACATAAAAATTATAATCATTATGATAAATCCCCCAAAGGTGGCTATCTAAACCTCTATATAAGGCAGGATCACCTCCGTGTAAATTAAAAATTTTATTGCTAAATTCATTTATAATTTCATCTTTAATTTTGCCAGTACCAAAAACAATAATTATTTTTGGATTTAAGTTTCTAATTTTTTTTATACATTCTTTTGAATTAATATCATAAAAACTAAGGCCTTTTTTTAATTTAAATTTTTTGTTATCAAAAAATTTTTTTTTTCATATAATATTCTTTTACTCTCAAACCGATGAGAAACCTTAAATGGAAATGAGATTTTTTTTTCTTCGAAAAAAACCTCAACTTCTTTTGAATAAAATTTCAATAATTGTTTTATAAAGAAATGGTGATGAAGTGTCTTTGTTGTTAAAATCAATATTTTCATTTTTTAAAAAATTTGGAAATATTTTTTAAATTTTTTTCATGAAACCAACAAATAATTTTTTGATTATCTTTTTTTAAATAATTCAAAAAACTTTTTTTCTTTTCTTTATTTGTCATACAAATATAAAATTTGTTTTTACTATTTCTTACTAATGCGCACTCGTATTTAAAAAATTTAAGTCTTTTATTAATTGAGGGTGTTACGTAATATCCCCAATTTTTCTTAACAATATCATACTCTTTGTTTGACCTGCCCACTTTTTCTACCAAACTAATTTGTTCATTATTGCTAAGGGTTATAATAGCACTCTCAACTATTTGCTGGTTTAATTTACTTTTGTTTTTAAATTTTCTATTTTTTTTTTGTACTTTCATAATCAAATTTATTAAATTTAAATATAAAATTATTTCCTTTAATTTTAAATAATTTTTTATTACTAAACTTTTTTAATGTTTTAAAAAAAGTATTTCTGCTTATGCCTATAAATTTATTAAAATCGTTATAGTAGTAACTAGAAATTGGTTTTCTGTCATATTTTAAAACTAATTTTTTTGCATCATTACGATTAATCTTATTATTTCTTATGTCTTCACAAGCATGATCTGTAGCTCTTCCATATCCAAATTTAAGATATTTTAAATATTGATGAATTCTATTAATTTTTTCATCAATCCCAACAAAATTTCTAAATGTACCTTCTCCAGGTTTTTTTAGAGATTTAAAACCATAACTTTGGGCGATTTTTAAATTTTTTTGAGAGCTCCATTTAAAATAATAGCTTGAAAAAACAGCGTTGACTTTTTTTAATTCATTATCGGACGGTAAATCATAGCTTTTTAAATATTTGTAATTTAAATTATGCCTTTTTGAAAAAATTTTTGGAGTAATTCCAAAACTTGCGGCATATTTTTTAAACCACTTGTTATTAATATTTTTAGAATCATATTTTTTTGTCGAACCGCTGTACTCTAATGCTGAATTTTCTCCTAAAAACACAAGTGGAATTTTAAAATTTAAAGCTACTCTAATAGGAAAAGCATGCAACATACAATGGCTCATTAAATCAGGATCTCCATATTTTATAAAAGATATACTTAAAATTTTTTTATGAATTTCTAAATTTGGTCTAACTGTAATTAATGTTACACCCATTTCTGAGATTTTTTTTAGATTACTAATGCCTATTTTTGTCTTAAATCCATAATCAACATTTACAGCTAGTATTCTTAACTTATGCTTTTTAATACAATGAACTTGAAAAATACTATCCTTACCACCACTAACTGGAACTAAAACATCAAACATTGGGGCTTTCTTTTTTTTTACTTTACTAACCAATGTCAGAAATTCTTTTTCCCTTTTATTCCAATCTATTTTTCCATTAATAGATTTAAAATCATTATTATAAATACAAGAATTACATACACCATTTGTAAAAGATAAATTGGGCTTTGTGTTTGGCATTAAACATTGTTTACAATATATTATTTTCATTTTAAATTTTTAACTATTATGAATTTTGATCCAAAAAAAATTTTACTGAAAGAAATCTAAATATAAGCTTACTGCTTTCAGCTGATTTATTTTTCAAAATATAATCATAAAATTTTTTACGTTTCACAAGTTTAAATATATTCGATTTACTGTTAATTATTAAACGAAAGCTTTTCGATTTTAAATTTAAATAATCATATATAGATGCGTTAAAGCCCATTTTTTGTCTGTTGCTAAGGATCTCAATTGGAGCAATGTTCTTAAGAGAGTCTCTTAAAACAGCTTTTAAATAACCATTTCTTACAAGGTATTTTGTAGGTATCTGCTGCGAAAATTGAAATATTTTTGTGTCTAAATAAGGTGTTCTATTTTCTATAGAAAAATTCATTGAATTCATATCATCCTCATGAAGTAGTGTAGGAACTATTTCATGAAATAATTCATTCAACATTCTATTCCTAAGCAAATTATTTACAAATTTCTTCTCTTTAAATTTTCCATTTATTTTTTTTTGAAATATATCTTTTGGAAATTTGTAAAAAATATGTTCTCTGGAATTTTTATTATTAAAATATAAATTACACTCTTTTAATCTTTCGTTACGAATATATTTTTTAAAGTATTTTTCCCATTCAAGCTTTGATTTTTTGAACAAAGATTTTAAATTTCTAATCTGATACATATATTGATTAAAATGATCAATATAACCAGAATAAATCTCATCTGCTCCAGATCCACTAATTGCAACTTTTATTCCATCCTTTTTCATTTCTTTAACCATATACCAATGAAGAAAATAAGAGATTGTAAAAAGTGGATATCCTCTTTTTTGAATAATATTTTTTAAATTCTTTAAGAAGTTTTTTTGTGGTGGTTTAACTAATTTAAGTTTAATTTTTAGTTTTCCAGCTGATTTTTTTGTTAAATCATATTCATCATAATTTTTATCCTTACTGTAAATATTGTAAGCAATTATTTTTTGATTATAATTTTTTTTGGCTATAGAGATTAAACCATTAGAATCTACACCGCTACTCATACAAAATCCTATTGGTACATCTGAACGCATTCTTAATTTCACTGAATTCTGAAGATTTTTTTTATTAATTTTTACTATTTTATTGTATGTTTTAATATTTTTCTTCTCCTTAAATTTTGGAGACCAATAATTTATTTTTTTTATTGAGAGGTTTTTATTTATTACTACACTAGTGCCAGGATTAATTTGAAATACATCTTTAAAAAATAGATATTCATCTTTGAAAACAGATTTATATCCATTTTTTAAGAATTCATCAATTTTATCGTAATTAATTTTAAATTTTTTTGAAGAAATAGCAGATAGAGACTTAATTTCAGAACTAAAAAAAAAGTTTTTTTTGTTTTTATAAAAGTATAATGGTTTTTCACCAAATCTATCTCTTGATAAAATTAATTTTTTTAGTTCAATGTCGTACCAAGCAAAAGCCCACATTCCTTCCAGATAATTAACGGCATGCTCCTGCCATTCCTTTAAAGCGTGTATTAGAACTTCTGTATCAGAATTTGTGATAAAGATATGACCTAATTTTTTTAAAGTTTTTCTTATCTCAATGAAGTTATATATTTCCCCATTAAAGACCAAAACACTATTTTTAAATTTCATTGGTTGATTAGATCTTTTGTCTAAATCAATTATTGACAGTCTTCTATGAATTAAAGCTAGATTATCTGTCTTTAATATGCATTCACCTCTAGCGTCTGGTCCTCTATTTTGCATAAATTTACTGGACTCTTTGATGCTTTTTAAGCTCGGTAATTTAGTTCCATAAGATCCAGCTATTCCGCACATAAAAATTTAAAAAAAATTAATTAATAAAAATTAACTAATTTTAATATTGATCCTTTTTTTAATTTTTTTTTAGTTTTTTTATTTAATATTAAAGATTTGTTATCTGGAGATATTCCTTTACCTGGTCTTAGAGCTACAATATCTTTCTTGGTTATTATATAATTTTTTTTAATATTTTTATTTGCATACAAAGATCTTCTTAATAAAATCCTTTCTTTGTTCTCACACTTTAAATAGTTTTTTTTTTTATTAGTTAATAAAACTTTATATTTATTTATTTTATCAACTAAATTTTTCATATCTTTTGGGTCAGCTGAAATAGCATGATCTCTAAAGCTAGAAAAAGATTTGTTTAAAGTAAAATGTTTTTCAATTATTTTAGCTCCAAGTAAATATGAAATAACACAAGCATCTATCCCAATAGTATGGTCTGAATAACCATAATTTTCCTTAAATATACTTTTTAGCTCCAATAAAAAATTAAGATTCGCATCTTCGGGTTCGACTGGATAATTAGCCACACAGTGTAAAAGATAAGTTTTTTTTGAGTAGTTATTTTTTTTTATAAAATATATTAAGTTTTTAATTTCTTTTAACGAAGTAAGTCCTGTGGAAATGATTAATTCCTTTTTTGATTTGATTGATCCTAAAATTAAATCACTAAAATTATTGTCTCCAGACGATATTTTGATGATGTCTACAATGTTTTTTAGAAAATCCAAGCTTTCTAAATCAAATGGAGTAGATATAAATATTAGTTTTTGCTTCTTTGCATATTTTGATAATTTATAAAACTCTTCATAACTAAGTTGAAATTTTGAAAGTTTCTTTATTCTATCCTTTTCAGATTGTGTATAATAAAGCTCAGGCTTATAAGTTTGGAATTTTACAGCATCAACTCCAGTTTTTTTAGCTGCATTAATTAATTTTATTGCATTATCAAAACTTCCCTCATGATTATTTCCAATTTCTGCGATAATGAGAGGTTTTTTTAATTTCTTGAATTTATTTAGTAAATTCATTTTTCCAAAATTCTTTATACCAGTTTAAATATTTTCTATAACCTTTATCAATTGAATACTTTGGTTTATATCCTAATAATTTTTTTGCCTTGTTAATACTTAATGTTCCTCTTTCTGGTGTAAATACTTCTTTTTTTTTTAAAGCTATTTTAATTTTAGGAAATTTTTCTCTCACAATGCTAACTAGATCGTATATTTTCCTTGAATTACCATATGTTAAATTAAAAGTTTGATTTAAAGCTTTTTTGTTATTACAGCACAAAATAATTCCACTTACAAAATCATCAATATAAGTAAAATCTAACTTAGCTTCCCCGCTACCATTGATAATTATTTTTTTGTTTTGAAGAGCATTTTCAATAAAAATTTGACCCACTCTTCTACTAACACATCTTTCGCCATACAAAGCGGATGGTCTAATAATGGTATAAGGTAGCCCAAAGACCTGATTGTAAGATTTTATTATTATTTCACTTGCTAATTTTAATGATCCATAAATTCCTATTGGCTTACAAAGCTGACTTTCTAAGGCAATATCGCCCTGAAAATCTCCATAAACCATGCTCGAAGAAAGATATATAACATGAGTTTTATTTGTCTTAGCAATATCTAGAGTATTTTCTAATGTTCTTAGACTATGATCAAAAGTATTGTGTGGATCTTTATTCGATTTATTGGCGTGAGATACAGCTGCCAAATGTATAATTGTACTAGGTTTTATTTCTTCATAAATTTTAGACATTTTATGATAATCTCTAGCATCTTGAATAATAACTTTTATTTTGTTTTTGTTTAAAAGTTTAATTCTACTATTCAGAATTGTTGTGTATAAATCTTTGTTTTTTACATCTGGATCAGCGAAATTTAATAAATTATTTACATTCAAACCATCAACAACTACTGGTTCAAACTTTTTTTGTAGTTTAATAGCTAGATTATGTCCTATAAATCCTAAGCCTCCAACAAGTAAAATTTTTTTTTTTTTCATTTTATTGCGCTGTAAATATAATGTAGTTCTTTTTTTGTTAATTTTCCATAAATAGGTAAAGATAAATTAGTTTTAGCATATTTTTCAGAGCCTGTAAGATTATTTTTTTTATTTTTATAATATGTCATCTGATGGACGGCCTTTGCATAATGTATACTAAATCCAATTTTTTTTTCTTTTAATTTTTTGATAATTTTATTTCTTTTATTAGTATGAATAGGAAAAATAAAATATGAATGATTTTCATAAAATTTAGGTAAAGTAATATTTTTTTGGTTTGCAAAAAGTGAATGTAAATACTTAGCATTTTTTTTTTCGTAAACCCAGTTCTTTTTTATAACGTTTTAATTGAGCAAATCCTAAAGCTGCTTGAAAATCTGTCATTCTATAATTTATACCTAAGTCTTTAACATCATAATAACCTGGTATTTTTCTTTGTGTGATATCTTTATCTATTCCAAATGCCTTCAAAGATTTAATTTTTTTTGCAAATCTCTTATTGTTTGTAATTAACATACCTCCTTCGCCTGTTGTTATTTGTTTAGTTGGGTAAAAAGAGAACACTCCAGAAATACCAAAATTTCCAACATGTCTATTATTAAATTTAGTTCCTAATCCATGAGCACAATCTTCGATAATCTTAATTTTTGCTTTAGCACAAATCATCTTTATTTTTTTTATATCACATGCAAATCCATTAATATGAACAATTATTATTGCCTTGGTTTTTTTTGTAATTTTTTTTTTTTATTTCCTCTGGTTCTATTAGACCAGTGATCTTATCCACATCACAAAATACCGGCATGGCTCCTGTTAATTTGACAGCATGTGCTGTAGCAACGTGAGTTTGAGATGGAACAATTACTTCATCACCTTTTTTTAAATCACAAGCCATACAAGATAAATGAAGTCCCGCAGTACAGCTAGAAACAGTAATTGCAAACTTAGAGCCTGTAAATTTTGTAAATTCATTTTCAAAATTTTCTGTATTTTTTCCGTGTGTTAACCAACCACTTTTCAAAATATGCTTTACAGTATTAATATCTTGATCTTCAATTTTTTTATAAGAAAAATTAATTCTCATACAAAATTTTTATCTCTTTCTTGAGTTTTATAGATTTTTCAGCTGCAAAACAGATTGCCATAGAATTAAAAATATCTTCTTCTCTCACGATTGCTTTTTTATATTTATTTTCTAAATTGTCTATAAAACTATGAATAATTTTGTACCTATTTAATTTGTCAGGATAACCATACAGCTGTTTCTTTATTTTTTTATTTTTTAATTCAAAAGAACCTTGTAAATTGTGGATTATCGTATTTTTATCTGTAAATACTTTTAACTCATGGAAATGGGGATAAATCGAACTTGCATTTGCAGTTATCTTTACGCTAGTTCCTTTTCTAAATTTGAGAATTATTAGAACATATGCTTTATTTTTAAATTTTTTTTTATTAACGCCAAGATTATTTCCTACCGCGTAGACAGATACAGGGCGTTCTTTTAAAAACCATAGAATCAAATCTATAACATGAATAGCGCAACCATAAATTATAGAATAATTTTTAATCTTTGATCTCCATCCATATAACTTATGTTTTCTTCCCCATATATAATCCGCTTCAATTGCGATTACTTTATTTTTGTTAATTTTACTTTTTATTTGTTGAAAAATAGATGTTGTTCTCAAAACTAAATTTGAAGTTATTTTGATTTTAGATTTTTTTAATTTATCAAAAATTTTCTTTAGTTCTTGCCTAGTCAAACAAATTGGTTTTTCAACTATTACATGTTTTTTTTTTTTAATTGATTTAATAATTTGAGGATAATGATAATTATCATAACTAGCTAAAGATACTAAACTAATCTCCTTATCATTGAATATATCGTCTTCGCTCTTTACTATTGTTATGTTAGGATTTTTTTTTTTAAATTTGGTTATTTTAGTCTTGTCAAAATCGAAAACTTTCTTAACAGTATAATTTGGATGTTTCTGTATTGCTTTGATGTGGTGCATTCCAACACCAAGACCAATCACGCCTGCTTTATACATTTTTTTTTTCATAAACTTTTAATAATTTTTGAAAAGATAAACTATTTATTTTATTATTAAATCTTTTATTAATTTTTTTTAAAAAATTTAAGTTTGATTTATTGTCAATTGCCATAGAAATATCACTTAAATCCTTGTTATATTTAAAATTATATATTTTAAAATTCATAGGGTTATCATAAAAATATTTTGTAAAATGTTCTTTTTGTAGCATGGTTAAATTTTTCTGATGTATTTTATAGAGTGCTTTTGTTTTAATAATCTCAACTGTTTGCCCCTTAGGATAAGATCTTGGAAATCTATTTGTAACCAAATCATAATTCCCCTCATTAAATTTTTTTATTCCTTTATCAATTATTGTGCTATCTAATAATGGACTATCTGCACATACTCTTAGGAAATATTTGATTTTAAATTTTTTAGTTGTGTTAATTATTCTTAAAAAAACATTTTTAAGAGACCCTTTATAAAATAAAATTTTATTTTTTTTACAAAATTCAATTATTTTTTTATCAGTTTTGTTATTTGATGTTGAAATAATAACTTTATTAATATATTTTGATTTTTTTAATCTAAAAACTAAGTTTTCTAATAGTGAATTTTCACATATGCTCAAAAGTGCCTTCTTTGGCAGTCTTTTAGAGTTTAGTCGAACTTGTATTATAGCAGTAGTCAAAAAGATTTTATATTCTTGTAAATTTAAATTACAATTATAAATAAGATAGATAATGATTAATATCAATAAAAAAATAGAAATAAAAGCATTAATTTTTTTAAACGGAATTAGAGGATACCAAATAATTAAATTTTTAAAAAATAGAATTTATATAAAAAAAATATTCCTTTCAAAAAAATTTCTTAACGAAAAAATCTTAAAAAAAATTAAAAATATTAAAATTCCATTTGAAGTGGTTAATGGTATCAATAAAAAATCTATTTTTCAAAATATGAAAGATACAGATATTTCATTAGTTTGTGGATTTCCCTATATCTTTTCAAAAAAACATTTAAAATTACAAAAGTTTGGAATGATTAATTGTCATGCTGGAAGATTGCCTCAGTACAGAGGTGGGTCACCTTTAAATTGGCAAATTATAAATCAAGAAAAAAAAATAGGAATTTCTGTAATAAAAATGTCTAGTGGTATTGATGAAGGTGAAGTAATAAACCAAAAGTTAATTAATAATAAAAATTTTGATATAATTAAAGCTCATAAAATTGTTAACTCTATTTTTCCTATTTTGATTTTCAAATCTATTAATGACTTAGTTCATGGAAAGAAACTAAAAAAACAAAATAATAAAATTGCAAAATATTGGAAGCAAAGAAGTAAAAAAGATAGTGAATTTTTCCCTAAAATATATTTTGCTTCACATATTATTGCCATGATTAAAGCGCTTCAAAAGCCATACCCTAACGCTTTTTTTTTCGATGGGATAAGAAAAATATCTGTAAGTAAAGCCTCTATTTTAAATTTAAAAATGAAAGCAGGGTCAATAAAATATAATAAAAAAACTATAATTATAGGTTGTAAGGATAAAAGCTTAAGGTTAACAAGTTATATAATAAATAATAATGCAAAAAAAATTAATTAAAAATTTAGTATATAAAAAATCAAATATTCCTAAGCTAGCAAACTATGACAGAGTCCAAAAAGGAATAAAAGGTTTGAAAATAAAAAAAATTAAATCAATTTTAGATATTGGATGTGGCCCTGGACAGGTATTGCATGCTCTTAAAAAAAAAAATTATCAAGGATACTTTATGGGAGTAGACAATGATAAAACAATGATCGATATGGCTAATGATTATTATAATAGCAAAAAATTTGAAAATTTCCATTTTCATGTGAGGGATTTAAAAAATATAAATATTAAAAAAAAATTTGATTGTATTTTAATTTGGGGAGTTATTAGTTTTGTGGATGATTATAAAGGTTTTTTAAATAACATGGTAAAAATGTTAAATAAAGGTGGCTCTATTTCCTTGTTCTCTGGTTTCACAGAAAACAATTACAATGTTTATGTAAAATATTCTTATAGAAACGGGAGCAAACAAAATGGTTTAAATATGTATTCGATAAACGAAATAGAGAGATATTTTAAAAAGAAAAACTTTAAAATAAAAAAAAAATTATTTTATGCCTAATGTAAATTTGAAAAAAAAGAAGAACCCGTTAGGATCATATTTCTTATATGAAAAAAATAAAAAAAAAATTCTAGCTAATGGATTAAATATTATAAGAAGGTTCTATTTTGTAAACGCAAGTAAATTATAAAAATTTTTTAATTAATACAATTTTGTCAAATACCATTGCATCTAAATCTGAATTTTCTAAAATATAAATTGCATCTTTAAAATCCATAGCTATTGGCATTCCATGAAGATTGAGACTTGTATTTAAAACTGCACCTACATTAGTTATTTTTTTAAATGCTTTAATTAAATTATAATAATCCTCATTATCTTTTTTTTTAACAGTTTGAGGTCTAATGGTAAAATCAGATGGATGAATTGCTGCTTTAAGATTTTTTTTGCCAAAATCAGTTGTTTGAAAAGCCATACACATAAAATTTGCATTAATATTTTTTTTATCAATGTAAAATTTTTTTTTATCTTCAAAAAGCATTGAAGGTGTAAAAGGCATCCAAAAATCTCTTTTCTTAATTTTTTGGTTTATTTTTGTAACAGTCTCAAACTTACGTGGGTCTGCGATTATTGATCTGTTGCCTAAAGCTCTTAATCCAAACTCCATCCTTCCACAACATCTTCCTATGATTTTTCCATCTGCTATTAATTTTGCGACTTGTGCTGGTTTATAATTTCTTAAAATTTTATATTTTTTGTGTAATTTTTTTTTAATAATAAAATTTTTAAATTCTTCATTGTTATTTTTATAACCTAGATACATATTTGAAATATGAGAAATATTTATTTTTTTTTTGTTTTTAGTGTTTTTTAAATGCATAGATAGAAAGCATGCTCCAATAGATAAACTGCTATCTCCTGCTGCAGGAGGAACTATTACTTTCCCAATTCCCTTGCTGTTATTAAGATACATTGCTGCTTTTATATTTTGCGCAACTCCTCCTGAAAAATAGAATGTATTCAACTTAAGTTTCTTTTTACAAGCTAAAAACCATTCTTTAAGAGTAATTTCCAGAAATTTTTGAACTGAACCAGCAATTCCATCAAATCTAGCGCCATGAAGAATTTTTTGAAAGTGATAATAAAGATCTTTTGGTTTCTTATCAAAAACTACATTTAAACCCTTCACTTTCAAAATATTCTTTAACAATGGATAAGATTTATCTATTTCATATTCTGTTGCATATGGAGCAAGACCCATTGTTTTATATTCATGCTGATTTGGTTTCATTCCTAAAAGTAATGTAATGTACTGATAAATATGACCAAGATGATTTTTTGTAGTGGAAGAAATTAATTTATAATTACCTTTTTTGAAAGTTCCTACTGATCCATTTGAAAAATCTCCAATACCTTCACTTGTAATTGCAACTCCATTTATTTTTTCTTTGTAAAAATAATAAGAGTAAAAAATATGGCAGTATTCATGTGTATAAAACTTTATTTTTTCTTTTGGAAAATTTAAAATTTTAGAAATACACTCATGTCTTACTTCTTTGAACTTCGCAACTAACTTTTTATCATTATAATAATTTAGTAAATTTTTAAAATTATAATACTTGTCGGTTTTTTTAAAATTATTTTTAAATATATCGTAATAATTAATTCTATTTTTTTTTAGATAAATTTTTTTATACCAAAATTCATCTTGCTCTTTTACCCAATCAAAAACTGAAAAATTAGCATTTCTTTTTATATAAGCTAATACTGGATTTATTTTATGTGAGGCAACTGCTATCTCGTCAATGTCAGTTATTTTTACGTTAGCTTGTTTTAAACATGACTTAATTGCATTCAAAGGCAACCCATAGTCTCCCTTGAGTTTGCTAAATCTTTCTTCTTGATTTGCAGATATAACTTTGCCATTAATCATCAAACATGCTGATGCATCATGACCATCATGAATACCTAATATTTTCATAAAGAATACTTAATAGAATTCTTAAATATTATCAAAAACTAAATAAAATTTTTTTCAGTGCATAAATCAAGCCAATTGAGCTATTAGTACCAGTTAGCTACATGTGTTACCACACTTCCACACCTGGCCTATCAACGTGGTGGTCTACCACGGCTCTATAGGAAGAACTAGTTTTGAGGTGAGTTTCCCGCTT
>MDSV01172025.1_pt1 | contig 22328 bp, 22 predicted proteins | sample 810851 | NCBI WGS metagenome assembly MDSV01 (sample SAMN05326640, study PRJNA326480) | marine metagenome | isolation source: seawater | place: Atlantic Ocean: North East | collected 2012 | reverse complement strand
TTAATTATTCCAATCCCAGAACCGATAGCTGAACCTAGAGGCATTACGCACTCACAGCCTATATTTTCAAGTTCTTTAGCAACTGTAGGATCATCTGTTGTATAGACCATCACTTTGAAATCTTTTTTTACAAGCATCTCGGCAGCTTTGATTGTTTCTACAATATCTGGGAAAAGTGTCTTGCTTTGGCTTAACACTTCAAGTTTAATTAATTTTTCTCCGTTCAATAATTCTGCTGCAATCTCGCAAGTTCTAACCGCATCTTCCGCCGTATAACAACCAGCTGTATTAGGAAGAATCGTATATTTATCTGGAGATACGTAATCTAACAAATTTTTAGAATCATGATCTTGGCCAATATTCATTCTTCTTACAGCCACCGTAACCATCTCGCAACCACTCGACTCCAAAGCAGATTCTGTTTCATCAAAATCTTTATATTTCCCTGTTCCAAGAATCAATCGGGAAGAATATTCTTTCTTATTAATTATGAGTTTACTCAAATCTAACCTCCCCCTATGGCAGTAATAATTTCTATCCTATCCCCATCTTTAATAACGTGTTTCTCATGATCTGATTTAGGAATTATTTTTTTATTTATCTCTACCGCATAGTATTTATTTTTTATATTGCATTTTTCAAGAAGCGTCTTCACAGTCGACCCTTCATATAAAATTTCAGGTTCATTGTTTAACAAAATATTCATAAATAGTAATATATGATAATATAATCGTTGAGTCATAGATAGTATTCTGGCCGGGATAGCTCAGTAGGTAGAGCACCGCATTCGTAACGCGAAGGCCAGTGGTTCGATTCCACTTTCCGGCAGAGCATATCTATTTTTGCATTTTTAAATCTTTCTAGATCTTATGGAATCTCTGAGTATATGAGCAAGCATCCATAGTATCGAGAGTATCAATGAAAGTAAAAAATATAGTATTAATGGTTTATAGTTATAACTCTTTTTAACATCAGAAAAGATAGCTTTTGCTGACACAGTTTTAAATTCTCTGGTTTTGGCATTGCTTAAAGCTTCATTAATTTCATAGATTTTTCCAATATTCAAATCCAAACTAATAGATTCTTCTCTGCTCAATACTTCTACTAAGCTTAAACCTGCATATTCCTGCCACCTCTTTATTTCCATTTCAGTTGCTTGCTCTAACATATTATTAATATTATCGAGTATATTAGGGTCTTTTGTAGAATATGAAAGTTTATTATTTCTTTCATTAATAGTAAGCCTAGGCAATACATGTTTTTCATTAACAATTGATTGATCCATGAGGGAACTAAAAACAGCAGTCCTAATAATATTGTTATCTTCTATAATGTTACTATTAGTAACTATCTTGAAATCAACAGAATACACAGCAGGTGAAGTTATTAATATATATATGCCTGCTATTAAGCTAATTGAGATAAGAAAATAAAATTTTAATTTATGTTTTATTAAGGTGATGACTATATCAGTAATATCAATATCGTTGGTATCATTAATATTCTTATTCATCTTTTCTCACCCTCTACTTCCAATAAAAAAGAGTACCAGTCTTTATTTTTGTGCGTTTCTAAATTATTACAAATGTTAGCATATGAACTATTTATTTTCATTTCTTTTAGTTTTAGAGTTATGGAGTCCTTATCACTATGATTCACTAAAACGCCAGTTATTTGGTCATCTATAATTTCTTTGAATGGCGCGTCAACATCTTTGTAGCATATCACAGGAACTTTTCTGGCAATTGATTCTAATATGACTTGACCAAATCCCTCTTGTATTGAAGGAAAAATTAAGAAATCTGCCCATTCATAGAAAGGATTAAAATTTTTTTGATATCCATAAAATGTGACTATTTCATTTAGACTGTTCGATGAGACAAACTCTTTAAGAAATGCTGATTCTGGACCATCACCAATAATTCTTATTGACATATTTTGATAATAATCTTTGTGTCTGAGCACTTCACTTAGAAAGCCATCTATATTCTTTCTAACCTCATGTCGGCAGTGTATGAGCAAATTCTTTGGGCTTTCATTCTTTTTTTGATATCTGAAATGATCAGGTACATTAACGCCAGGATGAATGAAATTTGTGTGTACTTTATACTTATGCAACATTTGTCTTTGTCTCAAGCTACTAAGAACTATGATATTTTTTATACTTGACACAAGTTTTTTTTCTATTTTAAGTTGTAGAATATATTGAATATACAAATATATTTTTTTCATAATTGTATTTTCTTTCCTTGATACAAACTCTAATGTTTCATCAGGATAAAATGATGCAAGCATATATACGAAATCAACTTGAATACTTCTCAACGCATAAGCGTAGTATAAGTGCCTAGAAATAACTTTATAATCTTGACTAAATTTATCAATCAACCTTAGAATGTTTTTTACATGCTTAGTATAAGTTTTCAAGCTTAGCTCCCTCGGTCTCCATACTGAAATGGGATGTTTTATAATAATATGAGACTCATTAAAGATTAAAGCATACTGATTATTTATATTTTCTGAGACGACAATGGAGATTTTTTTTTCATTTCTATATAGAGCTTCGCACATAGAAAAAATTGAGTTTGCAACACCTCCGTTTGGTGGCACGTTATATTCTCTGGTAAGGAAAACATACCCTAGTTTTTTTTTTAAAAAAAATGACAAAAGCTTATTTTGTAATACTGAGCTAATCATTTACAATTACTTATAATCTTCCATAAATATCAGAATATCTCTCAATGTCACTTTCGCTTAAAATGCTACCTGTTTGTACTTCTATTAGTTCTATGAACGTAGGAGAAGAATTACTTAATCGATGCTTTACTTTTTTTTCAATATAAATAGATTCATTAGTTTTTATTACAGTATTAACATCATTTTTAACTACGTTTGCTAAACCCTTTACAACTACCCAATGTTCGTTACGATGATTATGAGATTGATATGAAAGACTAGATTTAGGGTAAACATGTAATTTTTTTACTTTATAATTGTTTCCCTCGTCAATTGTTTCATACCATCCCCAAGGCCTATGGACTCTAGGATGCTCTATGAGATAATTCTTATTTTTTTCCTCTAGGGCAGTCAATAAATTGTTCATTGACTGAATACTTTTTCTGTCAGCAACTAAAACTATATCATCGGTTTCTATAACTATCATATCTTTTACATCAAGAAGGGTAATAAGTTTTTTAGATGAGATTACTATGTTATTTGATGAATGATAACTGACTATGTCATTGTTAATTGCATTATTATTTTCATCTTTATTCATCAAATCCGCTAGTGAATTAAATGAACCAAGATCAGACCATCCTGCATCTAGCTTTATTACTTTTGCTTTTAAGTGAATCTGTTCATATTTCTCCATAAGAGAATAATCTATTGAGTTTGAGGGAGACTGAGAAAAAAATTTAGAGTCTGGTCTTATAAAACTCCCATCTATTTTTCTTTCGTTCCATGCCCGCAGAAGAGATGAATACATTTTTGGTTCTAGCTGCGATAAAGCTTTTATAGCTAAATTGTTTGTAAGTATAAATATCCCTGAATTCCATGAATATCCCCCATCCTTTAACATTTTTTCAGCCACTCCTATAGTTGGCTTTTCAATAAATGACTTTACTGAGCTTACTTCTTCATTGCCATCATGTTCAATGTATCCATATAAATTACTCGCATATTCAGGTTTACTTCCCAATACACATATTGTATTTTCATTGCACTCTTCTATAGCTTTGATAATTGCCGATGAGAACCCATTAAAGTTTTTTATATTATGGTCCGATGGAATCACGATTAATTTAGAGCCCTTATTCTCGCTAGAACATAATGAGCCAATGAGAAGTGAAGGTGCAGTATTTAAACCTATTGGTTCAAGAATAATCTGATACTTTATATTAAGCTTTAAATCCTCTATTTGTTTTTGTGCTAGAAATCTATGACTTTCATTAGTAACTATTATCACCTTATCTAAAATTAGTCCTGCATCAGTAAGTCTTGCTAATCTTATTAATGTATTTTGAAACAAAGATTTACTATCAAGAATTTTAGCAAACTGTTTTGGATGGTCTCTTCTTGAAATCGGCCAAAGCCTTTTCCCAGAACCACCACAAAGAAGAATTGGAGTAATTTTTGACATCAAATCTATTAGAAAGAAAACGTATATTTATAATGGTTAATTGTTGTGGTATTATATTTCTTTTTAGGGTGTATGTAAATTCCTCTTCAAAAATGCACTGAGACAATGTATCTCACTAAAATTAGCTATTTTTTTAATAGAAAGGACGGTGTGAAATTGAAAAAAAGATACTTATTAGCTGGAAGCGCCGGCATGTTAGGGAATGATATTTATCAAGTATTCAACAAGCAAAATGAATGTTTAGTTGGGGATATAGATGATCAAGACCAACATGTACAGTTCCTTGACTTTCGAGATTATGACAAATATTTTAATTTTGTTGTTTCTTACAAACCTGATTATCTCTGTCATATTGGAGCGTATACTGATCTAGAATATTGCCATGATAATATAAGCGATGCTTATGACACAAACACAAAGTCTGTTGAACATGCAGTCCATATTGCAAATCACCTTAATATACCCTTAATCTATATTTCGACTGCGGGTATATTTAATGGTGATTATGACGAATACTCAGATTTTGATATACCCAATCCTCTTGGGATTTATGCAAAATCTAAATTTTATGGAGAGAGAATTATCCAACAACACAGCAAAGAATATCTAATATGTCGAGCTGGTTGGATGATGGGAGGTGGCCCCAACAAAGATAAAAAATTTATTGGAAAACTCTTAAAACAGGTAATTCAAGGTAAAAGAGAATGGAAGATAGTTAATGATAAATTTGGAACTCCTACATATACGAAAGACTTTTCCTTAAATCTATTAACTCTTATTCAAGAAAAGCAATCAGGAATATTTAATATGGTATGTCAAGGTAATACAAGCAGACTTGATGTTGCAGAATTTCTTCGTGATCAAATCATGGAAAAGTATGGAATTTATATTGATATTACTGTCGTGAACTCAGAATTCTTCTCGAAAGATTATTATTCTCCAAGACCTGATAACGAAGCCTTGTTGAATTTGAGGCTTAATTATAAAAATCTTAACCTTATGAGGCCCTGGAGAGAGGCATTACAAGAATATCTAAATGACTGGGAACTACAAAAAAAAATATAGACTAGCAGCATTTGGATTGCGAAAGTTCCCACCATCACAGGGTGCCGCAGGAGCAGATGTCTTTGCATATAATTTATTTACACGATTATCTAACAAGGGCTTCCACATCACAGTTTTCACAAAGGGAGATAAATTTTGTAAAACAGAATATACAAAGAATATAAATGTTTATACTTTTCCAATTGTTCCTATAAAAGGTATCTCTACTCTTATACATTCCATGATGGTAAGTATATATATTATATTTAGTAGAAAATATGATATTTCACATACCCAAAATGGAGGAAATGCTATCTTCAGTCTGATATTAAATTTTTTTAGAATACCGAGTTTTTGTAGTTATGACGGACTTGATAAAAATCGAAAAGATTGGGGATATGTTGGTAAATCTTATTTATCTATCTCTGAATATTTTTGTTCTAAATTAAAATATAAACTTATAATTGATAATATTCCAACTAAGAATTATTTCGAACAGAAATATAAAAACAAATTTACACATATCCCATTTGGTAGTGAAAATAATGAGTCATTTGCTGAAGTGAATCCTCTTGGTAAAATACTAAAAGATAAAGACTATATACTATTCATTGGGAGGTTCGTAAAAGATAAAGGAATTGATTACTTGATAAAAGCCTTTCAAGAATCAAAAATTAGTATTAATTATAATCTAGTAATTGTAGGCGGCCCTTCTGAAAAAGATTCATTATATTCTAGGAAAATCAAATCAATGGACTCTGATAATGTCAAGATAGTGGGATACTACTATGGAGAAGATGTAAATAAAATAATTAAGGATGCATTTTATTATGTTCAACCATCCTATGTTGAGGGATTGTCGCCAGTTATTTTGCAGGTTATAGGCCTGAAAACACCTATAATTGTGTCAAATATTCCTGAAAATACTGAAGTTGTAGATGATAAAGACCTGACATTCAAAGTTGGAGATGTAAGGTCCCTTGCTGAAAAGTTAGACTATATAGAAAATAATCCTATGGAAGATAAACAAAAAATACTTCAAGAAAATACAACTAAAAGATATAACTGGAATCAAGTAATGTTATCTCACAAAGATCTTTTTTTAGGTGAATTAGTTGAAAAATAAAATAGGTATTATCGGTTGCGGTTATGTTGGATTAATATTCGGTCTTTTCTTAGCCAGAGAGCAATCTGTTATTTTTTTTGATAATAATAAAAAAAGGATTAAAGAGTTTAACGCTGGAGACTTTAGTGCAATCTATGAGCCAGGACTTTCAACTTATCTAAAAAGCAATAATTTTTCATTTGTGGATAATATAAATGATTTAAAATCCTGCGATATCATATTTATCTGTGTTGGTACACCTAATCGTAAAGATGGTAGTTTAAATACAGATTTTATAGATGATGTTCTGTCGAACCTTAACAATCTATACTTCGAAGACACATGTGAAGTCATTATACGATCAACAATGCCAGTAGGGTCAAGCGCAAAATTATTTGATAAATATATAAACAATAAAATAGAATATGGACTCAACCCAGAATTCTTGAGGGAAGGAAATGCATTTAGTGATTTGGATAACCAAAACCTTGTTGTTTTAGCGCCTTATAAAGCTAGACTAGCAAAAACAAAAGCATTATATGAAAAGTATGAAAATATAAAATTAGTGAGTATAGAGACTGCAGAATTAATAAAGTCTGCTAATAACTCATGGCATGCTACAAAAATTGTTTTTGCAAACGAAATGGATAAGATTTGTAAAAAGGTTGGAGGAGATAGTGCTGAATTAATGGAAGTATTTATGAGTGATAAGAAATTAAATATTTCAACATCATACTTACGGCCGGGAAATCCTTTTGGAGGATCTTGCTTAGTTAAAGATACAACAGATTTAGCATCTTCATACAGATCAGAATTTTTCCAATCTATAATGGATACAAATCAAACTCATATAGATGATATCGTCAAAAAATGTATGAATTATAATTTAATTGGAGTTGAGGGTATCTCGTTTAAGAGAGGAACTAATGATCTAAGATTTTCAGTTGGTTTATATGTAGCTGAAAAACTTGTGGATAATGGTAAAGAAGTATTAGTCTGGGATCCAATAATAAAAAATGGAAATTTTAGTTTTAAAATAGTTGATAAGGACGATCTTAAATTATGTGATTATATTTTTAAGGCACATGACTGATATAATGAAAAATCGTTACTTATATAATGGAGCACTGGGAGATACTATATGTTTAGCTATGTGTGCACGTATGTCATTTACTGACTCCGAACTTAAAAATATTACTTTTATTGTTAATTATCCTGAGGTTTTCAATAACCTTTGTAATGCTAAGCATATCAAATCAATCCATTCTAAAAATAGTGTATCAAGCTCTACAACTAAAACCATGAGGAACTCTACTAACTATAAAATTATTAGAGATATCTATTGGTTTTTAAAATCTTTTTTAGGGTTAAGGTACACATATATCTCTTGGTATAGAACGTTCAGGTTAAGGTCAGTCCCATTAACAAATATTTTTCTATCTATACTTTCTAAAAGTGAAATTAAATCTTCTTTTTGTAGTCGATGGTTAAAAAAAAATCAGAATGAGGGAAAACGAGTTATTATTAGTGCAGAAGCGGGGTGGACATGCCGACAACCAAATATCTCGTCGATACTTAATCTTATCAAATATCTAAATTTAAAATCTAGTGATATTGATATTGTTGGGCTTAAAAAAAGTAATGATGAGCTTAGTAAATATAATGACCTCAGGGGCAAGCTTTCATTAAAAGAGCTAATGGAACATGTTTCTAAGTCATCACTTACTATAACTGCAGATTCAGCCCTGTATCATCTTGCAATATTATATGATATTCCAACAATCTCTTTTTTTGGACCCGTGAAACCAGAGCTGAGAGCTTATCCATCAGATAAATGTACTTTCCTAATTAGAAAAGACCTAGACTGCTTAGGGTGTAGTATAAATCATGATATATCAAAAACAAATGGGGAATGCCCCTTAGGCCATAATGAATGTATGAAGTTTGATTCTGAAAATATAAAGATGGAGCTAAAGAATGTGCGGCTTCATTGGTAAGTTTCTCTCAAAGAAAAAAAAAATTATTGAGCCAAAGAATTTTTATAAGAGGGGACCAGACTCATATGGCCATTATAGTGATGAAAAGCTTAGTGTAATTTTTAGAAGACTTGCAATTGTAGATAAGTCAGATAATGCAAATCAACCATATAATGATAATGAACAGTATATTCTAGTTTTTAACGGAGAAATTTATAACTATTTAGAGCTTAGAGACGAACTGATATCTAAAGGTATTAAATTTAAATCTGACTCAGATACTGAGGTTCTTTACCATTTATTAATAAACCAAGGCATAGATTCATTAAACAAAGTAAATGGAATATTTGCTTTTGCCTTTTATAATAAACAATCAGAGCACTTAATTTTAGGCAGAGACTTCATAGGAGTGAAACCTATGTATATCAACTTTGATGATGGTGTAACTTTTGGCAGTACTTACAATAGTGTTAAGATCAACAACCGGGTCCACAATCTCAATGATTTACATCTGAAGAGCTTTTTAAAATGGCAGTCTGTCATTTTTAACAGAGATAATGAATATGACATTCAAGAATTAAAGCCCGGTTATTACTATGATTCCAAAACGAATAAATTCACCAAATGGACTAAACCTAAATACCCAAAAATTTCCTCAAAATATTATTGTGAGGATCTTTATAACTTAATCAGAGAATGTGTTAATTCTCAAACACCTAAAGATCAAAAGTATGCTGTTTTATTATCAGGAGGTATAGATTCTAGTATAATTGCTCATCATCTTAAGGATGATAGTAACGCAATTTATTTTTCATTAGGTTTAGTTGGTTCAGAAGACAATGAAACTGGCATTTCTGAGAAAACTGCAAAGAACATGCATCTTAACTTTCATAAAATAGAAATAACAGAAAAGCAACTACTTCAAGAGATAAAGGATTACCTAGAGTTTTCAGATTTGCCAACGGCAGATGGTCTGAATACGTTTATCATATCAAAGCATATTAACTCTCATGGCATTAAGGTTGCATTGAGCGGAGTTGGGGGTGATGAAGTTTTTGGAGGTTATGCGGCATTTGATACGATATATCATAATAATCTTATAGACTCTATCTTAGATCTCTTACCAGATTTTATTCAAAGAATAAAAATATTTTATAAAATAAGGACACAGTTTAATCGAAATCTATACTTCGATAACAAGGCTTCATTTTTTAAATCTTATGAGATACCTATGAATAATGAATCAGGATCCTCTCAGAGTCATTATATAGACATTAGGAATCTGTATAATAAATATTTCCTTCAGCCAACAATTCTTAGGGATGTTGATTACTTCTCAATGATAAATTCTGTGGAAATGCGAGTCCCATTTTTATCATCAAAGCTTATTGATTGGACGACTCAATTTTCAAAGAATAATCCAAAAATGATGATCAATAAAAATATCTTGCGTATTAACTACAAGAAACATTTACCAAGCTATGTATTAGAGAGAAGAAAAACAGGTTTTAATATTGGTTTAAAAAAAATCTTTGTGTATCCAAATAAATATTTGTCTAAAAAAATTGACGACTTACAATATTTTTCATTTAAGAACAGTCATCTTAACCTCTTAAAAAATAATACCATCAAATCATATTTAAAAAATTCAAATACATATAATTTTAGACGGATATGGTTATTTATTGTTTTATCCAATTGGATTAAAAAAAATGAGAGATAAATTAAAGGATTTGCTGTGGTTTTACCCGAATAATATTGTATTAAGCACCCAAACTCTTTACGAGTCTATATTTGCTCTAATGACTGTATACAAAATTACAGATAAAATTGCATATCTCAATGAAGCTTTATTACTAGCTCAAAAACTTGCCAAGCTACAAAATAAAAATGGTGGCTTTGATATCGGATTTAATTTTTTATTCGGCAAAGGAAAGATGAAACCAAAAAATAATAGTCCCACATCCCCAGAAACCTTATCAATTTATGCTTTACATTTAGTACAAAGTGAGTTTAAAAAAAATTACTTTGACAACAATATCAAAAAGTGTGCTGCGTGGATACAGGATAATTGGGTTGGAGAAAATGAGAAATCAATTTCATATTGCCCAGATTTATTCAAAGAAAACCATATTTGTAATGCTAATTCATTTTCTTCTTTGGCAATGGCTTCATATGATTTCCTGAATAAATCATCATTATCAGAAAAATTATCTATGACATGTTATAAGTCTATGAGTAATTGTGAGAAATCAAACTCTAAATTCTTTTATTATTTTAATACTAGTTCACATCTAAATAATGACGAGAGACAACTAGATAAGATAGACTATTCACACCTTGCGCAACAAGGATGGTGCCATATGCGTATCTATCTTTTAAATAAGAATAAAATTGATCTTGTTATAGCACAACATATATTTGACTATTTGATTTTTCAACTTGAAACCAAGGGAGTGCTTAATTATTGTGCCGATACCACTCATTCTCCAAGACATCTTCCGCTATGGGGATGCTTTTCAATAATTATTTTTCTTGTTGAATGGTATATGTATACCAATGATGATAGATGTTTCAAATACATAGGCAAATATGCATCCTTTATTTTAGATTACGGCATGAGTGAGAACCACGACCTTTTCGCATGTATTGATAAGACAGGTATAGCTATAGATAAAAGCAGATTCATTAGAAGCGAGTCTTGGGGATGCCATGCTTTTGCAAAACTATATCAGGCTACTAGAGATGAAATATATTTATCATTATTTGAAGAAACATATTCAAGATTAAAAAATGATAACTTTTCTGGTCGTGAACCAAACAGATGGAACTTGCGTAAGTACTACTCAATAAAATTTCGTGACTTCATATTTATGAAAAAGAGTAACATTTAAATGCCAATAAAAATTTTATTAAACATATTAATATTCTTCCCATTTTTTAGTATAGCCGAATACCATCTAACTGGATCTACTTTCTATCTTCTCTTTTTAAGAGATATTTCAATTGGAATATTTTTAATAATGTTACTCACATTAGGCGTTGATAGAAAGTTAATAATTACGATACCAAATATATTTGCATTCATTTTTATTATTTATTGTTTCTTTCTATTATTTTACAATGGAATAAGTGTTCCAAATATAATGGGTTTCAGACAGCTCATTATGTTCTTATTATTATTTTTATGTGGAGCATTATCATCACAAAATCTTAAAAATAAATTTGATATCAACGACTTTTTACAATCAAGAATTTTAATTCTTCTTACATTTAGTCTTATATTATGGATAATCCCTGGCTTTGATGAATACAAATATATATACACGGATGATTTTAGGTCGTTATCATATCATGGACAAGGAAAAGATTTATATCTAGAGAGGTTATATCAGGGAACCACAGATGGAAAATATGGATTCTATAGAATGATAGGAGATTACCCATATGAAAGATTTTATGGCCCATACTTCTCACCGTTGACATCAGGATTTCTCGCATTCTTTGCATTTATTTTATCTAAGAATGATCTGAAAAAATATTTTTATAGTACATTGATTTTTTTATCATTCACTAGAGCAATAATTGTTGGTTATGTTATTTATCTTTTTATCACGTATAAGATTCAAACAAAACTTCTTCTTATGATTATATTTACTTTGTTAATATTTATAATATTCTCACAATATCAAAGTTTAATATTTGATACATCTACTGAAAGACACTTAAAGGTTTATGAGGAATTATTTAGAACATCTATACCTTTCCTAGGAACTTTATCTGAAGCATCTGTGGCTGGTAGATATAGTGCATACTCAACTTTAGGTGAGAGCCTCTATATAGCTTTATTGGTTAATTCAGGCATTATAGGAATTTTATTAATTATATTTTTATTAACGAACCTTGTAATTGAAACGAAAAATTCTAACACTAGAACCATGCTCATTATAGTATTCCTAATTGGCATAACATCTGAAATTGTGCTATCTGTTACAGCTTATGGTATATTTTGGCTCTGGTTAGGCTTTACTTATAGAAATCAGAAGAGTTGACATGATAAGAAAAATAACAGATTTAATTCACTTAAATAAAAAACATGTCATATTTTCTTTATGCTTCCAAAAATATTACAGTTACAGAAATATTATTAATAGGACATGAAGATTTCTTCCTATGTAATTGTCCTCGGGTTAACACATGATGAAAAAGGAGGGAGTAATAAACAATTTAATAGATTTTGTGAACAATCGCTTAATTCAAAAAAATATAAATATATATATATAACAAATAGTAAGAACTTTTATCAACAGTTTAAAAATCAAGCTCACGTTATTTTTTTACCATTTATATGCCATCCATTTATAAATATTTTCTTTCGATTAAGTTTATCATTATTATTAAATTTTTACTTTCTTAAAAAAATTTCCCTAATTGATTTTTTTAATCCAATATTTTTACCATCTATACACAATCAGGTAGCTATCATAAGGGATATTGCTGAATTAAGTATAAAAAATAAGTATGACTCATTAAGGATGCTGTACAGAACAAAAATTATGCTTCCTTTAGCTACCAGGTTCTCCTCCCGTATAGTAGCAATATCGAATGCTACAAAAAATGATCTTATTAAATACAACATTAATTTAAAACATAAAATTAATGTTATATTGCATGGAGCTGATAAAACCCAAACAGAAGAGCCTTCTGCTAAAAAAAAATATTTTGTAACTTTAGGGAGACTTGATCCTATAGGGAAGAATCTTATAAAGTTATTGGAATCTTATAAAATATATAGGGATACAGGTGGCAAATACTCTTTGCATTTTATTGGCTCAAAGTGGAGAAATAGCGAAATTTTTTTTGAAAAAGTATCTAAATTAGATTTAGGTAATAATATTGAGGTCCATGATTATTTATCTGAAGCTGACAAAAATAAAATAATAAGAGAGGCTCAAGGATTGATTTTTATTTCTAGATATGAGGGATTTGGACATCCTGTTCTAGAGTCTTTATCATTAGGTACAATACCTTTATTAAGTGACATACCTGTCTTTAGAGAGATTGGGTCTAAGTATGCAATTTACTGTAACCCAGTATGTGAATATGATATTTGTAGAAAGATTCGTGTATTAGAAGAATTTAATTATGATTTTAAATATAAAAGAAATGTAGACAATTATCTGAATAGGTTTTCATGGAAAAATATGTTTTTAGAGTATGAAAATATTTTTAGTCAGAGATAGTTAATAGGTATATGCTTAATAAATTATTTGGATCAAAACTTTTTAATCTTATGGATACTAAACTATCTATATCTCTTACATTAGGTAAATCAATATTTTCAATTTTTCAGATATATGCCTTCTATATTATTGGTATAGCAAATAATGAATCCTCTGTTGCACATATTTTTGGTTATTCAAGCTTACTGCTGATACTGTACTTAATACAGCCGAGTATTCAACAAACATTTATTAAATACATTAGATTAAATTATAAGCATTATATTTGTAACTTCTCAAAATTAACATTATTTTTTAGTGCCCTTCTAATTATTATAATATATATCTTTTCATTAACATTAAATTCTAATATTGCTTTTGGTTTCTCATATATAGAAAAAGATATTATAAATAATTACATCAAAGCTATGATATTTATCACTCCATTATATGCAATGTCATTTCTGCTTGAAGCTGAGTCTCTAACTATGAAAAGATATAACTACTTAGCAAAATCATTAATTATTAGAGGATTAGTATCTTTGTTTTTGTTCATTTCTTTAGACATCATTACAAATCTTTCAATTTTTTATTTGATAATAATCGCATTAACTCTTGGTGAATTTTCAAAGATAATTTTTCTTTTATTATCATTGCAGTTTATAAGTAGAAGGATTTCAATTTTTAAATCAAAATTAATTTTTCCAAGTCAGTCATTATATATATATTTCTCTACCTGTATAAACTTGATATCTATTTTTATAATTCGAGATCTTTTATTAAAGGTCTCTGAAGACAAGAATTTTGAGCTTTATGTATTTACCGAACAGCTACAAGTCTATCTGTATACAGTTTTATTTTCAGGTCTGATTTTGAAATTTAATACAGAAATAGTGACAAAAAAACTCAATAGCCTTTATCTGATAAAAAAATATTTATCTCCACAAATTATCATGACGATTATTTTTTCTCTAGCTACAATGTTTTTTTTATTTATCCTAGGAACTTTAATAAATTATATTTCTCAAGATAGTTCACAAGTATTAATAGTAATTAATTTATTTATTTTATTTGCTATGCTTTTCCCGTTTAGAGTGATTAATACAATATTATCAAGATGTATAATTAATAATGATAATTCTAACATCATAACTTATACAAGTTTTATGAGCGTTTTATATTTTCTATTATTCAATATTTACATGCATGAATCTTTATCTATATACGGAATAGTGTTAATGATTTTTCTTGCAGAGTTTTTAATTATGAGTACCTATCTTATTTTGATTAAAAAAAAATGAGTAGTTATCTATCTTTTAAAAACTTTTTTGTACAGTCTATAAATAATAGGAGGTATCATATCTTTTACAATGAACTTTATTCTGTTTAGTGGTTCATAGTCATCTGAATGATCTTTTCTTGAGATGAAAAAAGTATCAGTTTTTCTCTCAGCTATAGCTTGTTCAGGAGAGATATAGTAATAAAGAGCTATTGCTTTTCGAGTGACGGAATCTGGTATCTTAATGGGATCAGGAAACCCGTGAAAAGTTTTTTGGTCAGTTCTAAAGATCATACATGTATTGAAATTTGGCAAGACTTTTACAGTTTTTTCTTCATCCATGTTTTCTGGCCACAATTCAAAATGTCCATTATACTCATCATTCCAATCGGGGGTAAGATATAATAGTAAATTCAATACCCTCTTTATATTTAACTTTGGATGATAGTTAAAATCACGGTGCAGATTCAATTTGCCATTATTTTTAGTTATATGAATTCCAGCACCAATACCATATGGGTCAGGTATCAAGCCTTTAATATTTGTAAGATCTTCAAGGAATAATAATGCAGGTTTACTGTTAAGAAAATCATAGAGTTTTATTAAATTATCATCAATAAAGTCCTCTCTATTAGTAGATCCTCTGTTGTACATTGCTTTTCTAGTTTCTAATTTAATTTCATGATTGATATTTTCTTGAATTTTATCAAGAAATTCAGAGTTGATAAAATTTTTGAAAACAATATGAGGACTAAGAGGAGCACTTTGGAAAAAATTAGTAAATTCTTTGCCAGAGAAATTAAAATCAAAAACTTGATCATTAAAATCTTTGTAATTAATTACTTCATCTGAGATGGATTTATTTATATCCGATGATGATATTATGCCAACCAATTCTGCCTCCAAAACTGAAATCCGAAATAAATGGCAAGTGTCTTCGATCAGCCCTTGCTATTCTTGTATGTATTGAGACATTCCTAAATACGTTAAAAATTCTTTTACACTGTCTAGGAGTGAATGTTCTAGTATAAGGATTTTGATTATCAGCTGATTCAGTGTGTTTAGAAATCATACCATTATATCCTAGAGTGAAAAGTTCGCCGCGTAATAGTCCCCACTTCAAGATCATTTTAAAAATCATCCATGAGTAAGTATTATACATGAGTATACAAATCTTTCCTCCAGGTCTTAAAACCCTGTAAATTTCTGAGATTATTTCCTTAGTATAAGGAGAATGATGGAGAACACCCCAAGAAAAAATAAAATCGAAAGAGTTATCTTCAAAATCAAGTTCATGAGCGGACATCTTAATAATATTTGCTTTGTGCTTAAGAATTTCTAATCTTTTTTGTGTATGCTCTACTCCGCTCGCAGTTAGATCTATGCCAGTATAATTACTACCAGCTTTGCAAAATTGTTCAGCATCAGTTCCTGCTCCACATCCAATTTCTAGAACATCTTTCTCTTTAAGCATTGTAAATAAAGCGTACTCATGAACCCATGGCTCTATCTTGTATCTGTGTTCTGATAAATGTTCAAAATACTCTTTCGAGTATTTTACTAAGTCTTCTCTCTCTTTAAGGAGTCCGATAGTTCCACAAGTATGTGTCTCCCAAAAAGATTTAATTTGGTCTGAGATTTTCATGATAACATAATACAATATAATATATTATTTGTAAAAATTATGCCCCCTGAGCCAAAAAAAGCATTTCCATATAAACCTCCCACATCCGAATTAATAAATAAATATAGATCTATATTTGATATTGATGGCTGTTTACCTAATAAAATTCTTAAGACATGTTTTGATAAAATTAGTTCTTTTTTATTATTAATAATTTTTCTCCCTATATTGTTTTTAATCAAAGCAATTTTTTTACTGGAAGGACTGTTAATTCCTGAAAATAGCGGACCTATGTTTTTTTATTACTATGCTGTATCGCAAGGCAAGGTATTTCGAAAATATAAGATAAGAATAATAAAAATGAAATATATTGATTCAGAAAAAGCAAAATCTGGAGATTGGTTAGCATACACGGCTGAATGGAACAGTGAATCTAGAACTTATATAGGACAATTTGTAAAAAAATTTTACCTTGATGAAATTCCACAGCTATGGTGTGTCTTGACTGGTAAAATGTCAATAGTTGGCCCCAGGCCGTTAGCAGTTATACATTATAAAAGAGATATTGCTCAAGGTAATATCAGTAGAAGGCTTATTAGAGGAGGATTGCTCGGCTTGGGACACATCCTCAAAGGAAAGCCAGAGTTTGGAAATCCCTTATATGAGTATGAATACATAAATAGATACATTAATTCTTCAGAGCTTAAATTACTATTCATAGATTTTAATATTATCTTTCGAGGAATCATACTTATTCTCAAAGGGGGAGGGCACTGATCAAAAGAATTCAAATTATTCTGATTAGCGGATTTTTTATATTTAATTTTTTGAATCGAGATATAAGTAATCTTTTTTTAATAGCCTCAGTTCTATTAGCTCTGGTAAATTACAAAGAATTATATTCAGAAATTAAAAATAATAAATTATTATTTCTAAGCATTATTTTATTAGCGACTTGGTTTTCTGCGATGATAATTTATATGGAAATACCATTATCATATATAGATAACTATTCCCGGCTTTTGATCATATTTCCATTAATTACAATCAAACTAAAATTGAATCAATTCAAATTAATTATTTATGCTTGTAGCATTGCCGCCATATTGCATTTTCTTTATACCTATAATATTTCAGAAGTCGTTAGATATGGGGGAACATCTAGCCATCCAATTACATATGCTTGTATGATAGTAACTCTAATTTGTTTACTCATGTATTTTTTAGATAGACAAACTTTTGCAAACATGTTCTTAACAATATTATTGATTGGCAGCCTTGTTATAATATGGATACATACAGAAACACGAGGACCAGCAATTGGCTTAATTTTGGTCTTAGTTTTATTAATTTTTAGAAAAAAGAATTTAATGTTCCTGTCTGTATTGCCCATACTTGCTATATTAATAATTTATCCTAATGATTTATCAAAAAAGTTTCAGTCATTAATAAAGGTACCCATAAACAATATTAGTATCGAAAATATTAAAATGATTGCAAAATCAGATAATGCAAATAATATTTCAACAAGGTACAGAATTGCATACATCTTATGTGGAATAGATATTATCAAAAATAATTTTTTTACAGGCGTTGGCCCTCAGAATATTGAAGCTTACGTTACTGATTGTAGAAAGAAAAATAAATACAACATCCATCCGCAATCACATCTACATAATGATTTTCTTGATCTAGCTGCTAAGTTTGGCATTCCATCTCTTATGCTTCTGCTACTCTTTTATTTTACACTTTTTAAATCGTCTCATTCAAAATATAAAATTCTTTCGTTAATAATAATTATATTTTTTACCTCATCGCAACTTACTCAAAGTCAATTTGCACATCATCAGGCTGTTGTTTTTTACTTTACAATGTTATATATTTTTGTGAATAATAGAATCGAACCAAAAATAAAAGAATGAAAATATTGGTTACAGGTGGCAATGGCTTTATAGCAACAAACTTCATTAGTCTTGCTCTTGAAAATGGGCACCAAATTGTTTCTATAGATAATTTATGCTTCACAGATCTAATTAACCATGAATATTCGTCTTTGAATCATAATAACTTCACTTTTTTGAAAGCCGATATAAGAGATACTGACATTATTAATCTTATTGAAACTCATAGTTTTGATTGTGTTTTGAATTTTGCTGCAGAGTCACATGTCGATAAGTCTATTCATTCTGATAAGGAGTTTATATCAACTAATATACTGGGTACACACAATCTTCTTTCATCATGTCATGATCTTCTCAAAAAGAATATCTTACCCGAACATTTTAAATTTATTCAAGTTTCAACTGATGAAGTTTATGGGTCACTGCCAATGTTAGAATCACCTTTCTCTGAGCAGTCAAAATTACATCCAAGTAATCCATATAGCGCATCTAAAGCTTCAGCAGACTTAATATGTTTGTCTTATTACAAAACATATAAATTTCCAGTCATAATTACGCGATGTAGCAATAACTACGGACCATATCAATATCCAGAAAAACTAATCCCTTTGCTATTATCTAAGTTAGATAAGGATGAACCTTTACCCGTCTACGGTGATGGAATGCAAATAAGAGATTGGATATATGTTTTAGATCACTGTAGCGGGATATTGAAGGCGATCTTAAAAGGATGTATTGGTGAAATCTATAATTTTGGTAGTTCAAGCGAGTTGACAAACATTGAGTGTGTTAGAAAAATAATCAGAGTAGTTAAATCTGATGATAATCATGAGAAATATATCACGAATATTACTGATAGGCTTGGGCATGATAGAAGATATGCAATTAATGCATCTAAGGCAATCAATCATCTTGATTGGACACCAGATTATGATTTTGATACCGGTTTAAAAATGACAATCGAATGGTATCAGAAAAATAAAAAATGGACTCAAGCGCAGGTTGAATCGAAAAATTATATTAGTTGGGTGGAGAAAAAATATTAAAGTTTTATTATTCGGTTCAAAAGGTCAGCTCGGTAATGAATTTACAAGATTTCTCTCCAATAAGAGTATTCAGCTAACTACATTATCAAAAGCTGAGTGCAATATAACCAACCCTATTCAAGTAAAAAAAGCCATTAAGTCTCAAAAATATGATTTTATAATAAATGCTAGCGCATATACCAACGTTCTCAAGTCTGAATTAAATTATGAAACTGCAAACAAAATAAATAATCACTCTCTTAGAAATATATGTTCGTCAATAGAAAACTCAACTTTGTTAATTCATTATTCAACAGATTATGTATTCGATGGCATGCTTAATAAAGCTTACATAGAGAGTGATTTTACAAATCCGATAAATAAATATGGCTTATCAAAGCTAAACGGTGAGAAAACGTTATTGAAGTCTGATATAAAATTTATGATTTTTAGAACTAGCTGGGTATACGACAATCATTCAAAAAATTTTCCAAATACTATTATTCAAAAGATTAAAGATAATAAATCGATAAATGTTGTAAATGATCAAGTGGGAGTTCCTAATCATGTAGAATTTATTGTCAGAACTACATTCAACTGTATGGAAAAGTATTTAACTTTTTCTAGAAAGGATAAAGATAAAGTACATGGAATCTATCATTTATCATCAACAGGAAGCGCTACGTGGTATGATTTTGCAAAATATATTATTGATAACTTCTTCAAAAAAAAATATCCTAACGAGAGTGTTGACTTAATTGCTGTAACCTCAAAAGAATTTGAGAGCAATGTAAAAAGGCCGATGTTCAGCGTTTTGAATTCTGAAAAATTAATACGCCAATTTGATATCAAATTATCATCATGGCAAGATGGTGCAGACGAATTCATTAAATCAAAATTATGAAAAGAAAAGGAATAATACTTGCAGGTGGTAAGGGGACACGATTGTATCCACTTACATTGGCTGTGACAAAATGTTTATTGCCTATATATGATAAACCGATGATCTATTATTCTCTCTCTACACTGATGCTTGCAGGCATAAAAGAGATATTAATAATTTCTACTCCTGAGGATAAGAGAATTTTTTCTCAGCTGATAGGTGATGGCAGTACATGGGGGATATATATTACTTATGAAGTTCAACTTGAGCCCAAAGGTATCGCTGAGGCTCTAATAATAGCTGATAAATTTATAGGATCTGACCATTGCGCATTAATGCTTGCTGATAATATTTTCTATGGCGAAGAACTCGAACAAAAGCTAATGAGGGCATCTAACTCTTCAAATAACACTGTCTTTGCATATCAAGTTGATGATCCTGAAAGATTCGGAGTATGTAATATAAATAATACTGATAATAAAGTAATTAGTATCGAAGAAAAACCACTGGAACCTAAATCAAATTTAGCAGTAACAGGCTTATATTTCTATGATACAGATGCGCCTAATATCGCTAAAAGCATCAAACCATCAAATAGAGGTGAATTAGAGATCACAGATGTAAATATTGAATATATGAATGCTAACAAACTCTTTTGCGAAATACTTGGGAAGGGCTATGCTTGGATTGATGCTGGAACTAATGAATCATTTCTAGAGGCTAGTAACTACGTCAAAAATGTTGAGAAAATGCAAGGGGTGAAAATAGCATGTCCTGAGGAAATAGCTTTTAATAAAAAATGGATTTCATCAGAGCAAGTAAATCAATTAGCTAAAAAATATAAAAATAGTGACTACGGCAAATATTTGAAAAAACTAATTAATTAGATTTATGCAAATATCAAAAACTACAATTGATGGCGTGTTGATCCTCGAACCAAAAATATTTGAGGATTCTAGAGGATATTTTTTTGAGAGTTATAATCAAAAAAAATTTAATTTAGCCAATAGTCAAGATTATCGTTTTGTCCAAGATAATCAATCAATTTCATCCAGAGGGACATTGAGGGGCATCCACTTTCAAATGGAACCTATGGCCCAAGCAAAAATAGTCCAGGTTCTTGAAGGTGAAATTTATGATGTAGCTGTTGATTTGAGGAAAGATTCTAAAACATATTGTCAGTGGGTGTCAGTAAAATTATCTTCATCTAACCATTATCAGCTATTTATCCCAGAAGGTTTTGGTCATGCTTTTTTAACTATGAGTCATACAGCCAAGATTATGTACAAGGTCAGTAAACATTATTCAAAAGAACATGAAAAAGTAATACGCTATAATGACCCAAAATTAAATATAAAGTGGCCATTAGATGATATAAAGCTTTCTATAAAAGATAAGAATGCAGGGTTTATATCAGATAGCATTAAATATTTTTAAATGCTTTTTTGAATAATAAAGGAAGTATTCCAAAAATACTGAGGTAAATTACAAGCTCTGTGTTAAATAAGTTCCCTGTTATTATAGTATCACCAAGTTCTCTTCCTATAAGGATAATTAGAACTGTCCCGGGTAGCATACCTATTTGACTAATTAAATAAAATGGAATGAGTTTTATTTTTGTCAATCCAAAGCATATATTGATAATAAAAAAGGGAAATAAAGGAGACATTCTTAATGCAAATAAATAATAACCACCATTATCTTTAAAGTTAGAATTAATTATCTCAAAGTATTTTTTATACTTAGAAGCCATGTAGTCCCTTACAATATATCTTGCTAGAATCATAGCCATAGTCGCGCCAATTGTAGATGTGAAAGATACTATGACCACAGCGAGGTAAATATCAAAAATATTGCCTGCAAGAAGCCCCATCAACAAGGCTACAGGCAATGATAAAGTTGTCATAACTAAGTAAGCAGTGATAAAAAGTATGGTGAACATTAACGGTTGATTGTTGTACAGAGCTTTAATCATATCAATATTATCTGTTAGGTAAGACTTAAATTCATCATTGGTAACAAGGCCAATAATAATTATTAATAGCAATATTATGCTTATAGATAATTTTTTAATTTTCATAAATATTAAACTTTCTGTCATAATCATAAACTAGATTCATGGAAATTA